>Ga0078972_1002609_pt1 | contig 58748 bp, 48 predicted proteins | sample YelNatPaOPGAMG01_FD_67568 | JGI IMG/M metagenome (GOLD analysis project Ga0078972, IMG submission 67568) | Hot spring thermophilic microbial communities from Obsidian Pool, Yellowstone National Park, USA - OP-RAMG-01 (SPADES assembly) (version 2) | ecosystem: Environmental > Aquatic > Thermal...
TCTCCCCGGCCCACTAAAGGGTTGGGAGGGGGGTGTGGGGGGAGGGCAGGGAGCCGCCGCTCCCTGGCCCCCCCCACGGAAAAATCATTATTCTCTTTGCAGAGCACAGGGCATAATCGGTTTTCTTTTATTGACTGCTGACTGCTACTATAGGTCTTTGCCCACCGCGAACGCCTGACCCAGGTAGCGGCCGATGCCATGGTAGGTACGGATTTCCGGACCGAAGATGAGGGGCTTGACCTTGTCGATGTCGGGCAGGCCCTTGTCACCCAGGACTGCCTCGTCGGCCTTGACGTCCATGATTTCCCCGACAAACAGGGTGTGCAGGCCGATCTCCAGAGTGTGGATGAGCTTGCACTCCAGTACCAGGGGACATTCCGCCACAAAGGGGGCATCCACCAGGTCGCTTTCCACCGGGGTGAATTTGACCCGGGCGAACTTGTCCACGTCCCGCCCGGAGGCGATGCCGACGTAATCGGCTTCCTTGACGTGGGCTTCGGAAGGGATGTTGATGGTGAAGGCCTGCTTGGCCACGATATTGCCGTAGGAATAGGTGGCTTTGCGCAGCGATACCGACACGCAGGGTGGCTTCGAGCAGCAGATGGCCGCCCAGGCCGCGGTCATGATGTTGGGTCGGCCTTCCGCGTCATAAGTGCCCACCAGCCACACCGGGGTAGGATAGGCCAGGGTCCTGGCGCCCAGAGATTTTTTCATGGGTAAACCTCCTTTCATACAGCCAGCAGTAAGGTTGTTAGTTGAGAGCGGATAAGTTTCCGTGCCTTACCCTAACAGGCTTCCTTGGCTCAAGGTTAAGACCGGAAGTCGCCATCTTCAAGAATCTACTTTCTCCCAGGATGATAAAAAAGATTGGGTGTTGAGTTCCAGAGCAGGCCCAGGATCTTGCAGACCAAAAATTTTTCCGGCATTTGGTGGTATAGCCTGGTTAACATACGTATTTTTCTCAGCAGGACATCCACCTGCTGGCTGCTGACTGCCTAACAGGAGAAGGTGACCTGTCCGAAACCTCTGAACCTCTGCTCAGCGCCAGGGGACAAACGCGCGGCCCCTCCAGAAGCGCCTAGTACCTGGTTGCAGAAATTGGCGTTATATTCTTCGGGAACGAAAATTCCCCCCTTTTCTAAAGATGGGTCAGGGGTGGCCAGCCCTTTACAAATCCCCCTAAATCCCCCTTGAAGAAAGGGGGACTTTGGGTTCCTCTGGCATAAAAAATTTCGGGTATCCATTATCCCTAACTTAAGCAATCAAGTACTAGATCGGCCGGGGGATCATGCGGGGAAATTTGGAGTCCATCTTTGGACGAGCGTAACGTAAGCGGGACAAGGCAGGGTCTGCCAGCCCCTTACATCACCGGCTCAGCGAAGCGGCTGGGCAAACGGATGGTGACGGTGGTGCCGACGCCCACCTCGCTGGCGAGATCAATTGTGCCCCGGTGTTCGTCGATGATCTGGCGCACAAAGACCATGCCCAGGCCGGTTCCGCCCACCTTGGTCGTAAAATATGGCTCGAAAATTTTGGCCAGGATCTCGGGGGACATGCCCCGTCCGGTATCCCGGATCACCAGGGTGGTGTGGTGCGGGTCCACTGCAGTGGTCACCTGAATTTCCCCCTGGGCCGGCGTGGCTTCCAAGGCGTTGCGCACCAGATGGGCCAGGGCCACCTTGAGGAGATGCTTGTTCACCTGGGTGTAGGCGGGGTAGGGGTGGTAGCCCGTTATCAGATGGACGCGGCGACGCTCGAAGACCGGCTGCAGCATGTCCAAAACGCCATGGATGATTTTGTTGAGGTCTTCCTGGGAAAAGAATGATTTCTTGTCCTGGGCCAGATTCTCGAAGCGCTCCACCATTCCCTCCAGGCGCTTGGCGGCCTCGGCAATGGCCTGGGCCCAGTTGCGGGCGGGGTCCTCGGCGGCGGTTTTTTTGAGCAGGCGATGGCTGAAGCCGCCGATCACGTGCAGGGGGTTTCTGATCCCGTCGGCAATCCCCAAAGCCATTTCGGACATGGTGCGCTCCATCACCAGGGCCTCCATCTCCTTGTTCAGGGTCAGGATTTCATGGCTGGTAGCCTCCAGGTGCTGATGGTCGGCCTGTATGCGGCGGTATAACTTCTGAATCGCCTGAAAAAAGAGCGTGACCGAGGCGATGATGATGGACAGGATGGCGTTGAGGCCGCCGGTGTAAGGCCGGATTTGGCCCCAGATTTCGCCCTGGCCGGCGAAGACCAGGAGATGGCCGATGAGGTGCCCCAGGGCCCGGGAGATGCCAAAGAGGAGCAGGGCCAGGGTGAGCCAGTAAAAAAAAAGCCACAGGGCATTTTCCGGATCGCGGTCCAGAAGTGTGCGGGAGTTGGTAAAAACGGCCCAACTGAGCAGGATTACCAGGGCCGAACCGATCATGTCCACCAACAAAATGGGGTAAACGGGCACGATGGTCATGAATCACCCGCCTGCTGCTCGGTTCTAAAGGCCCTGAGGCCCAGGTAAAACAAGAAGAAGGCGGGCACCAGGAGCAGGTGATCCAGCTTGGTGAGATAGCCGATCCAGTTGTCCGGGGTGCCCAGATTCAGGCGTTCGGACCAGGCGTCCGGCGCACCTTCAATAACCTGGGGCGGCAAATAACGGCCGAAAAACTGCCCTAGGAAGCAATCGAAATTCCACAGGGCAAAAAACACGCTCCCCCAAACCAGCAGGCGAAAGCCCCGGTGGGGCGATTTCGCCTGCTTGAGTTCATAGATGAAGATCATCATAGAGAGCATGAAGAACAGGTAGGAAAATTGGCGGATGAAAAAAGCTTCCTGGGGATCCCAATGTTGGATAATGGCCAAAGCGGGGGTGGGGAGGAACACCGGCCCCAGAAGCAAGCCAATTACCCAGGGAAGCCCTCGGGTGAAGAAAGGCCGAAAACCGACCCTTGGCATAGAAGGTTCTCCATGTTGGCCGTGAGCGGTTGGCCAGCAAGCTGAGGGCAGGGTTTCAGCAATATGGGCACCCGTATTTTTTCCCCCACCCCAGTCCTCTCCCCCGCCGGCATAAGCGCTGATTGAAACAATTTGGTCATGCTGAACGGAGCGCGACGGAGAAAAGAATCTTGATTTTGCGCAGAAAAATCAGGAGACTCTTCGCTGCGCTCAGCATGACAGGCTCCTTATGTTAGCGCCCATGCCCCCCGCCGGAGGGAGAGAGTATCATCACTGATCTTCCCGAGTCCCTCTCCCCCTTGGAAAAGGTCAGAGTGAGGGGGAAAACTCTTTTCACGAAATACGTGACCGAATTTATGAACCTATATTAAGTAAGGCTGATGATATCTTGCAATGTTTCGACCCAGCAGGTTGTGGGCTCGACCCGTTCCGGGGCGCCGATTCCCCCTTGCAGAGCCACCGGCGAGGCGGCCACCAGGGTCAGGGAATAATCCTTTTCGACCCGGTACAGGTGGGCGTGGCGCCAAATCATAATGAAATAGCGGGTTAAGCTGTTGCCCATAACCAGAGGTTTTTCCCCCACGCCCGGGCACACCAGAGCGAAGCGCTCCTGACCTTTCGGATCGATAAAAATCCCCCCGGCTACGAACTGTTGGCCCATGAGCTTGCTCCTGCGGCTTCTTTCAGAAAACATCGGTCACGGTTTGGGAATGAGCCGAGAAGGTCGCTGCCAGCCACCACAGCACCAGAATCAGATCACAGCTTATCAGTATGGTGAGCAGTCGATCAAGAGGCTGAGGTTTCATAGGGACTCCCATTCACAATAGATTCTGAAACAAGTTATGTGCCAAGGAGGATGGTGCTGTAATTATTATTATTTCCATCGCAATCGCACAACCGTTTGTTAAAAATATTAAACACGGTGTTAAGCATCTTAAACCAGATACAAAGATGAAGCCGCACCGGCGGCCGCGGAGGCCGGCCTTGGCAAGTTTTTCTTTCTGGGTAGAGTATCGGTTGCATCAAAAAATTTCTGGAGAACTTTTTCAGGAAAAAAAGAAAGCCGCTTATTCCCTGGGGGCAGGGAGCGTAATTTAAGCGGGTTCAGAGAGAGAAAAGGTGATGGCGACCATGGTCCCCTGGTCCGGCGCCGAGATGACTTCCATTTTCCCACCCTGGTTGCTGACCCGTTCGGCGATGCTGAACAACCCGAAGCCGGCCACTTCAGTGAGCTTGGAGACCTTAAAGCCGACGCCGTCATCCGCCACCCGCAGGACAAAGGAATCGCCCTCGGTTTTTACCTCAATCATGACCTGCTCGGCACAGGCATGTTTGGTGACATTGGTCAAAAGCTCCCGGACGGCCCGGAACAGAAAGGTTATCTGGGCAGGGCTCAAGGAAGCGGGCAGGGGCTCGCAGTTCACCTCAACCTTGAGGCCGTATTGCTCCTGGAATTTTTCCCCCAGCCATTCCAGCCCTGATTCAAAGCCCAGTTCATGCAGGACGGGGAGGCCCATTTCCAGGGTCAGGGAGCGGGTGGCGCCGATAATCTGGGCAAGAAGAGTGCGGGCCTCGTCCAGTTCGGCGGCCATCTCCCCGGAAGGGAGGTCCCGGCGCAGGGAGCCCAGTTTGATTTGCAGGAGGGCCAGGACCTGGCCGATATTGTCGTGCAGGTCGGAGGCCAGGCGGCGGCGCTCCCGTTCTTCGGTCATGGTCAGCTCTGCGGCTAAAGCCCGGAGGCGCTCCTGGTAGGCGGCAATTTCGGCCTGAACCTCTTTTTCCCGGGTGATGTCTTCAATCAGGCTGAGGGCAAACCATGAGTGCTCATCTTTCCCTTTTATTTTCGAGACATGCACCCGTCCCCACACCGGGTGTCCGTCTTTATGAACGGCCCGGTTTTCCAGGATAAAGTCTTTCCGCAGGCCCGCGCCCAATTCCTGATAATAGGTCTGGAATTGCGGAGAATAATCCAACTGGAGAAAAGCGCTGTCATTGAAGCGGTATTCGGTCGGCGGAAAGCCCAGGATTTTTTCCATGGCGGGATTGCTGGCCAGCAACCGGCCCTGAGGGTCCCGGAGCGTGATGCCGATGGGGGCTTCCTCGAAGATGGTTCGGAAGCGGGCTTCGCTGTCCCTGAGGGCCTTCTCGGTCTTTTCATGTTCAGCAATCACCCGGTTGAGCTCGGCATTCACTTCTACCAGGGCGGCGGTGCGCTCGGTTACCAACTGTTCCAGATGGTCCCGGTACCTCTGCAGCTCCGTCTCGGCCTGCACCCGGCTGGTGATATCCCGGAAATTCCAGACCCGGCCGATGATCTGCTTATCGAGATACTGGGGCAGGGAAAGGCGTTCAAAGACCCGGCCATCCTGAAACGGGATGATGTCAAAGCTCTCTGCTTCCGGGTGGACGTAGAGTTCCCGTACTTTTTCCAGGAAACCCTGAGGATCTGCCAGTTGATCCAGAACAAAATCCAGGAGTTCGCTGTCGTTCCGGTGGTGGACGATATTTTCGGGGATCCGCCACATCTTGAGGAACCTTTGGTTGTAGCTGACAATGCGGCCCTGGCGGTCAATGACCAGAATGCCATCGGCAGTGGATTCGAGGGTGGTCCGGTACAGGGACAAGGACTTTTCCAACGCAGCCCGGGCCTGCTGTTGGGGGGTGATATCAAGAACGATGCCCTCCACATACGAGCATTCGGGTAATTGGTGCAATTGCGCCCAGACCCGGGCCGTAAAGGGAGTTCCGTCCTTTTTCAGGAGGGTGAGCTCCATGCCTGTCACCCGGCCCTCCTGCAGGAGCAGATCATTGAATTTCCGGCGCTGGCGGGGATTGGCATAATTCGGCCAGGTGCCCTGGGGCAGGCATTCTTCCGGGGAATCGTAGCCAAACATGGCCACAAAGGCGGGATTAACCATGAGCAGGCGGTTTTTCCCACCCGGGGTGCGCTGATAGACGCCCACCGGCAAATTTTCCACCAGGGAGCGGTAGCGCTCCTCGCTGATGGTCAGGGCTTTCAGGGCCTCTTGCTCTCGGGTTTCGAGCTCCATTTTATACAGGGCGAAGGAGAGGTCGGCGGCCAGCTCCAGAAACAAAGCCTGTTCTTCCTCATCCCGGGCCAGGGCCATGGGAATCTGGACTCCCAGCAGGCCGAAGCAGGCCTCCTGGTGGGCCAGGCGTGTCACCATGGCCGCCCGCTCCCCAGAGCTGTACCCCCAGGAACCACCGGTGCAATGATCCGCCACGTTCTCCAGGATTACCGGACCGGTTTGCTCCAAGGCCAGGCGGCCGCAGGGAGGCAGTTCCCCCTGGGCCAGCTGCTGCTGCACCTGCCCGGCATCGTCGGGTGCTCCGACTGCGGCCGAGGCTGTCAGCCGGTTTTGATCATCCAGGAGGGCTATCCAGGCAATGAAGTAGCCGCGGCCTTCCACGAGAAGCTGGCAGGCCTGTTGAATCAGGCAGTGTGGGTCTTTTTCGGTGACGATGAGCTGATTGACATTGCGGATGGCCCGCAACACCCGGTTAAGATGCTGGAGACGTTTCTCCGTCTGGGTCTTGTACAGGGCGATTTCGATGGCGGAATGGAGCTCCCGGACTTCAAAGGGTTTCAGGATATAGCCGTAAGGTTCGGCCACCTTGGCCCGGCCCAGGGTGGTGGGGTCGGCATAGGCCGTGAGGAAGATCACGGGGATCTGCAGCTCCTGGCGGAGGCGCGCGGCCACCTCGATGCCGTCCAGGTCCCCCTGGAGGAGGATATCCATCAGCACCAGATCAGGCCGCTGCTCCGCCGCCAACTGCAGGGTCTCCGCGCCGCTGACGGCCATTCCCACCACCTCGTAACCCAGGTCGATAAGACTTTCCTTGATGCCCTGGGCCACCAGCCATTCGTCTTCCACTATCAAGACCCTGACGGACATGCGTTTCCCCAACTAAAAGACCATACGGCAGGTAGTCCCGTCATTACTGGTCACGGTAATCGTGCCATTCAACTGCTTCATCAGGTTCGTGATCATGAGCCAACCGAAGGAGTTTATCTGTTCCGGGGAGAATTCCCGGTCCAGGCCGATGCCATTATCTTTGATTTCGATAATCCGGCGGCCGTCGTTTTCCGCCAGTCTGATGTGAATTTCGCCGGGCTGCTCTCCTGGAAAAGCGTGCTTCAGACAATTAACGATAATTTCGCTGGCGACCAGGCCGGCGGGCACGGCCTGGTTGATGCCCAGGATGACGGCGGGGCCGGAAACCTGCGTCTTAATGCTTGGGACTTTGGAACTGAAGGAGGCCAGCAATCGGTTGAGCAACTTTTCCAGATATTGGCGAAAGTTGAGACTCGCCAGCGTGTCCGTATGGTACAGGGATTCATGCACCAAAGCCATGGAACGGATGCGGTTCTGGCAATCCCGGAAGACGGCGGACGGGTCCTGGTTCCTGCCATATTTCAACTGCAGGTCAAAGAGGGTGGAGATCATCTGCATGTTGTTCTTCACCCGGTGGTGAATTTCCTTGAGCATCACCTCCTTTTCTTCCAGGGAGGTCCTGAGCTTATCCTCCGCCTTCTTGAGATCGGTGATGTCTTCATAAATCCCGAGAACCCCAAAGACCTCGCCGTCGGGACCGGAGAGCGGCACTTTACTGGTTTTCCGCCAGATCCGGTCGCCGCCGGGGGTGGTTTGGGGCTCCATGATGTTCATTTTGGGGAGGCCGGACTCCATGACCTGGCGGTCATCCTCCCGGTACAGGTCGGCCTGCTCACGCCAGCCCATGGCGAAGTCATCTTTACCCAGAATTTCCTCAGGGTGCTTAAAGCCGGCATCGCGGGCAAACAGCTCATTGCAGCCCAGGTAACGGAGGTCTTTGTCCTTCCAGAAGACCCTGACGGGGATGGATTCCAGGATCAATTGCAGCATGTTTCTGGAGCGGGCAAGCTCCTGAGCGTTCTTCTGCAATTCCCAGTGGCTCCTGGCCAACTCTTTTTCAGCCTGCTTGCGTTCGGTAACATCCCGCACATATTCGATAATGCTTTCCAACCGGCCGGTGTTGCGGTTAAACAGGGGATAACTGAAGATTTCAATGAAACGCAGCTCTTCGCTCCCGATGGCAACCTCATTGACTCCCTGGCTGGCTTCGCCGGTTTTGAAGGTGTGCTCCGCCGGACAGTTCGGGCAGACGCTGTCCCGTTGGTGATAGACCTCATAGCACTTACGGCCCAATATTTCGCTGGCTGGAAACAAATTCCTTATGGTCGGGTTGACCCGGATGATGTTGCGGTCCAGGTCCAGAATGCTGAGGCCGTCCATGATGCTGTTAAAGATACCGCTCAAGAACTCTTCGCCGGCCCGGCTTTTTTCCTCGCTCAGGCGGAGGGATTCAACCAACCGTTCCTGTTCGGCCACGGCACGGGCCAATTTGATGTTGCTGAGGCTTAACAGGGAGATCATGTGAGCCAGCTTGGCAAAAAAACTCATGGCCGTGTCCACCGTCTTCTGATCCAGGCGGGGGATTTTGGAGACGGCAGCCAGGTAGGCTTCTGCATCGAAGCCGAACTCCCTGGCCTGGGAGCAAAAAAAGTCATAATCCGCCATTTCGTCCGCAAAGAAAAACTGTCCCATGAACAGGTTGCCGACGTGTTTGCCGCCGACTACCAGGGGCGTGGCCATCTCCCACAAATTGTTCCGGCATTTGTACAGCTTGAAAGTTCCCGGCGGGACCTGTTGAGACAGAATGGTGTCGCTTTCCAGGCAGCGCCGACGGGTGTCAGGATGAGCCCGGTGGAATTTGGTGCAGATGTCCTGCCAGCCGACGCCGACCAGGACATTTCCTTGCAGATCCACAAGTCCAAGGGGGATCCCGGTGAGTTGATAATAATTTTCCATGAGGGGTTGGATGGCCGGGACGTCAATAATGTCTTTCAGGTCCAGGTGTCCGATATCCCCCGCCGGGGTCAGGATGCTTTCCAGCTTGGCCCGCACGCGCCGTTCGGATTCTTTTAACTGCTCCTCGGCCCGCGTCCTTTCGGTGATATCCGTTAACATGGCAAAGGAACCCAGGAATTCACCGGCTTCACCCAAAAGGGCCCGGACCGAATTGAGAACGGCGTCGGCATTTGTGCAGCCGCAGGCTTCAGCCTGTGTTGGCAGAGGGGAAAACACCCGTGCCGCCGACCATTCTCGGCGCAGGAAAGTGAGCGGCGCCGCTTTATCAACAGTGTGGGATCATTAGGTTTATAAATCATATAATCCCTGAGATACATATAATCCCTGAGATAGTCAAGTAATTCCCCTTAGTTATTTTCTCCGGGGGAACTTCCGCACAGGGATTCTCTGCAAAGATACCGGGGAAATTCCCCCAGGGGCTCGGAGGATGCCGCGGCGATTTTGTTGAGAGAAACATCGACACAGCAAAGAAGATTCTTAAGAAGGGGCCTAATCGGCCGAGCGCTCCCCGGAAATGACCACGGCTGTAGCGCCCTCTTCGGCCCAATGGTACAGCCATTCGATGTCGGGCTGTTCCACGTGGATGCAGCCGTGGGTGGCCAACTCCCTTTTTTCGGCCCGGCCCGGCACGCCACCTTCATGGATGGCCTTGCGGCGGGGCCAATCAAAAAACAGGGAGTAGGGCATCGGGGTGTCGTAAGTCCGGGAATAATAATCCGGGTCTTTCTGGCTGATCACGTAGAGGCCCGGGTCGGTAGGGCATTCGTCGTCGCCGGTAAGCACCGGGAATTCTCTGAGCTTGCGGCCGTCTTCGTAGGCCGCCCCGATTTGGCGGGGCTGGTTGATAAAGATGACCTTGTCATATTCCTTAAAAAGGTCCCAGGCGCAGGCGGCCGGGACGCCGACTTGCAGCATCCAGGCCGCCAGGAGCACCAGACCCCAATTTTTCCCGGGATGATAAATATGGCGCAGCATCAGGAACTCTTTCGGCTCACGGTAGCAAGTTCTTGAACAGATTGCAATGACCTGAGCGGATGAGCAATAATCAGTGAGCAGTGACCGGTGAATGCGGGTGGTGAGCAGCGCTCTCCTTTCCCCTTATTTTTTAAAGATTTTTTGATAAATAGTGAAAATCACTTTAAGGAAATTATTGAAATTTCCGATATACATCTTAACCAGCAGTACATTATCATAAAGGTTGATAAGAGGCGGACACTGCGCCGCAACTCTGGAGGAATATGGGCACCTTAGCGGAGCTGAGAAGGACCAAGATTGTCTGTACCATCGGGCCGGCCGTGACCGCGGAGATCTTCCCGGAACTGGTGGCGGCTGGCCTGAACGTGGCCCGGCTGAACTTTTCCCACGGCACTCAAGCCGAGCACCAGGCACGGTTTGAGATGGTGAGGTCCGCGGCACGCAAGGCGGGGGTGCCGGTGGCGATTCTCCAGGACCTGGCGGGACCGAAGATCAGGGTCGGGGATATCGATCCCGAGCCCGGGGAGCTGATCGCCGGGGAAACCTTCACCTTGACCAGTCGTCCCTTAACCGGCAGCAGGGAAGGGTGCTCGGTCAATACTCCCGAGGTGATCGAGGCCACTCCGGTGGGGGCCAGGGTGCTGTTGGCCGACGGTGCCCTGGAACTCGAGGTGCTGGAAAAAACCACGGACACCCTGGTCTGCCGGGTGGTGGTAGGGGGGACTTTAAGTTCCCACAAGGGCCTGAACCTGCCGGGGGTCAACCTCCCCATTTCGGCCCTCACCGCCAAGGACCGGGAGGACCTGGACTTCGGGCTGAAGCTCGGAGTCGACCTGGTGGCCCTGTCCTTTGTGCGCTCGGCTGCGGATGTGGTCGAAGTCAAGGAAATCATCGCCGGCCGGGGATTTGATACCCCGGTAATCGCCAAGATCGAAAAGCCCCAGGCCGTGGATCATATTCAGGAAATCCTGGCGGTGGCGGACGGCATCATGGTGGCCCGCGGCGACCTGGGGGTGGAGACGCCCTTGAAGCAGGTGCCCATGGTGCAAAAAATGCTCATCGCCGCCGCCAACCGGGCCGGCAAACCCGTGATCACCGCCACCCAGATGCTGGCTTCCATGGTCAACAACCCCCGCCCTACCCGGGCCGAGGTTACCGACGTGGCCAACGCCATCCTGGACGGCACCGACGCAGTGATGCTGTCGGAAGAGACCGCAGTGGGGCATTACCCGGTGGAGGCAGTGCGCTTCCTGGACGGCATCGCCCGGACCACCGAAGCCAATTTCCCCTATGATGAGTGGCTGTACCTCCGTAGCAAGCAGGTGAGCGATGACATTTCGGACGCCATCAGCTTTGCGGCCTGCGAATTGGCCAAAGATTTGAAGGCCAAGGCGATCCTGGCCTCAACGGAGTCCGGCACCACGGCCCGGCTGTTGAGCCGGTTTCGCCCGGGGGTGCCCATCATTGCCATCACCACCAGGAAAGAGACCAAGAGGCGTTTGTGTCTGATCTGGGGAGTAATGCCTGTTCTCATCGATGGGCTGGAAAGCGTGGACCAGATGCTGGAGGTGGTGAAGGTCATGGCCATAAAGCAGGGGCATCTGACTTCCGGAGACCGGCTGGTCATCACCGCGGGCACGCCTCTGGGAACCAGGGGAGCCACGAACTTGATACAGGCGGATTTCGTGGCGTGAAGGGGGGAAACAGGTTCTGGGTGTTAGGTTCTCGGTTTTTTTCCAGCCCCCAGAACCTAAAAACTGGTTGAGAACTGATACAGTTCGCTTAAGCGAATCTTGAGCGTATTCCCGTCATGCTGCGCAAAGCGAAGCATCTCGGTTTTGGAGATGTTTCGGTCGCCCACGGTCTCCCTCAGCACGACAAAAAAAGAAACTGTGCTTAAGTGAACAGCATTGGGTTGAGACCCACAAGCCCCCTCTTGCAAGAATAATATCCAGAAAGGAGCTGGGAATGACTACTCATCAGTACCGGGATCTGGGTCTGGTGAACACCCGGGAGATGTTTCAGCGGGCCCTGACAGGGCATTATGCCGTGCCGGCTTACAACTTCAACAATATGGAGCAGATCGAGGGCATCATCGCCGGCTGTGTGGAGACCAGATCGCCGGTGATCCTGCAATGTTCCGGCAGTGCCCGCAAATACCTGCATGCCGCCATGGTGCCATATCTGGTGAAAGGCGCACTGGCCATGATGAGGGATATGGGCGGCGATATCCCGGTGGCCCTGCATCTGGACCACGGCGCCAGCTTCGAGCTCGCCAAGTCCTGCATCGACACAGGCTTCTCCTCGGTGATGATCGACGGCTCCCACCTCCCCTTTGAAGAAAACGTGAAGATAACCCGGCAAGTGGTGGAATACGCGCATGGCTTGGACGTCACGGTGGAAGGGGAGCTGGGGGTGCTGGCGGGCATCGAAGACGAGGTGTCCGCCGAAAAATCCCATTACACCAAGCCTGAAGAGGTGGAAACCTTCGTCAAGGAGACCGGGGTGGACTCCCTGGCCATTTCCATCGGCACGTCCCACGGGGCTTACAAGTTCAAGGTGAAGCCCGGCGAAGCTCCGCCGCCGCTGAGGTTTGACATTTTAGAGGAGGTGGAGCGGCGGGTGCCCGGCTTTCCCATCGTGCTCCATGGAGCGAGTTCCGTCATGCCCGAGTATGTGGCCATGATCAATCAGTACGGCGGCAGGATGGAATCCGCGGTGGGCGTCTCCGAAGACCAGATCCAGCGGGCCTGCCGGGGCGCGGTGTGCAAAGTCAACATAGACAGCGACGGCCGCCTGGCCATGACCGCCATCATCCGGAAAATCCTGGCGGAAAAACCCGGGGAATTCGATCTGCGCAAATACCTGGGTCCCGCCCGCGACGAGCTCACCAGGATGGTCAAGTACAAAAACGAGCACGTGCTGGGAAGCGCCGGCAAAGCGTGATACCATGGAAGCAGCCGGCAGTTGGTATGTTGCTGATGGATATGGAGAAGCTATCTGACAGCTAGGAAACTGAGCAGGCACACACGAACTTTGGGGGCTCACGCAAAAAAATGAAAAGAAGGGTTGGGGCGGGCGTCCCTGCCCCCTATTGAGGTGCGCCGAGTGCACCCTGCATGTGGCGTCAGGTTGGCGGAGGAGTTCCAGAAAGCCGGCAACTGGCTGTTCCGCTGGCGCAGTTATCTCCCCTTGGTGCTGGTTGCTTTAGCCGTTCCGGCTGCGCAGGATTCCGCCTGTCGTGCCGGCATCTATTCCGACGGCTCGGGCTGGGAGATGCTGTGCCTGGGGATAGCCCTCCTGGGTCTGGCGGTCAGGGTCCTCACCGTGGGCTCTGTGCCGGCCGGCACTTCGGGGCGGAACACCGTAAAACAGGTGGCCGCGACTCTCAACGCCACCGGCCTGTACAGCGTGGTCAGGCACCCGATTTACCTGGGGAATTTTTTGATGTGGCTCGGGGTGTCGCTTCTGCCCCGGTGCTGGTGGTTTACGCTGATCACCGTGCTCATCTTCTGGCTGTATTACGAACGCATCATGTTCGCGGAAGAGGGCTTTCTCCTGGAGCAATTCGGGGAGCAATACCGGGAATGGGCGGCCAGGACTCCGGCTTTTATTCCGAAGTTCAGCAACTGGGCGAGACCGGAGCTGCCGTTTTCCCTGAAGTCGGCGGTTTCCCGGGAATACTCCACCCTGTTCACCATAATCGCCTTGTTCACTTTTTTTAACCTCATCATGGCCTGGTTTTCCCGGGGCATTCCGGTGCCGGACCGGTTCACCGTCATTCTATTTGTCATCGGTCTTCTCGTTTACGGGTCGATCCGGTATGTGAAGAAACGTACGGACCTGCTCCGGACCGAAGGGAGATAAGTCTGGCTAACGGCTGGCAGGTGGAAGTGAACTGGAAGATCTTTTCCCGGAACACACAGACCTGAGGCGGCAAGGGCCTGAAAGGTTTGGTGCGGCGATCCTGCGGGGGTGTCACAGCTTGACAGAAGGTCCGGGAAGTCTCACATTTTTCTCAAAAGAGCCTTACTCCTTCGGAGTGGCGAAGCCCGCCACGCCACGAGAGAGCGATAACGTCTGCGGTACTTATAACCACGCATTGCGATGAGGAGATATGCATGTTCAAAATGGTTTTGTTGCGGCATGGCGAGAGTGTCTGGAACAAGGAAAACCGTTTCACCGGGTGGATCGATGTGGGGCTGTCCGAAAAAGGGGTAGAGGAGGCGAAAGAGGCCGGGCGGGTGCTGGCCGGCGAGGGTTTCGTCTTTGATGTGGCTTACACCAGCGTTTTGAAAAGGGCCATCAAGACCTTGTGGCTGGTCCAGGAGGAAATGGACCTCATGTGGATTCCGGTGCACCACAGCTGGCGCCTGAACGAACGCCACTACGGGGCTCTGCAGGGACTCAATAAGGCCGAAACCGTGGAGAAACACGGCATGGACCAGGTGAAGATCTGGCGGCGCAGCTACGATGTCCCGCCGCCGGCCCTGACCCCGGACTCCCCTTACTATCCCGGGAAGGACCGGCGCTATGCGGACGTGCCGAAAACGGAACTGCCCCTGACGGAATGCCTGAAAGACGTGGTGGGCCGCTTCCTGCCCTATTGGCATGAGACCCTGGCCCCGGCGGTGAAGTCGGGCCAAAGGGTCATCATCACGGCCCATGGCAACAGCATCCGGGCATTGGTGAAATACCTGGACCAGATCCCCGATGAGGAGATCGTAGGCTTGAACATCCCCACAGGCATTCCCCTGGTTTACGAGCTCAATGAGGATCTGAAGCCCCTCAAACATTATTATCTGGGAGACCAGGAAAAAATCCAGGCGGCCATCCAGTCGGTGGCGGATCAGTTGAAAAAAAAGTAATCAATGAGCAGTGAGCAGTTTTTGCCGAGAGCTGACGGCTTGACACCTGATAGCTGAGAGCCGAAGGGGGTTTTTATTTTATGAGGATCTTGGGAATATCCGGCAGCCCCAGGCAGGACGAGGCTTCCGGAGTAAATAAGCTGGTCAGGACTGTGCTCGAGGCCACCGGGTGCGAGTATGAATTGATTTCCTTGAGGGCCAAAAAAATTTCCGGCTGTATCGCCTGCCTTCAGTGCGTCGAGGACAATATTTGCAAGGTGCAGGACGACGTAACGCCTCTGCGGGACAAAATCGTCAAGGCTGAGGCCTACGTCATCGGCGCGCCCAATTATTACAGCGGCATCAATGCCGCCACCCAGGCCCTTCTGGAGCGCTGGTTCCAGTTCCGGCACCAGGCGGGGACCCTCCTGTGGGGCAAGCTGGCTGTGGTGATCGGCGTGGGGGGAAGCTCCGGGCAACCGCCGGCGGAGGTCCTGGAGCGCTACCTGGCTTACAACTTCATCGACACCATCGCCAAGGTCACGGCCCAAGGAGCGGCGTCCTGCTTTTCCTGCGGCTTCGGGGAGACCTGTCCGGTGGGCATTCCCCGTATGCTGTATGGCGACGACGTGAAAATAACCCCGGAAATGGTCCCGGACGTCACCAGGCAGCCGACAGTAATGGCGGCCGCAGTTGCGGCTGGTAAGCTCCTGGGGGACCGCCTGCGTCAGGGAGTTGACCGGGAGGCCGTTACTCAAAAAATGATGCAGGCCATGATGGAGAAGTTTAAGAGTTCTGCCTGACCAGCCCGAAAGGGCAGGGCAGGGGGCTGACAAGCCCTCTCCTATCTTGGGGTTGATTTTGCAGAGAACTCTGCAGATGTCATGGGCGCGGGAGTCTGAGGCTCCGCCGCCCTGCCCGATACCGCCCGGCAGAGTCTTCGGGAGGGATTTTCCGGCCAGCCCTTCAACACTTTGAGGAGAAGGACATATGGAAAAAAACATACTTGATAAATTTTTTAAGCCGGAATCCGTAGCCGTGATAGGGGCCAGTACTCATGCGGGCCATGTAGGCCATATCCTGGTGGATAATCTTCAGAAGAGCGGGTTTACCGGGCAGATCTACCCCATTAATCCCAAGGCCACTGAAGTTCTGGGCCTCAAAGCCTATCCTTCCCTGACCGGGGTGGAGGCAAAGGTGGACCTGGCGGTCATCTGCATCCCGATCCAGGGAGTGCCGGAGGTTATCAGGGAGTGCGGCGCGGTGGGGACCAAGGCCGCCGTCATCATCTCCGCCGGGGGCAGGGAGGCAGGCGAAGAAGGGGAGGCCATCGACGCCGCCATCCACGAGGAGGCCCAGAAAGCCGGGGTGCGCTATTTCGGACCTAACTGCATGGGGCTTTTATGCCCGGCGAGCAACCTCAATGCCAGCTTCGCGGCATTTTCGGCCGACCCCGGCAGCCTGGCCTTCATCTCCCAGAGCGGCGCCCTGGGAAGCGCCATCTTGGGGTGGGCCACCCAGAACCACATCGGCTTTTCGCATTTTATCAGCGTGGGGACCATGGCGGACCTGGATTTCGCCGACCTCATCGATTACCTGGGGAGCGAAACCAGCGCCAAGAGCATCCTCCTGTACATGGAAGGCATAACCAGCCCCCGGCGCTTCATGAGCGCCGCCCGGGCGGTGTCCCGGATCAAGCCCATCATCCTGTCAAAATCCGGCCGGACTGAGGCCGGGGCCCGGGCCGCGGCGTCTCATACCGGGGCCTTGGCAGGGTTGGATGAGGCCTATAACGCGGCCTTCCGCCGCGCCGGGATTATCCGGGTGGACACGGTGCGCCAGTTGTTTGACTGCGCCGAGGCCCTGGGGAAAGCACAAAGGCCCGTGGGCGGCAATCTGGGAATCGTCACCAACGCCGGCGGCCCCGGGGTCATGGCCATTGACGCCCTGGGGACCTGGGGCATGGAACCGGCTGCCCTGGGGACAGAAACCGTGGAAAAACTCAATGCGATCCTGCCTCCTTTCTGGAGCCACGGCAACCCCGTGGATATCCTGGGGGACGCCACCCACGAGCGCTATCAGCAGGTGCTGCAGATATGTCTCGCCGCTCCCGAACTCAACGGCCTCATCGTCATTCTGACCCACCAGGCCATGACCGACCCTGTGAAAATTGCCCAGGTCATCATCCCGGAGGTGAAAAAACAGGGCAAGCCGGTCCTGGCGGTGTGGATGGGCGGGGAGGATGTAACTGAAGGGGTTAACATCCTCAGTGACGGCGGCATCCCGGTCTATGAAACCCCGGAGCAGGCCGTGGACACCTTCATGGCGATGTACTCCTACACCCGCAACCTGGAGTTGCTCCAGGAAACGCCGTCCCGGCTGCCCCACGAGTTGCAAGTTAATTACCAGCAGGCCCGGGCCTACATCCAGGAGTGCTTGAAGCGCCAGTCCAAGGTGCTCTCGGAAATCGAGACCAAGGCCATCCTGGCGGCCTATGGCTTTCAGGTCACTCCCACGATTTCGGCATCCACGGCCCAGGCCGCGGTCCAGGCGGCCAGCCACCTGGGCTACCCGGTGGTGATGAAGATCCACTCCCCCCAGATTTCCCATAAGACCGAGGTGGGAGGCGTCAAGGTGGGGCTCAAGGACGAAGAGGATGTGCGGGCGGCCTTCGACGAGATCACTCAGGCCGCCCGGTCAAAGGCGCCGTCGGCCCAGATCCTGGGAGTGACCATGCAGCCCCAGGTGAAGCCCGTGGATTATGAATTGATTATGGGCGCCAAAAAAGACCCGCAATTCGGCCCCATCCTGCTGTTCGGGCTGGGGGGTATCTATGCCGAGGTCTTAAAGGATGTGGCCATCACCCTGCCGCCCCTCAACCTGACGCTGGCAGACCGCCTCATGCAGCGCACCCGGGTTTACCGGCTGCTGCAGGGATACCGCAATATGCCGAAGGCCGACATGGAAAAGCTGGCGGAGATGCTCATGCGCCTGTCCCTGCTGGTGACGGATTTCTCGGAGATTGTCGAATTGGACATCAACCCGCTGTTCATCTCCAGGGGACTGCCCCTGGCGGGGGACGCCCGCATGGTGGTGGAGGAAAGCCCGGTGCCTGCTCCCCGCCACCTGATCATCGCGCCCTATCCCAACCAGTTCGTCAGCGACTGGATGCTGGAGGACGGGACCCCAGTCAAGATCCGACCCATGAAACCGGAAGATGAGCCCCTGGTGGCGGACTTCCTGGCGGCCTGCTCGGATGAAACCATCTATTTCCGCTATTTCCGCCGTATCAAAAAATGGACCCACGATATGCTGATCCGCTTCACCCAGAACGACTATGACCGGGAGTTGGGGCTCATGGCCGTGGGCGCCCCCCCCGGTCCGGAGGTCATGATGGGGGTGTCCCGGCTGGTCACCACCCCCGATCGGCAGGACGCCGAATTCGCCCTGATTGTGGCCGACGCCTGGCACGGCAAAGGGCTGGGCTCCAAGCTCATGGAGCGGCTTATCTATGCAGCAAAGGAGATGGGAGTCAAAAGGTTGCGCGGCGATGTCCTGTCCGGCAACCACCCCATGTTGTCTCTGATGGATAAAATGGGGTTTAAATTGAAGAAGGACGAGGGTGGGGAAACAGTGCAGGTGGAAATGACCTTGTAGTGCGGTTTTCGGTTTTCTGTTTTGGGTTTTCGGTGGCAGGTGTCCTGCACAGGCTGGGAAGCTTAGGGTACCGCGGGGGTGCAGGCCTGGTGGGCATCATCAGGTTGATGGCAACTGCAAGAAAACCTGGCAGACGCGGAAAAGGCGGGCCCCTAGGCTCGCCTCTGTTATTTTGTCGAAACCGTAAACCGTTATTTTTTCTTGGCGGACGCCTTCTGCAGGTTTTCCAAAAGCTCCTTGTCAACGCTGAATTTTAATTCCCCGGCTTTGTGGGCATCCGCCTTGGCTTTATCATACGCTTTCTCCTGATAATAGGCATGGGCCCGATTGTTGTAAGCTTCTGCGAGTTGAGGATTTAACTGGATGGCCTTGGTGAAATCCTGGATGGCCTTGGCGTAGGACTTGGCTGCAAGGTAGGCCATACCGCGGTTATTGTAGGCATTGGCATAGCCCGGGTCTGCCTCAATGGCCTTATTGAAATCGGCGATGGCCTTGGGGTAGGATTTTTTCTGGAAATAGGCCAAACCGCGATTGTTCCAGGCAATGGCATACCGGGAATCAAATTGAACCGCCTTGCTGAATTCAGCGATAGCCTTGTCGTACTCCCTTTGATCATAATAGAGCAAGCCGATGTTATTGAAGGCATCGGGATCCTTGGGGTTTATCTTGAGAGCCTTATTGAAATCTTCAAGAGCCTTCTTGTACTCTTTTTTTCCGGCATACGCCAGACCCTGGCTATCATAGGCAACAACTAATTTCGGATTCAGCTCTATTGCCTTGGCAAAGTCCGCAATGGCTTTATCATAAGCGCCGATGGCAAGATAGGCATATCCCCGATTATTGTAAGCCAGGGCATAGTTAGGATTGGAGTGAATTGCCTTGGTATAATCGGCGATGGCTTTCTGATATTCCTTCTTTTGCAGGGAAATTAATCCCTTGTAATTTTGGGCGATATCAAGTCGTGGGTTCAGTTCAACAGCCTTGGTGAAATCGGCGAGGGACTTGTCATAGTCTTTGAGGCGAAAGTAGGCCAAGCCTCGGTTGGCATAAGCGATGGCGAATTTGGGGTCCAGTTGAACAGCCTTATTGTAATCAGCCACCGCCTTATCAACCGAACCCCTATAATAATAAGCCAACCCCCGATTATTATAAGCCTGGAAATACTTGGGATCCAGCAGAATGGTCTTGGTGTAGTCAGCAATGGCCTTGTCATAGGCCTTCATAGTATTGTAGGCCAGGCCGCGCGAGTTATAAGCCAGGGCATACCTGGGGTTTAACCGAATGGCTTGGTTAAAGTTATTGATAGCCAGGTCATATTGGCCTTTATGCAGATGCTCGAGGCCCTGTTCATAGTAGTATTTGGCATCCTTGCCCGAAGCAGCCTGGGCTTGAGCGGTCATAAGACTTACGGTGATGACGGCCAATACAATCAGGATCTGAAAAGCTCGTTGCATGATGACCTCCTATTGATTTACAGCCAGGTAGTCAGAGATGAACTTACCCACCTCCAATTCCACCTTCTTATAAAGTTCATTGATACGTTTGGTGCCGAGCAAACCAACCGAACCCTTCATCCAGTCCGCGGCCCGGACCTCTTTGAGGTCTCCGACGGTGCCGATGCCTCTCTTCAAATAGACATTCTCCAAAACCATGACGTTAATGGAATAAGCCACAATTGTCTTGAGCTGGTAAGGGATCAGGGTGTTGACATTGATATACAGCGCCGTCATGGCCGGAGGCTGGTACGCCTTGAGAAGCTTAATGCCAACTTTGCGGATTTGGTTTTCAACATTGCTTTGAATTTGATTTGCATCCAGCCCAAGTCTCTGGACTTCCGGATTTATAGGTTCGACAACCACTTTTATTCCCTTTAATCCCCGCAGCACTTCTTTTTGATCATCAGCCCAGGAAAAAGAAGGCAAACCGAGCCAAGTAATGACCAACACAGCACTTATCGCCCAGTAAGATATTTTCCGGTTCATGATTGCAACACTCCACTCTCTCTGATCTTTGCAGATTATGACAGCTTCAATGACCATGGTTGCCCGATGTTACGGTATTACTGGTCCGCTCCTTGATTCTGATCGCGTCAACAGCGCAGGTGGCGCGGAAGTCCCGAAAATATTCTATCCCACTCTGTTTCCTGGGCCAAGGAATTCAGCAGGGGCATACCGGGCTTGCCAGTTTTTGGAGAGGGTTTTCACGAAGTTGGAGAGGCGCTCTGTTCCACAAAAACCCTTGTGGAGAAACAAGCCGGGAAAAACGGGGTGAGGCCCATGCCTGATCCGGCAAGAGCATACGGGACCGGGGGGAGCGTCCCGAATCGGGGTCCTGGGGGCCAGGATCCGGATTCGGGCGCTTGCTGACCCGCTCAAAGGCAGTCCATCTTTGAGATTGAAAAAGAAGGCAGGCTCAGCGAATCAGGCTCAGGATCGGCCTCACCTGGCCGTATCGATATTTACCGAAACGTTGTGACTCACCTGGTTGTTGACGCCGGCCGAAAGAGTCATGGCGCAGATACCCTGAATATTCGGCACCCCCTGAACGGTGGTGATGGCATTCTGTTTGCCCTGCACCTTAATATCGTTATCTGCGGTGGCAGCCATGGCCTGCATCTGCTGGTTGGAAAGGGAGACCAGGGTGGCGTTCCCCTGGGCCACGCCAAAGAAGCTGGGGGATGGTGTTTGGGGGATGGCGTTCTTCCCCATGTTGAACGTCAGGGAAGTAAACTGATTGGAAAAACTGCCGGCCATGACATCCAGGATCACTATACCGGAACCCTGAAAACCGTTGAAATTCATATTGACTGCATAGTTGTAGTCACCGACCGTGATTTTGTTCCCCTGAGAAAACATGTATCCGGAGAAAAGCGTCGGGGAAACCTGCTGATTGGGTTCAATGTTGACCAAAGAGACGGAACCCTGGTTTCGGTAAGAACCTATGCCAATGTTTTTATTGTAGATTCCGCTGATGTCAATATTGTTGAAGCCGACATTGACTACGCCGGTGTCGCTGAAAGAGTTGAGATTGACGCCGCTGATGCCCTGCAGAAAACCGAGATAGCTCAAGCCGCCGCCGGTAACCGCGGTAATGTATTGCAGGGTGTAGTTATTTTCCTCGGCCCGACAGATTCCTCCCAGGAGCGGGGCCGCCAGCAGCAAGACCACTAAGGAGATCAACCAGGATTTAAATTTGCGCATGACCAGGCCTCATCTGCCGATGCCTTGGAGTGAAGCAGCCGGCAAAATGGTGATGGATGGAGTGAGGACCGCCGCATTGGGAAGATGAATGTTGAACTGGGTATTGGCAAAGACGATATTATCGTGCCCTGAAACCAGCAACTGGGAACTCAACCCGCTGCTGGTAGGTCCGGCTATGTAAGAGACATTGTTGTCCCTGAAGACTGCCGACGTGGTGTTCACGACGGGAGCGGGGCTGCCGTCGGGCAGCACGGCCTGAAAGGTCGAGCTTACTTTAACCTGGGGGGTCGTCAGCAGATTGATGTCAAAGTTGTAGTCGAAAAAGTAAACACCGAGGCACCCCCGCATATCCTGGAGATCGTCGTCAGAAACCGCGGAGCAGACCTGAAGTGGGGCGGCCTGCTTGGTGTGGTGTGCTGCCGGTTTGGCCACCGGTTTCTCTGCCGGCTGAACCGCCGCAAGAGCGGCCGGTTGCGCCGCCGGTTTGGCGGTCGGCTGGAAGACGGCTGCAGCTGGCAGGGGCGTAAGGAAATTCCCGTGGTTCTCTTCAAGTTCCTGGGCTAATTGCTTGGTGGATGCACAAGACAACAGCGTCAGGGGCAGGAGAGCCACCAGGACGAAAAGCCCCAGCTTCCCCAAGGCTCTGAGGCTGCAGGTGGGTTCGGTGCTGGGACGCATAGTTACTCCTCCTTATGTTTCCCGGCCTACTGCCCGGGAATAAACGGGATAACGAACAGGGGGGTGTTGGTCACGAAGAGCATGGCATCTGCCGGGTCCAGGGCGAAGCGGGTACTGAAACCCGGTTCCTCGCGCAGCCAGGTGGAAATCTCGCTGGCAGACGCGGGCTTTTCGACAAACAGGCCCTCAGGCTTGCCTACTTTGGGTCCCTGGACGGCGAAGATGACATTTTGATTCCAGATTTTTTTGAATTCATCAATGGCAATCCTGCGGTTGCCCCAGGAGGGGTCGGCAATATAGACATAGCGGTCGTCAACGTGGCGGATGACGACAAAATGCTTGTAATTCGCAGTATCAATAAGGGCAATCACCGGGATTTTCAGCTTCTGCAAATCTTCCACCTTGGGAATTTTGTAGCCCTCCGCAGCGTATTTCAAGGAATTGGCATACCGCTTCATGTCATAAAGCGAAAAGCCGACCTTTTTGATGTCCTGCTGGTTGCCGTACTTGAACATGCCAATGATGGTCTCGAGCTCGGTGACCGGCAACCCGTAATAGTTGTGCAGGATGGTGGCCAGGGAGGCGGCGCCGCAACTGTAATCCCGGGTCTGGGGGATCATCTGGCGCTGCCGCATCTCTTTCATGGACTTCACCTGCTTGGTGAGGACACCGCCTTCCTCATAGAGATTCAAACGCACCGGCACATCGGCGGCCTGGCCCCCGATGGGCAGGAGCAGCATTGCTATGACGAGGACAACCAGAAAACGTAACTTCACCAAACCTACCTCAAAGAGAAGCCCCGGGGGGCTAAGCCCCCCGGGGGTTATAGGTGCGATTACGGATGACTCTGGGTGATGTTGGCGCTCACGTTGACCACGTTCTGGGCCGCGCTGTTGGCCGCCAGGCCGATGCTGGCGGAGGTGGCCAACACGCCGTTGGAGGACGAGTTGCTGCTGTTGGCGTTGATGGTGGCGCCGCCGGTATAGAAGTTATTGGCATTGCCCACCGACACACCGGCGTTCACCTGCTTCAACTGAGTCACTGCCACGGTCTGGATACCCTGGAGAGAACCAGGTGTATCTTTAGTACCATCTGCAGTCATAGTGGGGCTCGCAGTGATTGAGCCGCTATCCTTCACGATGCCTACGCCGATTTTGCCGGAATTGGCAAGGTTGTTGTTGCCATTGTTGGTGTTGGCGGTATTGAAAAGGCCGTTCTGACTGACGGCATTGCCGACGTTCTGGTAGTTGGTGTTGATTTTGCCATGTTGGGAATTGGCATACGAGCCGTTGTTGGCGAGAGCGGAGTCTTTGACATCCTGGCTCGCCTGGCTGTAGTCACCGATGGCCGCGGCCGCGTCCTTGACATCCTGAACATTGACGTTGGGACCGGCGCCGGTCATGAAGGCGATGCTACCCTTGTTGTCGTTGATCGCCGGGGAATTGGAGCCCACGGAGATGGCGAAGTCCTTGTTGTCGTTCAGGGCGACACCGTTACCACCGGTGGCCACCGCCGCATGGTCGATTTTGCCGAAGGCATCGCCGTTTAAGGCAACGGGCGAATCTTTGGGATTGCTCACGGCCAGGGCGTTGGTGCCATTGGCGTTGGCGTTTTCCTTACCGCCCTGGGCCACGCCGGTGTCCATAGCCACGGCCGCGTTATCCTTGGCATCGGTATCTCTGTACTGGACCGGCGAGCTGCTGCCGACCTGAATGCCGGTGCCGCCGAACACGAGCTGGCCATTGGCCGCGCCAGAGCTGCTGGTATTAGCCAAGCCGGTCTGGGCCACGCCGCTGACCGCGTTGGTCACGCCGGTCTGGGCAGTGCCGCTGTTGGCGTTGGTTACGCCGCTCTGCGCATTGCCGGCGCCATTGTTGTTGGTCAAACCGGCCTGTGCGACGCCGCTATCCATGGCGTTCTGCAGACCGTCCTGGGTTTTGGCGATACCGCTGTCCATGGCGTTGGTCTGGCCGTTCTGGGCCTTGCCGGTATCCATGGCCAGGGCGGAGTCTTCGAGTTCCGACTTTCTGACCTGGACCGGGGAGGAAGAGCCGGCCTGCACGCCGATACCGCCATCGTCAACGTTCTGGGCCTGGCCGGTGTTCGCGTTGACCTTGCCGTCCTGGTTAACGCTGTTGTCCGTGGCGGCGCCGGCGTTGGAGACCACTTTGCCTTTCTGGTTAACGCTGTTGTCTGTGGCGGCGCCGGCGTTGGAGACCACTTTGCCTTTCTGGTCGGCGGCGTTGCCGTTATTGGCGTTGATTTTACCGAACTGGGCATTGTTGGTGCCGCTGTCCATGGCCACTTGCCCGTTGTCCTTTACGTTCCGGTTCTGAATGGGGCTGGAGGCGCCGGTATTGTTGATCTGGCCGTCCATATCGTTGTTGACCCCACTGTCCATGGCGGCCTGCTTGGCATACTGGTTCTTGCTGTTGTCCGTGGCGGCAGCGTTATTGGCATTAATCTTGCCGTCCTGATTGTTGCTGCTGTCCGTGGCGGCGCCGGCGTTGGAGACCACTTTGCCTTTCTGGTCGGCGGCGTTGCCGTTATTGGCGTTGTTTTCGCCCTTTTGGGCAGTGCCGTTGTAAGCTGCGGCATCGGCATCCACGTTGACGCCGTTACCGGTAGCGGCTTGTTCGCCCAAGGCCACCTGAGGATCGGTGACCTGCACGGCGGTGCCATCGCCGGCCTGATTGCTGGCGCCGGAGTTATTGTTATCAGCGTTGCCCAAAGCATTAGCGCTTGATGATGAATCATTGAGAGTGCCGGTGCCAGTCTGGGCATCCCGGCCGGACAGGGCCAATTGGGGGTTGGGAACATTAACGTTGGTGGAGTTGTCCCCGCCGGCCGCGGAGGTGTTGTCGGCCTTGTTGGCGCCGTTATTGCCGGCAGCCTGGGAACTGCCACTGGCCACGCCGTCATCGCCGGCTGTGGACCCGCCAGTGGCCGCGCCGCCGCCCAAAGCCAGGGTGGCGTCAGGGACGCTGACGTTGGTGGAGTTGTCCCCACCATCCTGGGCGGTGCTGCCCGACTGGCCGGTGGCACCGGCAATGTTGGGGTTGGTCACCTGGACGCCGGTGCCGCCGCCGGTGTCCTGGTTGCTTCCGCCGTTGTCGGCGGACCCGATTTGCGCGAAGGCCGCCCCGGCCAGGCAGACCAGGCTTACTGCGAGCATGAGAATGAGTAATTTCTTCATATCTTCCTTTCTCCTTTTCGAGATGGTTGGTTAACGATCTTTACTTCAACCACAGCCATTACCGGTTTTTTTGGGTCTCCTCTCACCTCCTTTTGCGCGCTGAAGACACAAGTTCTTAGCCGGTGGTGCCGGTTTGCCGGGGGGGTCAGGGTTCTCCCCCTCCCCCTGCGGTCTCAAGGCGGCGAGCCATTCGTCCCACAGGACGATCCCTCCCGGTGGGCTGACGAAACCCACCGTGGCCGCCGACCTTGCCGGGTCCTCCCCAGGAGTTGCCGCCCGGGTGTCCCGAAGAGGCGTTGGCGGGGTATGGCGCAACACCGCCTTCCCCTGATTTCCGGCCTTCTTGGCCCAGCCAAATGGTTTTGCCATCGTATGAACCTGAGTTATGGCATACTGCCGGTGCATCCCGCCTGTATCTTAAGCAGGATCGGTGCCAACGAGAGCGATGGGTAAGGTATTGGATTTCCATGGTAATATTTCCTGAATCCGCACGCCTGGGTCTGATTCTTTCCAAAAGATCAGACAAAATCAATGAAACTTAATAATATTAAGAAGTTAGTTCTTTCCAGTTTTTTAGACTATTCCTGTGGATCAACCAGATTTCCGACCCTTTTTCATTGCAGGCGGCCTTGATGAGTTGACCGCTCATCATTCCCGCGGTGCGAGTCAATGGTTGAAACAAGCAACATGGGGATTTTCATCGGTCCACAGGCCCAGGCGCTGCCTCAGTTCAATGGTTCAGAAGCCGTGTCTGACGTTCAGAAACGGCCGCTCAGTTGGCAACCAGGTTCAGATACGGCTTCAACTGATATTTCTGGATGAAATGGTACATGGTGGACCGGCTCACCCTGAGAGCCCTGCTGGCCAAAAAGACATTTCCCTGGAAGTGTTGCAGGGCCTCGCTGACCAGCCGGGCCTCGAATTCCGCCCTTGCCTCTTTCAGGCTTTTGCCGTTGAATACCGGTTCTGGTTCGCTGCCCGAATCATTCAGGCCGAGGTGATCCGGGGCCACCCGTTCCCCTTCGGCCATGACCACGGCCCGGCGCACCCTATTAATGAGCTCCCGGACGTTCCCGGGCCAGGCATGGCCCTGAATGGCGGCAATGGCCTCCGGGGTGAAGCCTTTAAGGTTTTTGCCGAGTCTGGCGGCGTAGCGTTTGAGAAAGACGTTGGCCATGATCAGGCTGTCTTCCCCCCGATCTTTGAGGGAGGGCAGGCTGATGCTGACCACGTCCAACCGGTAGTACAAGTCCTCCCGGAAACGGCCGGTGCTGATGAGTTCGTGCAAATCGGCATTGGTGGCCGAGATGATCCGGAGGTCCACCTTGATGGGTTGGCGGCCGCCCACCCGGTAAAAGGTGAATTCCTGGAGGAAGCGCAACAATTTTACCTGCAGATCCACAGGCAGTTCGCTCACTTCGTCCAGGAAGAGGGTGCCGCCCTGAGCCCGCTCCACGTGGCCGGTGGCGGTCCGGTAAGCCCCGGTGAAGGCGCCTTTTTCGTGGCCGAAGAGTTCCGATTCCAAAAGATCTCGGGGGATGGCGCCACAATTCACTTCCACAAAGGGGCCCTCGGCCCAGTGGCTGCGCTGGTGGATGGCCCGGGCCGCCATTTCCTTGCCGGTGCCGCTGGCACCGGTTATGAGTACAGGGACGTCGGTAATCGCGACCTTGCGGATGAGACAAAAGATATCCCGCATGGCCTTACAGGTGCCGATCATCTCTTCGTGGTTGATTTCTTTCATACCGTCGTTTTCCCGCCAGTCCAGGGACTTTTGACAGACGGGACAATACCTGGTGCCGGGTTGGGGCAGCTCCTGGCCGCAGAACGGACAGGCAATGAACTTCCGGGGCCACAAAGGGGTTAAAAATTCGTAAAGTAAAGTTCTGGCGTGAACATCCGGGTCCAAAAATTCCACGCCGATGCCGGGAGAACCGCTGCGCACCACCCGGGCCAGGATCTCCAGGTCCCGGAGATGGGGCACCTTGGAGAACCTGAGGTTGACCACCGAGTTGATTGCAGGGGAGGGTTCCACCGCTATGAAGGCCCCCCCTAAGCCCAGGTTGGTGATCTGCCCCAAGAAGGTCTGTCCATACGCATCCAGATATACAGGTTCGTCCATCGGAACTCGTGGTGACTTGCGCATCGGCGCTCTCTTTCTCAGACAGCCGAGCCCCAGTCTGGTTTAACCCACCTTACCGGAATGCGGGGGCTCGACGTTTTAGGGCACCGTAGGACATTTTCCGGGAGACTTGGATTCCTCCCGAAGGTTATGGCCGGCCTCAAGGTGATTCGCAATGAGGATACAACTCTGCCGACGCCCATTGAAGAAGCAATTCTAATGCCAAGCTTAAGGTAGTCCCGCGAAAAAGCCGTGGGAATCCGGCGGCTCGGGGATGGAAGCCGCAGCCATTCCAGAAAAATGATTGTGAAAATAAGATGATACATTTTAGCGGCGTGAAGTGACGGACGGGTGCGGAGGCGTGAAAAAGAGTTGGGAGCAAAAAGGCGCGGCTCTTGTGATTTTCTTCATTTGAGGGGAATGTTGAAGAAAGTTAACATCTCCCTCAACCTGAAACCAAGATGGTGGACCTCGGCTCCTGCCGGGTCGGGAGGCTCTCCTCGCGCTGCGGCTTGGGGGACCTCTCCGGCCGGGGCTGGTGTCCTCCTCTTGTGGAGCTTGTGCAGAGAACCAAAAGTGGCCGCACCCCTGCCCCAGGGGGCTCTGAGGCTGATGATTGCAGGCTTCCAGGGGTGGCATGGTCGGTGGCGGCACCTGCCCCGCTGCTCTTCGGGAAGGGGTGCAGGGTGCGCCGGCGGACAGAAAAGCCCCCGGCTAAGGACCAAAAATATCGGGGAAAGCCGCCCGGAGAAAAGTGTTCCTCTTTTTAAACAATTTTTCGGACAACGTTCAAAAATTTGGAAACGGAAACGGCAGAGGGACTCTCCAGGTAAAAAAAGTTCTCCTGTCAAGCCTTCCGGGTATATACTGGCCACATTGCTGAGAAAAGGGGGATGAAACATGATGTGGCGCAGGATGATCTCTGGTTTGCTGGCCTTGATGTGGCTGAGCGGGTGTGCCGGCGGCGGCCTGAGCTCAGGCGACACCCTGAGTGTGGGCCAACGGGAAGCGGATTTAGTGGCCCGTCTGGGCCAACCCCAGGAAATCAAGCCGGCCCCGGGCGGCGGCCGGACTTTCATATATACCACCACCAACCTGGACCAGATGGCCACCATGGGCGGCGGGGCCTGGGCCAAACCTGACCAGGTGTATTACGACATCAACGCCCAGGGAATCATCACCGGGGTGAACCGCTATCCTTACGGCAAGCACAGTTTCATTTTCCCCACCAAGGAGAAGCCGGTCCAGACAGCCCAAGCCCAGGCTGCCGGACAGCAGGGGGCGGTCGTCTCAGCAAGCCCGCCGCCGGCGTCTTTGCCGCCGGCAACCCCTGCAGCTTCTCCGGTGACGGCGGGTAAGCAGGCGCCGCCACCGCCTGCGGCAGCCGACAGCATGCAGGCAGAGGCCAGCCGGCTGGAACCGAACATGTCCAGGGAAGAGGTGCGCCGCATCCTGGGAAATCCTTGGCGCACCGAGGGCTTCAGGGCCGGCGGGCAGGCAGTGGTGGTCTGGTTTTACCAGCTCGAAGGCCGTCAAGGCCGCGTCAACCTTACTCCCCTGGTGTTCGAAGGGGGCCGCTTGAGCGGTTGGGGCGAAAACTATTATCGGCTGCGACTCCGGGAGATTACTCGCCAACAGCCCTGAACCGGCGTTATTTTTTGCCCAGGTTGCCGAGCTTAAACAAGATGGGCACCCGGATCAGCATACTGACGTCGGGGGCGTCCTGGCTCAGGCCGATGCCCACCACGAAATCCACGGCCATGCGGGGCGGGATGACATAGGTGCCCCCGATGTTAAAGGTGATGGCATTGAGGCTCGAGTCCGCCAGGGTGACGCCGTTTTGCGTGGTGCCGCCGGTGATGCGCTGGTCGATGGCAAAGCTCATGGAGAGCCGTTCCTGCAGAGACAGGATCAGACCGGCGCTATATTCGAAGGTGTTGCCCAGCTTGATATTCCCGAAATTAATGGCCGGGGAGCCGGCTGAGCCGACATTGCGGGAGAAGTTTTCATACCAGGCGACATTGAGGAAGAGAACGGCGGGATCCACGGTCTTTACAAAGGTGGAGCCGATAACCACGCCCCAGTGGCCGGTGCCGGTGGGGAACTGCACCGGGATGATGGCGCCCAGATCCGGAATATAGCGCCTGGTTAAGGAATAAGGATCCTGGCCGGTGGGGAAACTGACCCCGAAGCGGAGCACGGTATCCGGGACCCAGGGCTTCCATTGCCCCTCTCGAATGGCGTGATAATAAATGTAGCTGGTTATGTCCCCCAGGTGGTTATCGCTGAAGGCTCGTTCGTGAAGGGTGGTGGTGGCGCCCCCGGAGACGGGAAAAATAATGTCATCGGTGCGGAAGAAGTAGGGGATGCGGACGTACAGTTCAGCGTTCTTTAAACCGGCCCGGACGGTCAGGGCCGGGATAAAGATATCGCGCTTGAGCTTCTGGGTGGATACCTTGCCGATGAGGATGGCCTGGAAGATGGTAAAACCTGAAATGGAGGTGTTGGCGCCGGAGATGTGATCGTATTCAAAGGAAGGCTCAATGACCAGCCGCCCGTATGGCAAAAGGGCGCCGCCCCGCTCCACTTCGGTCACCCGGGTGGCCAAATCTTTTTGTTTTTGTTCCTTCTGGCGCTCCTCCCCGACGGTGGGCGCCTCGGTGCTCTGAGCCCAGGCTGCCGCCCCATAAGAAAGAAGCGACACAACACAAGCCAGACATAGTACCCACTTACGCATAACCCCCCCCGGTCCCTCGATTTTAAAACTCCCAACACGCCTGCGGTCATGGTGATACCCCACCCCCTTGGCCTGAAATCCACCCAGATTTCAGGCTTTGCTGGGGCAGCTTACAGGAATCAGAAGCATCGCCGGGATAGGTTTCCCCCCGGTTTCTGGCTTCACTCCCCTGGCAGGCAATTATCAAGCAAGATTAAAGACGAAAACAACTCCCTCTGTCAATATTTTTGTGGAAGGCGGGACTGCGCAACCAAGGCGGGGAAAGTGGCGGCGCAGGATTGATGAGCCGTTGGGAGGCGGCGGTTGGCAGTAAGCAGTCAGCAGTCGTGGTGGGGAGACAAAGAAGGGCAGTCGGAGGGGAAAGGACAAGCCGCTGAATCCTCAGGGGTTCAACGGCTTCGAGATTTTATCCCGAGTCGCAGTCAAACGGTGGCACCGGCTTTCCAGCCTGGGCCGGGCACGGCAGGCCGTGCCCCTGCGAGAAATTACTGGTTTGATGGCACCTTGGTGTGAGTGCAACCTGGTATTAATCTTGAAAAATATGGCGGGTGTCACATCCTTGTGGGCGGAGGGGCGAGGCGATGAGTAAAAAATTACCTGCTAAGAACTGACCGCTGACTGCTCATCGCGGTTCCCGGCTGATGGTTGGTGATTGCTCATTGCTGACTGCTTACTGTGCACCGGTGCCTGAGGCGGCAGAGTGGCTTCGTCCACAAGCAGGCGGAAAGGCCGGCGGATGGTCCAGTGGGCCTGGTGGGGGAGTTTGCGGCCGATGAGGAGATTTCCCAGCCAGAGCTGCCATTCGGGGCCGTCGTTCCGGGAGAAATACAGCAATTCTGGCTTTATCCAGCCGCCCAGGCGGCCCCGAAACAGCCGGGAGCCGGCCAGCCGGTGGTATGCAGGCCGGAACAGCCGGGAAAGGAGCCGGTCGCACCAGCGGCTGGCCTTGAGAAGGTGGAGGGCAACCGGCGGCCGCCGGGGCACCGGCAGACGGCGGCCCTGGCGGTGGATGGCCACGACTTTACCCAGGATATCGCCGGGTTTGATGAGCCAGTCGTCCACACAGGGAAGGTTGTCGCCTTTGGTGATCAAGCCTTCCGGCGTAACCGCCAGCACCCGGTGGATGACCTTGCCCGGCTTCTCCGGGGGAGAAAAGGCCACCACGTCGCCGGCGCGAACTTCCAGCTCCTGGCAGGGGATCACCTCCACCACATCTCCCTCTCGAAACAACGGGTTCATGCTGACGCCGTTGTAAAGCAGTTTGGTGGTCATGGTTCCTCCGGGGGCGCGGCGCGGCGGTGGGGGAAGGGGAGGGAAGGGCGGGGGGCTGTCCTTTCTCGTCGCGCCCCGGGGCTTCACCCTGCCTTGCGGAGAAGGGCCAAACCCCGGTGTTCCTCCGGCTTGATGAGGTAGGGATGGATCACCTCAAACCCCCCGTCCGTAAACTCAGCATCGAGGTCAGACTCATTGCCGAAACGGTGGATGAATTCAATTTCACCATGCAAAACGTCCCCGGGTTCATAGGAAAGGTTCCCCAGGCTCAGATAAGCAAAGGCTTTCCGCAGCCATTCCACGGCAGGGGAAAAGCTTGGGGTGGGGTACCAGTAAAACATGCAGGCAAACCAGCCCCCCGGCCGCAGGGCCTGGTGCATCTTTTTGAGCATGGCGATCCGCCTTGTTCGAGTGGGAATGCAGGAGTACATCCGGTCGGAGAGCCACACCAGGTCATAGGCGGCTGGTGGCAGGGTCAATTGCGTTAATTCTCCTACCCGGGCCTCTATCAGCACCCCTTGTTTGGCGGCATTTTCCTCGGCCAGTCTGGCCAGTTCGGGGATAAAATCCACGCCGGTGACGGCAAAGCCCATCTTGGCCAGAGGGATGGCTTCCCGGCCCCCACCCAACCCCAGGACCAGGACCTTGCCCCGGGTGAGGTTAAGTTTTTCCAGGAGTGCCTTTTCCATGGGCATGAGGCCCCGGTTCAGGGTCTCGGGGCTGGTCCAATATTTGACCTGATCACTACCGGCGTAAGTTTGCCGGCTAAATTCCACCAGATCGTCCGGCCGCATCACCATCAGGGCCAACGACGAGATGAACCGGCCCAGCCTGCTGAGAAACCGGGCGAGGATTATCCGAGGGCGCATACCCGCCTTCCCTCATGCTCGGCCATGTGATGGTTCCTCCCCAGGATTGGCTGTGCGATGTCCCAGATACATACACAACGGCACAAGGAATTGCACATCATTTGCCTCTGCGCCCTCTGCGGTGGTTCCTTTACCGTAGAGGCGCAGAGAACGAAGAGAAGGACAACATCCAGACCCCCGTAGCGCTTACTGCCAGTCCAGGGCTGCTTTGATTTTGTCCCAGAACTTCCCGGTAAGGCTCACCCGGAGGTGGAACGTGGGGACCTGTTTGACGATTTCGCAGGCATTGTCAAACATGTTCAGTCTAAGCCTTCGGGCCTCCCCGGCATCGCACCAACTCAGAAAGCGGCCCATAACTTGTCCGGCTGAAGTGATGGCGGCCACCGCGGCGTCAACATCCTTCAGCGGAACACAATCGTCCTCGGGGGCTTGCTCGAAAAAGAAAATTCCGGCCAGGGGCACCGCGGCCTCCACCTTCCAGGTGTTGGGGGCCCGCTCCCAGAGGTAGTCGGTCCAGGTGGGGAAAGGGTGAGCCAGGTAGCGGCCCTGGGGGCTCAAAACCGCCAGGACTTCGTCATCGCACCGGGCCCGCCAGGGAGGGGGCAGGCGGCGGCAGCAGGTGGACTTGCCGGTCTCTCCCGCCGCCGCCAGGATAACTCCCTGCCCCTGAAACTCCAGCAAGGCGGCATGGAAGGGCAACCCCCCCCGGCAGATGCTCTCCCAATGGATTGAGGGCAAAGCCTCACACATCATACCATAGGGGGAGCTATTCGGATTGCTTTTGTCATATTCCCCTAAAAAATGGCGCAATCGCGGATGAAAGGATAAGCGATAAAAGAAATGCCGGAGATTGCTCCAGCCCTGGTCCTGCAAGCGGGGATGCTTAAACCATTGTTGGTCCGCATGCCTTTCGTAGAAGAACATGAGGTGGGCATCTTCAGGGTCCCCTTCTTCCAACTCCATAATGGCGGCCAATTTTTCAGCGATGGAAGCGGCCTCGGGGGAACCGGCAATCCACCAGAGGCTGCCGTCCCCGAGACGCAGGGAAAACCCCGGCAGGTTCGGGCCGGCCCCAGGCTTATAAAATCCGGTCAATTCCCCGAGCCTTCTCCAGGCATCGTTTTTTGGGGTTGGCTTTGACTTTTGCGGACACATAACCAGAGTGATCACTTTCCAGGGTTTCCTTTTTCTGGTGGTGGCCGTCACAGGCAGGCAGACAAGCTGTCGGCAGACAAAGGAGGGGCGGACTGCCGCCCGCCCCTAACAGTGAAATTACTTTGACAATAATTCTTCGGTGAGATCCTTGGGGACCAAGGAGACGTTCACCTTTACAAGCATTATAAAAGAACCGTGCACTGTTTAAGAAGCTTGGTCTCGTGGTTAGACAGGTAATGTCTCCTGGTGACCCTTAGAAGCCCGAAGTGCCAGTAGAGCAACCGCCACCAGCGTTACCGCCGCTCGGACCACAGGCTCCTGCTGCCCCGGATCCGGCCGCACAGGGACCGGCGCTGGCCCCCTGGCCGACTATGTCCAGGTGCTCCAAGGTTGGCTTTTCATATTGATTCTTCTTTTTCATGATTCAGATCCTCCCTTTCGCATGAGGTGAGAGCTCGCAAGGCCCGATCATGGGGGATACCCCCTACAGTTCCCCCTCTTCTCCTAACAGAAGACATATTTCGCCAGTTACCACCTCCTTTACCAAATTATAGCGGTAAGAGCAAGTTTTTTCCGGGCACTTGGCATTCCTTATAGGTTAAGCCCTGAAAGGGCGCGTCCGGCTTTCCGGAAAAAGACCGGCGCTCCGGGCCTCTTGGCAAAACCAATAGGGGCTCCACAGATCCCGGCTGTGATAATAATTTTGGGCCAGACAAAAGCCCAAGCATATTCTTTTTAAGAGGCAATCGTCACAAATGCCGCCGAGGCGCTCCGGCAAACCCGCCCGGATCTCCTTAAGCACCGGGTTGTTTTGCCATACTTCCGCCAGGCTGTCCCGGCAGGCGTGTCCGAAGACCAGTTCCGGCAGATGCGAGCCGATGCCGCAGAGGGCGTAAGAGCCGTTGGCCAGCACCCCGATGATGCCGAGTATGCCGCAACTGCCCCGGCCGCCGTTCTGTTTACGGATCACCCGTTTTAAAGGTTTAAAGGCCGGCGGTTGGCCGAAAAAGAGGGGGAGATCCACCGTAGAAGCCAACTCGTGCTCCACGTAACGGCAGATTTCCAGGACATCCGGCAGGGACAGGCTTTCCCCGCCGTCCCGCATATGGTCGCCCCGGGGGGAAGGCTGGATAATGTTGAATTTTACCGACCCCGCTCCCACTTCTTGGGCCAGACGGACGATGTCGCTCACCTGGCCCCGGTTCTTTTGCATGATGGTAAAGATAATCTGGGGCTTGATGCCTGCCTCGACCAGATAGCCGATCCCTCGCAGGGCGGCCCGGTACGAGCCCGGCACCTGGCGCACCCACTCATGGGTCTCGGGATCGGTTCCGTCTAAACTGACTGAAACGAAGGGTTGGCGGCAAGAGGCCGCCAGCTTTGCCAGTTCGGGTGTCAACAGGACCGCGTTGGTCTCTACCACCAATTTCAAGTCTGCATCCCGGATGAGTTCCAGCATCCGGCTGACCTGGGGATGGAGGAACGGCTCGCCGCCGGTCAGCTTGACCGCGGTGAGGCCCAGGGGCCGGGCCTGCTCCAGAATCGCTGCAAAAAGGTCCAGGTCCAGAAGGGCCTTGGACGAGGAGGCCGAGTCAGTCTCCGGTTCCGTCATGATCCAGCAATGGCGGCACCGCAGGTTGCACCCCTCGGTCAGGTAGAAATAAATTTCGCGCAAAGGAGGGGTGGCCAACTGAGGTTCAGAAATTGACATGAGGCAGTCGGCCTCCTTCTTCCAGGAAACGCTTGAGACACGAGTCCGGGTTGGGATGTTCATCCTTGCCGGTGCGGGTGTACGCCACTGCAGGGCAGCCACCGGAACAATGGGCCAGGTATTGGCAATCCCGACAAAAGGGAAAATCCCTTAAAGAAATGAGACTCCTTTGCCGGATCCGGGTGATCTCCGGGTGGTGGAGCCAGATCTCTTTCAGGTCATCCCGGTTGATGCGACCCAATTCGAGGTGAGACATCAACAGACAGGGGACGATGACGCCATCGCAGCGGACCCCCAACCTTTGGAAGGTGCCGCCGCAGCTCACCAAGTGGCCCCGACCGGGTTCCGGCCCCCGGCCTTCCTGGCGAGCCTGGATGATATTGCCCCAGTCCCTGGCCTCGGCCAAGGGCCCGGCGTTGGCGGAGATGCGCCCCGGATATTTCTCCTTCAGCTCCCATAACAGGGACATGGCTCGACTGCGTTGCGCCACGGAGAGTTGCACTTTCTGCGCCTGGGACCGACAAACCCCCATGTAATCGGCGGAATTGGTGGAAAAGCCGGGCAGCCCCAGGTCCTCCAGAAGGAACCGGGCCACCTCAGGCAGGTCCTCCAGATTGTTCCGGTTAATGGTCACCCGCACCTGGACGGGAACCTCGTGCCGTTTCAGGTTTTCCAGACCCATGAGGGCCTTGCCGAAATTGCCTTGGCCCCGGCAGGCGTCATGGGTTTCCGGCCGGGAACCGTCCAGGGAGATCTGGACCCCTTCGCAACGCCCGGTGCCTGCCAGGAAAGCGGCCAACTCCTCGGTGATAAGCGTGCCGTTGCTCAAGATGTTGAACCGCATGCGGTTCTTGACGATCCCTTCAATAATTTCCGGGAGATCAGGCCGGATAAAGGGCTCTCCTCCCTCGAGGGTCACTTTCAGCACGGCCAGCCGGCCCAGCTCCTCAAAAAAAGTCAGCCACTCCTCGGTGGGCAGATCCTTGGGGACGTCCAGGGCGCTGGTGAAATGGAAGCAATACAGGCAGCGCAGGTTGCACTTGCCGGTAATGGCCACTTCCATGCTGGACGGAGAACTCATTACTCGCATGGTTCTTCCCCTAGGCCGGAAAATGGTAACCGGCCAAACCCTTATTCATCAAATGATCGATGAATTCCCGGACATGGTCTTCGGCCTCCGGCGGCACGCCCTCGTAATGGCTCCGGAGTTCTTCCAGGATATCGGCTACGTTGTGTTTGCCGTCCAGACGCTGCCAGATGAACACGCTCACGGGATTGAGGCCATAGGCATCGCCCTTGTCGGGATCAAACAGGATGGCCCAATCGTCATCCTCAAAATCTTTTCGCAAGACGATGAGGGGGTTGGCTAAGGGCTTCTCCGTCATAATGAAGTAATTCTCCTTGGAGGCTGCTTCCCCGGTGACATTGCCGGCCCACCAGAGATGATTTCAATGGGAACAAGGTGCGTATTGACAAGCCAAACCTCTGCATATCCTTTTTTTAGCAAAGACGGTGCCAAATGAGTAATATGCTGATATTAATATATATTTTATAATTGCAGTGCAAAGAGCGTTGCGGACTGATGTTTAAAAAATTAGACATGAAGTTTCAAAAAAGGACGTTGAGGTGCAATTTCCCTGCGTCATATCGGCACATGCAGAAACAAAGAAAGACGCGCTTGGACAGAAATTTGGAAAATTGACCCAAAGGTGAGTGCAATGGTCAAATATATAGCAAAATCCTGATTGACACTGGTGGCAGGGGATGATATGACCAAGTGGTCATATGGAAGACGCACGCTCCACCTTTCTCAATCTTCCCCCTGAAAAGCAGGAGCGGATCCTGGCCGCAGCCCTGGGAGAATTTTCCGATAAAGGGTATGCGCAGGCCAGCGTCAACACCATGGTCTCGGCTTCCGGCATCGCCAAGGGGTCCATTTACCAGTATTTCAAGGACAAGAGGTCCTTATTTCTCTATATCTTCGACTTCGCCATCGGCATGGTGCGCCGCACCCTGCTGGCCGTCAAGGAGGAGACCCGGAACGAGGATTTTTTCGTGCGCCTGGAAAAGTCGCTGCTGGCCGGGGTGGACTTCATCCAGCGCCATCCCCGGGTATACGGTCTTTACCTTAAGATCCTCTTTGATCAGCACGTGCCCAAACGCCAGGAACTCTTGAGAGCCGTGCGCCAGTTCGCCGCAGAATATCTGGGATCGCTGGTGCGTCAGGGGCAGGCCCGGGGCGAACTGCGGGCCGGACTGCCGCCGGCCGCGGTCATTTTTCTCCTGGACGCCCTCCTGGACCGGTTTCTCCAGGCCGTGGCCCTGCCGTCCTTCGATGTCACCCTGGGTCTGGACCAGGCCGGCCCGGAGGAAATCCGGCGACGGGTCGGTGAATTGGTGAATATTCTGAAATTGGGCCTGGCGGGATGAGCGGGCAGAGGTGAAGTGAACGGTATTTTTTATAAGGTTATCAATCGGCTAAAAAACAAATCTCGCAACTTCTGTCAATTTTTTTTCTGACACAAATGACCGACTGGTCATATGGAGGGCTCACCATGCCGCTGTTGTTTCAAGACCCGGAATTACTTCCCATCTATGAGAAAGTCAGGGGCAAGGAGCGCCTGGCCAGGGAGGACGGGATCACCCTTTACCGCAGCCGGGATCTGTTGGGCGTAGGGTATCTCGCCAACCTGGTGCGGGAACGCCTGCATGGGCGCCGGGCATATTACATTTATAACCAGCACCTGAACTATTCCAATGTCTGCGTGAACGGCTGCCAGTTCTGCGCCTTCGGCAAAACCGCGGAGGATCCCGAGGCCTATACCATGACGCTTTCCGAGATTCTGGACAAGGTTCGGGAACGTCTGGACGAACCCATCTCGGAAATCCACATCGTGGGCGGGCTGCACCCGGATTTGCCCTTTTCCTATTATTTGGACATGCTGCGGGGCATCCGGGGTTTGCGGCCCGAGGTGCATCTCCAGGCCTTCACCGCGGTGGAGATCGCCTACCTGGCGGACCTGGCCGGCCTTTCCGTGGCCGATACCCTGCAGGCTTTGAAGGAGGCCGGCCTGGGGTCACTCCCCGGCGGCGGCGCCGAGGTCTTCAGCCCCCGCATCCGGAGCAGCTTATGCCCGAAAAAGCTGTCTCCGGAAGGGTGGCTGGAGGTGGCCCAAACCGCGCACCGCCTGGGAGTCAGGACCAATGCCACCATGCTGTACGGCCATATGGAAACCCTGGAAGAGCGGGTGGAGCATCTGATGAGGCTCCGGGAGGCCCAGGATGAGACCGGGGGCTTTTTGACCTTCATTCCCCTGGCCTTTCACCCGAAAAATACCCGCCTGCCGGACCTGCCGGAGACCACGGGGTTCGATGATCTCAAGAATTTGGCGGTGGCCCGGCTGATGCTGGACAATTTTCCCCATATCAAGGCCTTCTGGATCATGATTGGCCCTAAATTGGCGCAACTGTCCCTGGCCTTCGGGGCCGACGACATCGACGGCACGGTTATCGAGGAAAAAATCACCCACATGGCCGGAGCACAGACTCCCATGGGCCTGACCCGCATGCAGCTTCTTCAGATGATCCGGGAAGCGGGCTGCGAGCCGGTGGAGCGGGACACGCTGTATAACGTGATCGGAGGCGAATAGTTAAGAGGGAGAGGACCAGGGGCCGCCGGGTCCTTACTTTCTTCCCAGAATGAACTCATTAAGCGTCTTTTGTGGAACACAGGACGTAATCGGATAGTGGCTGTGGAGAATCGCCTTTTTCATAAAATACAAAGCGGTGAAAGGCTGTCCCGGCAGGAGGCCCTGGCCCTCTGGGACCTGGATCTGTTGACCCTGGGACGGCTGGCCGATCAGGCCCGCTGGCGTTTTCACCCGGAGCCCATGGTGACCTATGTGGTGGACCGCAATATCAATTACACCAATATTTGCGTGTCCGGCTGCCGTTTCTGCGCCTTTTTCCGGCCGCCCGGTTCCCCCGAGGGCTTTGTCCTGGACGAGGAAACCCTGCGCCGCAAACTCACCGAGACCCGAGAGTTGGGAGGCAGCGGCGTCCTCCTGCAGGGTGGCCTGAATCCGGAATTGACCCTGGACTATTATGAGGGCCTGGTGCGGATCATTCGGGGGCATGGCCTCCACGTGCACGGGTTTTCGCCTCCTGAAATCAATTTTTTTTCACGCCAGAGCGGCCTCCCCATCACCGAGGTGCTGGGACGCCTCATTGCCGCGGGCCTGGGCTCCATTCCCGGCGGCGGCGCAGAAATCCTGGTGGATCGGGTGCGCCAGAGTCTTTCTCCTCATAAATGCTCCACTTGCGATTGGCTGGCGGTCATGGCCGCGGCCCACAAACTGGGTCTCAGGACCACCGCCACCATGATGTTCGGACACCTGGAAACCCCGGATGAGCGCATTGAGCACCTGCTGCGGATACGGGACCTGCAGGACGAGACCGGGGGGTTCACCGCGTTCATCCCCTGGAGCTTCCAGCCGACCAACACCTCCCTCGGCGGCGACGCCGCGGGTTCCTGGGAGTATCTGAAGACTCTGGCCATCTCCCGGCTGGTGCTGGATAACGTCAAAAACCTTCAGGTTTCCTGGGTCACTCAGGGGGGCAAAGTCGCCCAGGTGGCCCTGGCCTTCGGGGCCAACGACTTCGGCTCCACCATGATCGAAGAGAACGTGGTGGCCGCAGCGGGCGTCACCTTCCGCCTCTCCGAAGCTGAAATCCAGCACCTGATCACCAGCGCCGGGTATGTCCCCCAGCGGCGGGATCACGTGTACAGATTTCTTGGGGGAGGGAGCCAGGGGCCAGTGGGCCCCTGCCCCCTCCCCCCTGCCCCCTCCCCCAACCCCCTGAGGGGCTTGAATCAGCCCGGAGAGTCGGGGGGTTCCCCCCGCCTCTCCGGGCCCTCTAAGGGGGGTTGGGAGGGGAGTTTGAGGGGAGAGTGGGGGAGCCGCTGCTCCCCCGGCCCAACCCTCAACAGCCCCCGGGTTGCCGTCATCGCCCGGGTGGGGGCGCACCGGGATTTTTGGGAAAAAGGTGTCAGGTACTTGGGGAAGGAAGTGAGGCTCACGCCCTTTGGGGAGAGCAACCCGGTGCATCTTTTCGAGCATGAGGGGCTGGTATTTGCGGTGCTCTCCCGGCATGGGGAGGAGGGGTATCACGTCGCTGCGGCTTTTGTAAATGACCGGGCCAATCTCTATGCCTTAAAGGACCTGGGGGTGGAGAAGGTCCTGGCTTGGTGTGCGCCGGGGGCCATCAATGAGGTGATGGAGCCGGGCCACTTGGTGGTGCCGGATGACATTCTGGATGAAACCAGGGGTGGCCCGTACACGTTCTTTCCGGGGCGGGGGTTGGGGTTTGTGCGGCAAAACCCGGTCTTTTGCCCGGAGTTGCGCGAGGCCGTGATCAGGTCCCTGAAAAGTGGACCTTTTCCTTTGCATGATCATGGCGTGTATGTGGCCACCAGCGGCCCGCGGTTGGAGACCCCGGCGGAAATACGAAAATGCAAGATGCTGGGTGGAGACCTGGTGGGCATGACCCTGGTGCCCGAGGTTTTTCTGGCCCGGGAGTTGGAGCTGTGCTATGCGGCCCTGTGTTATGTGGTGAATTTTGCGGAAGGTCTGAGAAACCGGCCCTTTCAGCCCGGGGTGCTTTTTGAGGGGTTGGCCGCTCCGGAGGAAGTGGCCCGGGTGCGCCAAGTTGAGGCCGCCATGGCAGAGCTGGTATTGCGGCTTCTCCCCATTCTTGCCGCCGCGCCCCGGGCCTGCGCCTGCAGCAGGCTGATGGAGCGTTACCGGCTGCGGGGGGACATCGGCCCGGAGTGGCGGACATGGTTCACGTAACCCTGCACCAGGCCCGCTGGGTGATTCCCGGTCAGGGACCGGTGGTGGAAAACGGCGCCGTAGCCGTAAGCGGCGGCCGCATTGTGGCGGTGGGCCAGGCTTCTGAGCTCCAGCGCCTCTTCTCCGGGCCGGTTGTGGACCACGGCGACGGCGCCATCCTTCCGGCCCTGGTGAATGCCCATGTCCACCTGGAATTTTCGTCCCTGAAAGACCGGGTGGCGCCCCAGATGAATTTTCCCCGTTGGCTGGAGGTGACCCTTTCCGAATCCGCGCGTCTCTCCCCGGATGATATCCAGGCCGGCGTGCAGGCAGGGTTGGCGGAATTACGGCGCACCGGCACGATCCTTGTGGGGGAGGTGAGCAACACCGGGGCCAGTTTCCCGTATCTTTGGGAGAGCGGCCTGGATTTTTATTATTTTTATGAGTGCCTGGGCTTCAACCTCCTGGATGATGAGCCATTACAAAGAGATTTTCCTTTTTTCAGCCGGGGTGAATCCCGGGCCGCCAATTTCGGGGCTGCGGCCCATGCACCCTATTCGGTGTCCGCCGCCCTTTTCCGACGCCTCGCCGCCTGGAACCGGGAGCGTCACCGCAAAAGCGCCGTGCACCTGGCGGAGTCCCTGGAAGAATTGGATTTCTTACGGCTCGGGTCTGGCTTTTTCCGGAAGATATTGAAAAGGCGGGGCCGCTGGTATGAGGACTATCAGCCCCCGGGGAACTCCCCGGTGGCTTATCTCGACAGCCTGGGGTTCCTGGGTGAGGATGTCCTGGCGGTGCACGGTATCTGGCTGAACGGCAATGACCGGGAAATCCTGGCCCGAAGAGGCACCACGGTGGTCCTGTGTCCGCGGTCGAACCGCTTTACCGGCGCCGGCTTTCCGGACCTGCCGGGCTTGGTCCGGGCCGGAGTGCCCCTGGCCCTGGGGACCGATTCCCTGGCCAGCAACGAGGATCTGAACTTATTCAAGGAAATGCTGGAGCTGCACCGTTATTATCCGGATTTTCCCCCAGATCGGTTGTTCGCCCTGGGCACCTGGCACGGTGCCCGGGCCCTGGGGCGGGAGCAGGACCTGGGAAGCCTGGCCCCTGGGAAAAAGGCCGCATTGCTGTTTGTGCCGATGAAGGTTACAGGGGACTTCTGGCCGGCCCTGCTGAATTCCGGGGCCGATGGAAAAATCTCCTGGATTTCAGGGCCGCACCGGCCGGAAAGCCGGCGCCGCGAGGAGGACGCCCATGAATCCTAAAATTCGCGTGGGCCGCATCCATTACATCAATGTGCTGCCGATTTACTATGCCCTGGAGCGGGCCTATGTGGCCAACGGCTTCGAAATGGTGCCGGGCACTCCGGCGGAGTTGAACAGGCGCCTGTCCCGGGGGGAAGTGGAGATAAGCGCCATATCTTCGGCGGAATATGGCCGCAACTTTAAAGAGTATCTCCTCCTGCCGGATCTGTCCATCAGCACAGACGGCGACGTGGGGAGTGTTCTGTTTTTCAGCCGGATACCTTTTCCCCGGCTCAATGCCCGGGAAGTAATTTTAAGCGCTGCCTCCGCCACCTCGGTGGCCCTTTTGAAGGTCCTGCTTTATGAGATCTACGGGGTGCAGCCCCTGTACCGCACCGCGGCGGTGAAGGACAGCCTGCCGGACGGGGCCTACGGCCTTCTGGCTATCGGCGACGAGGCCCTGCGCCTCAGGAGCACGGGGCGTTATCCTTATTACCTGGACCTGGGGCGGGCCTGGCATGACCTGACGGGCCTGCCCTTTGTTTTTGGGGTGTGGGCGGCGCGCCGCGACTTTTACGAACATAATCCCGAGGCCGTGCACAGCGTGCACCAGTCGCTCCTGGCGTCCAAGCACTGGGGCTTGGCCGCCCGGGAAGAAATTTGCCGCCACGCTGCACATCTGGTAAGCATGAGCACCAAGGACCTGGCTCATTACTTTTCTCTTTTGAACTATGAACTGAAGCCTCGCCAGCAGGAGGGGCTTATGACCTTTTACCGGTTCCTGCACCGCTACGGGGTGTTGCCCGAGATGCCGGTCCTGGAGTCGATTCACGTAAAAAGTAAACAGCAAGATGCTTATTGTCCTGGCTCCGAAAAAAACCAACAGTGTCTTGATGTAAGACATTCTAAAGGAAAAGAACTCCCTCCTCTGCGAGGCAATTGAGTAAGACTGATATGGGATACAAAAGTTTACAGCATTTTGTCGAGGTCCTGGAAAAGCAAGGCGAACTGGTGCGCATTACAGAGCCGGTAAGCCCCAACCTGGAAATAACAGAAATCACCGACCGGGTGAGCAAGAAATTCGGGCCGGCTCTCCTCTTTGAAAATGTCCCGGGCTATGACATGCCGGTGCTGATGAACGCGTTCGGGTCCATGAAGCGCATGTGCCTGGCCCTGGAGGTGGGGAGCTTCGAGGAAATTGCCGCTGAAATTCTGAGCTTTCTGGAAGCGGAAGCTCCGGACACCCTGATCAAGAAGTTGAAAATGCTCCCCAAGCTGGCCCGTCTGGGGAATATTTTCCCCAAGACCGTGCACCGTGCGCCCTGCCAGGAAGTGATCCTGCGGGACGACGAAGTCGATCTTGGCAAAATTCCCGTCCTCACCTGCTGGCCGGGGGACGGCGGGCCTTTTGTGACGCTGCCGCTGGTGTTTACGCACCATCCTGAAACCGGCAAGCGCAACCTCGGCATGTACCGCCTCCAGGTATTCGACAAACAGACCACCGGCATGCACTGGCACCGGCACAAGGGCGGGGCGCAGCATTACCGGGTGGCGGAGCGCCGGGGCGAAAGATTGCCCGTGGCGGTGGCCATCGGCGCCGACCCGGCCACGATTTATGCGGCCACCGCGCCCCTGCCCGAGGACCTGGACGAGATGATTTTTGCGGGCTTTCTGCGCCAGGAGCCGGTGGAGATGGTGGACTGCGTGAGCGTTCCCCTGCAGGTGCCGGCCAGTTCCCAGATTGTGCTGGAAGGCTACGTGGAACCAGGGGAACGGCGGCTGGAGGGGCCTTTCGGGGACCACACCGGCTATTATTCTCTGCCGGACAAATACCCGGTCTTTCATGTGACCACCATGACCAGAAGGCGCCAGGCGATTTACCCCGCCACCATTGTGGGACAGCCGCCCATGGAGGACTGCTACATGGCCAAGGCCACGGAGCGGATCTTTTTGCCCCTGATCCAGAAAACGCTGCCGGAGATCGTGGACCTGAACCTGCCCATGGAGGGGGTGTTTCACAATCTGGCCTTCATCTCCATCGACAAGCGCTACCCGGGGCATGCCCGCAAGGTCATGCACGCCCTGTGGGGTCTGGGCCAGATGATGTTCACCAAAATGATCTTGATTTTTGACAAGGAGGTGGACGTCCAGAACCTGGGCCAGGTGCTGTGGCGCCTGGGGAACAATGTGGACCCCCGGCGGGACGTGGTGTTCGTGGACGGCCCGGTGGATGCCCTGGACCACGCTTCGCCGCTCCCCCACTACGGCAGCAAGATGGGTGTGGATTGCACCCGCAAGTGGGCGGAGGAGGGTTTTACCCGGGATTGGCCGGAGGTTATCGAAATGGACCCGGAGATCAAGAGGAAGGTGGATGCCCTCTGGCCCAAGTTGGGGCTGAAATAAAGGCTCAAAAAGGTAAACGTCAAAAGGAAAAATTCACAAGAGGCCTTATGACAAAGCTTCCCCAGTCCCCTGGCAAACACCGCCTGGTGGTGGCCGTTACGGGAGCCAGCGGCATGCTGTATGCCCGGGAGTTGTGCGCGTTTCTGGCCACCTGCCCGGAGGTGGAGGTCCACGCGGTGGCCTCCGAGGCCGGGGAGCAGGTGCTGCGCCTGGAATTGGGGCAGGACCTCTCCGAACTGGCAGGGCCGAATGCCATTGTGCACGGGGCCAAAAACTTTGCCGCGCCCCTGGCCAGCGGCTCATTTATGGCCCGGGGCATGGTGGTCATCCCCTGCACCATGGGGACGCTGGGGGCCATCGCCCAGGGGCAGTCCCGGAACCTCATCCACCGGACCGCAGAGGTGATGCTCAAGGAAAAGCGGCCCCTTATCCTGGTGGTGCGGGAGACGCCCTTGAGCCTGGTGCACCTGCGCAACATGGTGGCTGCGGCTGAGGCCGGGGCCACCATCTTTCCGGCCATGCCGGGGTTTTACCACCGGCCCCGGGACCTCACCGAGATGGCCCGAAATTTTGTGGGCCGTATCCTCGACCACCTCAGCCTTAAACATGATCTGAGCAAGAGATGGGGGGAAGAGGGGACTAACCTGTAAGCCATAAGCTTTCAGCAGTGGGCGGTCAGATCCGGCTATCAGAGACAAGCCTTGCACTTTGAACCTGAAACCTAAGATCTGACACCTGAAACTCAAAGCCCGGCACCCGGAACCCATATGGTTCAGGCGAGGTCATTTTTTCAGAAGATCAAGATCGTCCTCGAGATGATCAAAATCCAGCACACCGTGTTTGCGCTGCCCTTTGCCTTCATGGGAGCGCTGCTCGGGGCCCGGGGGCTGCCCACAGCCTGGCAGGTATTTTTTATTCTGCTGGCCATGGTGGGGGCCAGGAGCGCGGCCATGGCCTTTAACCGTCTGGCGGACGCAGAGGTGGACGCGCAAAATCCCCGCACCGCGGACCGGGCCCTGCCCCGGGGGATGGTGAGCAGGGGCTTCACCCTGGGTTTCATCACGGCCAGCAGCCTGCTCTTTTTCTTTGCCGCAGCACAATTAAACCTTCTCTCTCTGGCCCTCTCTCCCGTGGCACTGGCCGTGGTGCTGGGCTATTCCTATGCCAAGCGCTTCACCTGGGCCTCCCACCTGGTCCTGGGCGCGGCGTTAGGCATTGCGCCGGTGGCGGGCTGGATTGCGGTGCGGGGGGATGTGACGGCGATACCCCTGATCCTCGGGCTCTCGGTGCTTCTTTGGGTGGCAGGGTTTGATATTTTATACTCGCTGCAGGACGAAGAATTTGATCGGAAGGCCGGCCTGCACTCCCTGCCGGTGCGGCTGGGCCGGCCCCGGGCCATGGCTCTGGCCCGGCGTCTGCACCTGGCGGCCAGCCTGGGTTTTTTGCTGACGGGTTGGCTGGCGGGCCTGGGCTGGTTGTACTACCTGGCGGCCGCGGCTGCGGGCCTCCTCCTCTGGTGGGAACACCGCCTCCTTTCCCCCCAGGATCTTTCCCGCCTGAATCAAGCCTTCTTTACCCTGAACGGCACGGTGAGCCTGGTTCTGGGACTGGCCACCCTGTTGAGCGTCTGGCCTTAAAAGAGAGGGAGGAAGGGGGCCAAAGGGCAGCGTCCCCGTGCCTCTTCCCTCAAGTCCCCCTGCCAATCCCTTGATGGGGAGAAAAGGAACCGGGCTGGCAAGGCCGCAAGCCTCGCCTGGTCTGGTTTGATGAGGTGAATTGTCAAGGAAGCTCAGCCCTCGGGCCCATCAACTCAAGAAGCCGCAGCCGCGAGTTGCGGTTCTGTCTTCTGGGCCGGAAGGGAGGCTTTATGGCGGTGCATGGCTTTCCGGAAGAGAAAGAAGTCCTCGCCCCAGGCGCAGAGCCTGATGTAGCGCAGAAGCCGGCTGGGATTCTGCTGCCAGATGCCGTATAGCTGACGCCAGAATTGGCCGCGGCAGGAAGACTTGACCCCCTGACTCCAGGACAGGCGCAGAAACCGGCGGAGATCGTTGAGGTAATTGGTGGGGGTTTTCTGGCGGGCGGGACCGGCGGCAGGCAAGCTCTTGCCATTTTTGGCGGCCATGGCCGAACGGGTGGGCCGCATGGCCAGGATGGAGCGATAGGCCCGGGCCAGATAGGCGGATGGCTCATAGAGACGGTCGACCATCCGGAAAAACTCCGCCAGGATTTCCTCTTCCGGGCGGCTGGGCTGAAAAAACATGCGGCAATAATAGTCCATTTCCGGGAAATTTTGGAAGACCCACCGGTCCACCTGTTCCTTCCGGAGGCGGCCTTCCTGCCGCAACCGGTGCCAGAGACGGGTCTTGTCCAGGGGAAAGAGCATGTTTAACATGACTATGGGAAGGTTGGTGGCCTCCACAAAGTCGATGATCCGGTCGCCGGTTCCCGAAGTTTCGCCGTCCATGCCGAGGATGAAACTGCCGATGAGACTCAAGCCGTTGGCGTTGATGGTCTTCAATGTTTCCGCCAGGGAGCCGGCCACGTTTTGCCGCTTGTGGGCTTGCTGCAGCACTATTTCATCAGGGCTCTCAACCCCCAGAAACACGGTGCCGAAGTTGGCCTCGGTCATAAGATCGATGAGTTCCATTTCCTGCCCCAGGTTGACAGAAGCCTGGGTCATAAAGCAGAAAGGTTCGCCGTGCTCCTTCATCCAGGGAATCATCTGCCGAAGCAACTGGCGGGCGTAGCCCTTGTTGCCGATAAAATTGTCGTCGGCGATAAAAATTTCCTCGACCCCCCCTAAACGGTGAATGGCCTCCAATTCCGCCAGGACCTGCTCCGGTTTTTTGGTCCTGACCTTGCGGCCGAAGAGGCTCACCACATCGCAGAATTCACAGTCGAAGGGGCACCCCCGGGTAGTCTGAATAGAGAGGGACAGGTAATCATGCGGCTTCAGCAGATCAAACCTGGGAATGGGCGATAAGGACAGGTCCGGCTTCTCATCAGAGTCATAGACGCGTCCGGTCTTGCCCTGTTGCAGGTCCTCCAGGAGTTGCGGCATATGTAATTCAGCCTCACCCCGCACCAGGAAATCGCAGCCCAGGGCCATGGCTTCTTCAGGCATAACCGAGGGTTGAGGTCCGCCCGCCACTACGGTTTTTCCCAAGGCCTTGGCCTGGCGAAGAAGGTCTAAGAAGTTGGCATGCTGGACGCCCATGGAAGTGAGGAAAACCACCTCGGCCCAGTCCCAGTCAGCCGTGGTGAGGGGGCCGGTGTTGAGGTCGACCAGGCGCAGTTGCCAGTCCGCTGGCAGCATGGCGGCCACCGTAATCAGACCCAGGGGGGCGGTGCTGCTCTTGCAACCCTGAAGGCGGCAAAGCTGAGGCATGGTCCAGAAAAACGTGGGAAATTTCGGATTGATGAGCAGGGCTCGCATGTTTTTCTTCTCGAATCTGGGATGGGCAATGCATTGAAAGGGTTAAAAAATTTTTTCTCTGTTAAGCATACGGCTTTTTGAAGGGCGGGTCAAGGTGATAGGTTATAGGTGCGGGATGCGATTTCAGGGCTCAGGCTTTAAGCTTACATTTCACCTTTCACATCTCACGGCTGCTAGCTTACGGGGTATAGCCCTTTTCCCCCTTTGACTTTGCGCTTTCTTGTGGGATAATTATTTTCTGGAAATTACGCAAAGTTAGCCCAAGAAGGAGAAAAAGTATGCCGGTGGAAGAGTTCCCTCGCATGAAGCGGCTGCCGCCGTATGTTTTCGCCACAGTCAATGCCCTGAAGATGGAAGCCCGTCGCCGGGGCGAGGACATTATCGACCTGGGGATGGGGAACCCCGACTTGCCTACCCCGCCCCATATTGTGGCAAAGCTCATCGAGGCGGCCAGCAAGGGGACCAATCACCGCTATTCCGCGTCGAAGGGCATCACCAAGCTCCGGGTGGCCATCTCGGACTGGTATAAGCGCCGCTACGACGTGAATATCGATCCTGAAACCGAGGCCATCGCCACCATCGGGGCCAAAGAGGGTCTGTCCCACCTGGTGCTGGCCACCGTTATGCCCGGAGACGTGGTGCTGGTGCCCAATCCCACCTATCCCATCCATGCGGCCAGCGTGGTCATCTCGGGGGGGCAGTTGGTGAGCATACCCCTGGCCCACGACCGGGACTTTTTTGAGGACCTGGTGCAGATTACGGAGCTCATCCGGCCCCGGCCCAAGATGCTCATCCTGTCCTTTCCCCACAACCCCACCACCATGTGTGTGGAAGTGGATTTCTTCGAGCGCATCGTGGAGTTTGCCAAGCGCCATGACATCTTCGTCGTCCACGATTTTGCCTATGCGGACCTGGTGTTCGACGATTACCAGGCCCCCAGCTTCCTCCAGGTGCCCGGGGCCAAAGACGTGGGAGTGGAATTGTTCAGCCTGTCCAAGAGCTACAGCATGCCGGGCTGGCGTATGGGGTTTGTGTGCGGCAACAAGCGCCTGGTGCACGCCCTGACCCGCATCAAGAGCTACCTGGACTACGGGGTGTTTCAACCCATCCAGATCGCTTCGATCATCGCCTTAAACGGGCCCTATGATTGTGTGCAGGAGATCGTGGCCACCTATAAGGAGCGCCGGGACGCCTTGTGCCGGGGCCTGAACAACATTCCCTGGCGGGTGGAGCCGCCCAGGGGCACCATGTTTGTCTGGGCCAAAATTCCGGGCAAATTCCGCCGTCACATGAAGTCGTTTCTGTTCTCGGCCCTGTGCATCAGGGAGGCCAGGGCGGCGGTATCGCCGGGGCGGGGCTTCGGGGAGTGGGGCGACGACTATGTGCGCTTCGCCCTGGTGGAGAATGTGCACCGCACCAACCAGGCCATCCGGGGCTTCCGCAAGATGCTCAAGATGCCTGAAGAAGAGATAATCCAGAGGGCCAGGGAGATGGAAAAGGAGTTTGCCAACGAACTGGCCATGTTTGCCACCGAGAGATAGCCATGCCGCCGGTCAACGTGGGCATTATCGGCTGTGGCACGGTGGGCAGCGGGGTGGCGCGTCTTTTGGCGTTCCGGGCGGACGCCTTCGCCCGGCGACTGGGGGTGCCGCTGCTCCTGAAAAAAGTGGCCGAAGTGAATCCGGACCGCATCGAGGCCGCGGGAGTGGACCGGCAACTGTTCACCTACCGGGACCGAGACATCCTGGATGATCCCGACATCGGCATTGTGGTGGAACTCATCGGGGGCCTCGAAACCGCCCGGGACCTGGTCCTGGCCGCCATCGAGCGGGGCAAGCACGTGGTCACCGCCAACAAGGCCCTGTTGGCGATTTATGGCAATGACATTTTTGCGGCCGCGGGCCAAGCGGGCGTGGAGGTGGCCTTTGAGGCCTCGGTGTGTGGCGGCATCCCCATTATTCTCACCCTGCGGCAGGGGTTGGCGGCCAACCGCATCCAGGAACTCCTGGGGATTTTGAACGGCACCACCAACTACATCCTGACCCGGATGTCTGAGCTCAACCTGCCGTACGGAGAGGCCCTGGCCGAAGCCCAGGCCCATGGCTTCGCCGAAGCTGACCCCACCCTGGACGTGGAGGGCGTGGACGCGGCCCATAAGCTGGCCCTCCTCACCGCCCTGGCCTACGGCGTCCGGATTGACTTCAACGCCGTGAGTGTGTCGGGTATCAGCCAGATAGACCCCCTGGACCTGCAGTTTGCCCGGGAGTTCGGCTATGCGATCAAGCTGTTGGCCATCACCCGGGAGGACGGCGACCGGCTGGAAGCCCGGGTGCATCCCACCTTGATTCCCCGGGACCACCTGCTGGCCAATGTGAGGGGGGCCATGAACGCGGTGTACATCACCGGGGACGCGGTGGGGCCGCTGTTGCTGGAGGGGGCCGGAGCCGGCATGATGCCCACGGCCAGCGCGGTGGTGAGCGATATCCTGGACCTGACCCGGAACCTGTCCCTGGGTATTAAACGCCGGCTGCCGCCGCTGGGGTCGGAGGCTGCCCTGGTCAGCACCCGGACCGTCAAGCCTTTGGACGACATCATCACCAACTATTATTTTCGTTTTGCGGCCCTGGACCGGCCGGGAGTGCTGTCGGCCATTTCCGGGGTGCTGGGAAAATACAATATCAGCATCGGCGCGGTGATCCAGAAGGGGCGTGAGGTCAAGGGCGCGGTGCCCATCGTCATGATCACCCACGAGGCCCGGGAGGCCGACGTCAAAAAGGCCCTGGCCGAAATCGACCACCTGCCGATGGTGAGCCCGCCTGCGGTGGTGTACCGCATCGAGGACCCGAACCTCGATGCCGCGCAGATTTGAGGAGGCGGGATAACTCGTCTCTGCATGAATCTTGGAGAGGCTCGCATTGATGAACCACCTGTTCTGAGACAGAAAAAAGGCTTTTCTGGGGCATCCCCCTGGCACCACCGGCACCTCGCAGTGGCGGCCTCAAACAAAAGAGAGAATGTGAAAGGAGAGGGTAGTGAACGATTTTTTTTCTTTCAGGACCATGATCACGCCCATCATTATTCAGATCATTTTCTGGATCGGTGTGGTCCTGTGCATCATCTTCGGGATCGGTTACATGTTGATCGGGTCCCAGTATTATGGCAGTGCGGCGCCGGTGTGGGGCTTGTTGATGATTATTTTCGGTCCCCTGGTGGTGCGAATTTATTGCGAAATCTTGATTATCTTTTTCCGCATCAATGAAACCCTGACGGAGATCAAGCACACCCTGGAGGAGCGCCGGGTAGCCCCGCCGCCGGCCTATACCGCACCACCTGTCCAGCCGACACCGCAGGAGTAGTTTTTTGGCAAGAAGTAAAGGGCAGGTGATTTTTCAAAAATGAGCACAAAAACTTGGAGCCGCAGGCTTCAGCCTGCGCAGGCTCTATCTTGCGGCTCCATTTGAAAAACAATTTAGATATGGACCTTTCTTCGTTCCGGCTTCCACGTTGCGCTGAGGAACGACGCCTCATGAGAAGCGAAGGTGGCCATAAATAAACCATAAATAAACCCGAGACTGAAAGTCCATCGTTATGAAATACATCATCCTTATTGGCGACGGCATGGGGGATTATCCCATGGCCGAGTTGGGCGGCAAGACGACCCTCGAAGCTGCGGCCACCCCGAACCTGGACCGGCTGGCGCGGCAAGGGGAGATCGGCCTGGCCCGCACCATTCCTCCCGGCATGGAGCCGGGCAGCGACATCGCCAATCTTGCCATCATGGGTTATGACCCGGCCCGCTATCACACGGGGCGGGCGCCCCTCGAAGCCGCGGCCCTGGGGGTGAAGCTGGCCTCCGACGAAGTGGCCTTCCGCTGCAACCTGGTGACCCTGCGGGCTGAGCGCGGCGGCCTTTATATGGAGGATTACGCCGCCGGCCACATCACCAGCGAGGAAGCCAAAGTGCTTATCTCTGCCCTGGAGGAGGCGCTGGGCCAGGACGGCCGCCACTTTTACCCCGGGGTGAGCTACCGGCATTTGCTGGTTTGGAACAAGGGAGGCGCGGGCTGGAAAACCTACCCGCCCCACGACCATACCGGCCAGGAAGTGGGAAAACTTTTTCAGAACGAGGGGCCGGCCGCTCCCTTGTGGGCCCTGGTCCGGGCCAGTTGGCCGGTGCTCCAGGAACACGAGCTTAACCGTCGGCGCCGGGCCCGGGGGGAACTGCCTGCCACCTCCATCTGGCTGTGGGGCCAGGGAAAACCGCCGGCCCTGCCGACCCTCAGAGAGCGCTTCGGTCTTGCCGGCGCGGTGATCGCGGCGGTGGACCTCATCCGGGGTATCGGCCTGTATGCCGGACTTACGCCCATCATGGTCCCCGGGGCCACCGGATATCTGGACACCAACTACGAAGGCAAGGTCAGCGCGGCCCTCACTGCTTTGCAGGAGAAAGACCTGGTTTTTCTCCACGTGGAGGCCCCCGACGAAGCCGGCCACAAAGGGGAGGTTAAGCTCAAAATCCAGGCCATCGAGGACTTCGACGCCCGGGTGGTGGGGCCCTTGTTACAAGGGCTCAAGAACCTGGGGGACCACCGGGTGCTGGTGATGTGCGACCACCTGACCCCCATCGCGCTCAAGACCCACACCTCGGAGCCGGTACCCTTTGTGCTGTTTGATTCCCGCCATCCCGAAGACCACCCCCGGCCTTACAGTGAAGCCGCGGCCAAGGAGAGCGGTGTGGTCCTGGAACAGGCCGCAGATCTGCTGCCCCGATTGGTCGGGCGGGCGTAAAGATTTTTTTTGAGGGAGGGGGCCAGCGGTCGGTGCAACCCTGCCCCTCCCAGCAAATTTTCCCCCCCCACCACGGGTCGCCTCCATGAGGGCTTCACCTCGCAACCGTATGGTATTCCTTCCACTAATAAGAGAATGTTGTTGGCAAAGGCCACAAAAAAGGCGGGATGCTTCGCCAGGCTCCGCATGACAAGCAGGATGCCCCTTTGCTTTAAAAGGAACTGTTAAGGCTTGTCGAACAAGTAGTGAACCGCATTCCGGAAGATGGTCAAGCCGGCACGGCCCGCCAGAGGATAGGGCAGCCCCTGGCGGCGGTATTGTTCCTTGTCGTAGGTCCAGGAGGGGTGCTGGAAGGGGCTGATGTGGGCTTCGGGGTGGGGCATGAGGCCAAAGACCCGGCCGGTGGCGTCGCAGATGCCGGCGATGTCCAAGGCCGAGCCGTTGGGGTTGGCGGGAAAACGGCCGCTTGCCGGGGTGCCGGAGGGCAGGGCATACTGGAGGGCGATCTGGCCGTTTTTCTGCAGGGCCGTTAGAATGTCGGGGTCAGCATAAATTTTACCTTCCCCGTGGCGCACCGGCAATTCGAAGAGATCCAGGCTCGTGGTAAAGACGCAGGGGCTGTCCGGGTTGGCCTTAAGATGCACCCAGTCGTCCCGGAAATTGCCGCAGTCGTTGGGGATCAGCGCCACCAGGCGCTCGCCTTCCCGGCCCGGAAGATTGGGAAGCAACCCCAGGTTCACCGCCACCTGAAAGCCGTTGCAGATGGCGATGACCAGGCGGCCGGCCTGGACGAATTCCTGGAGGGCCTGGCCCAGAGCGAGTTTCAGGCGCAGGGCCAAAATGACCCCGGCGCCGTGCTCATCCCCCCAACTGAAGCCTCCAGGGATTGCCAGGAGATGGTAATCCCAGAGCATGGCGGGATGAGCCAACAAGTCGCTGGTGTGGACCCGGACCGCCTCGGCCCCGGCTTGATTCAGCGCGAACTGGGTTTCCCAGTCGCAGTTGAGACCGTAGCCGTAGAGGACCAGGGCCTTCGGCTTTGGTCCGGGGTGCTGGGTGTGGGGTGCTGGGCCTTGGGTGGTTAACAGCATGTTGGCTTTAAACAACCTCTCAATAACGAGGTGACAAGGGAATCACTCCAGCACCTGAAGGCGGGAGGCGCGCTGCTTTCCCACCCTGCGCTCGCTGGTGTGCAGCGCCCACCCCAGACCTTTTTTTCGCTTTTTCCCTAAGACCTGAAACAAAAACTCCAGCCCCGAGCATCACCCGGACTTCTTTCTGCCGCCCTTTTTCTTCTTCCTCGGTTCGACCGCCTTCTTCTCCGTGCGCCTCTGCTGCTGCTCCGCGAGCTCGATGACCTTGTCCCGCTTGACTTCCACCCGTTTGTATTCCTTGCGCCAGGCGAAAACAATGGGGCTGGCCACAAAGATCGAAGAATAGGTGCCGACGATCACGCCCAGGATCATGGCCAGGGCAAAGTCTTCCAGAACCACGCCGCCGAAGAAGAAGAGGGCCACCACCACCAGAAAGACGGTGGCGCTGGTGATAATGGTCCGGGAGAGGACTTCGTTGATGCTGTGGTTAATGATCTCGCCCAAAGTACCCCGGCGGCGGGCCAGGTTCTCCCGGATGCGGTCAAAGACCACCACCGTGTCTGTGAGGGAGTAGCCCGCCAGGGTGAGTAAGGCGGTGACCACCAGCAGGGAGATCTCCCGGTTTAAGAGATAAAAGATCCCCAGGACCGCGAGCACGTCATGGAAAGTGGCGATGGTGGCGGCAATGCCGAAAATAAATTCGAACCGGAACCACAGATAAACGATAATGGCCAACATGGACAGGGAGATGGCGATGATGGCCTTTTGGCGCAGGTCCTTACTGACGGAAGCGCCGATCTCGGTGGTGCCCACCGCTTTGAAATGGTTCTGGGGAATATTCTCGTTGAGCGCCTTGGTCAGCTTGTCGGACATTTGCGACACTGAGGTCCCGGTAATGGTTTTCATCCTGATCATGAGACCCTTAGCGCCTTCGATGGGCTGAATTTCGGCCTGGCCCCAGCCCTCCTTTTCCAGGGCGTGTCTCACTTCGCCTACCGTGAAACTTTTGGCCGCGGTGAACTGCACCATGGCGCCGCCGGTGAACTCCACCCCCAGGTTGCCGCGGCCGAACCAGACCATGAAGACAAAAGCAAGAATGCCCAGAATGCCCAGGACCGCCGAAACTGCGAAAGCGTAATAGCGTTTGCCGATAAAGTCTATATTGGGCTTATGAAACAGCTCCAAAAACTTCAGGTGCTTCAGCCAGCGTTTTAAAATCATCCAGTCGTAGACCGCCCGGGTGCCGAACAGGGCGGTGAAGAGATTCAGGGCGACGCCCAGGCTCAGGGTAACGGCAAAGCCCTTGATGGGTCCGGTGCCGAAAATGAAGAGCACCAGCGCGGTGATCAGGGTGGTAACGTGAGAGTCGATGATGGTCCAGAAGGCCTTGTCATAGCCGCCGTCGATGCCGGCCTTCAGGGGTTTGCCGGCGGCGAACTCCTCCCGCATTCGTTCATAAATGAGCACGTTGCTGTCCACTGCCATACCGAGAGACAGGATAATACCGGCGATGCCCGGCAGGGTGAGGGTGGCGCCGAACAGCGACAAGCAGCCGAGGAGCATGATGGTGTTGAGAATCAGGGCATAGTCAGCCACCAGTCCGGAAAAGTGGTAGTAAAAAACCATAAAAGCCACGACCAGCAGGGTGGCCAGAATGCCGGAGATGATGCCTTTGCGGATGGAGTCCTGTCCCAGGGTGGGACCCACAGTGATGTCCTGCACAATCTTGACGCTGGCCGGGAGCGCGCCCACCCGCAGCACGGTGGCGAGGTCTGCGGCCTCCTCCGGGGTGAAATTCCCGGTGATCCTGGCGACCCCCTGGGTAATGGGTTCCTGGATCACCGGGGCGGAGCGCACCACGTTATCCAGGATGATGGCCAGGCGCTTTTTGACGTATTCCCGGGTGATGCGGGCGAATTCCTGGGCCCCCTCGGTGTTGAAATGCACAATAACCGCGATTTCGGCTCCTTCGGGGCGGACCACCGCGTTTTCCACCCGGTCGCCGGTCAAAAGCACTCTTTTCTTCAGGAGAAGGGGAATCTTGGTTTCCCGGTGGGTGTCGGGATCCCGGCGTAATTCGTAGTAAACTTCGTCATCCGCGGGGATTTTGCCTGCCAGGGCCTTGTTCACTTCGGCCTGGTCATAGCGGTCTTTGAGGCGGCCATCCTTTTCGGCCTGGTCGATCAACTCCGGCAGATTGACCGGGGTTTCGTCATCCACCAGCTTGAATTCCAGTTGGGCGGTCTGCCGGATGAGGGCCCGGGCCCGGGCCGGGTCCTGAATGCCGGGAAGCTGCACCACGATCTGATCAGTGCCCTGGGGCACGATGACCGGCTCGGTGACGCCGAACTGGTCGATGCGGTTCCTGAGGATCTCCAGGCTGCGGCGCAGGGTGTCTTCTTTAAAGGTCTCGACTTCCTTGGGCCTGAGGCTCAGGGTGTACTGCTGGCCGCCGCCCACCGGCGTGGGGCCTTTCATTTCCAGCTTGGGAAAATAGTCTTTCACGAGCTTGGCAAAGGCATCCTCATTGCCGGCCTTGAACAGAGTCACGGGGAGGTAGTCATCAACGATATCCCCTACTTTGAGGCTGATCTTTTGCCGGTCGGCAATGGCGTTGAGGTTGCGTGCCGTGCGGTCCAATTCGTTGTGGATGGCCTGCTCCAGGTCCACCTCAAGGACAAGATGCATGCCCCCCTTCAAGTCCAGCCCCAGGTTCAGGCCGCGACTGACGTAGGTCGTCCACCAGGAGGGCATCTGGACCCAGGAGGGAAGGACCAGGAGAATGGAAATGACGGTTAATAAAAACAGGAAGAGAAACTTGAGACGGACGGCACGCAACATCCGGTAACTCCTTGGGGGCGCGGGCGGGGCCGGGCCCGGGTATCTCGACGACCTTCTTGCCGGCGGTCAGGGTAAGGGACGCCTGCTTACCCCAACTCACCGAATTTACAGGAGAGCGGGCTTACTGTCAAGGACGGGGGAGGGGTAATTTGCCAAGCCTTATTCGGGGTCAACCCCATGGCCCACAAAGTAAAAGTCCATCTGGGGGAGCTTCAGGCAGGTGAGAAAATTGCCATAGACTAACCCTGTGTCGATGCCGACTTTATTGGGGAGAATAAGAGGCTGCTTGAAGGGCGTGTGGCCGAAGATCACCCGGCGGCCGAAATCCTCGGTGGAAGCGATGAATTCCCCCCGGACCCAATAAAGATCCTCATCCGCCTGGTCCTCCAGGGGAACCCCGGGTTTTATACCGCCGTGGACAAAAAGGTAATCGGGGGTTGCATAATAGGGGAGCAATTCCTGGTAAAAGCGCTCGTGATCCAGGGGCAGGTCAAGGCTGGGGAGCCGGTCCCAGTCGTTTCCCCAATAGTCTTTCAGGGTGCTCAGGCCGCCGTTTAACACGAACAGCTCCCGGTCCTTGCCGGCCAAAAAGTCCGCAAACATGACTTCGTGATTGCCCCGTAGACAGAGAATATTTTCGGCCGGAAAGCGGGCCCGGAGCTGCAAAATATAATCCACCACCCCCCGGGAGTCCGGCCCCCGGTCGATGTAATCTCCCAAAAAAAGCAAGCGGTCCCGGTGCAGATCAGGCTCCAGACGATCCAGCAGCCGCTTTAACGGGGCCAGACAGCCGTGAACATCGCCGATGGCGTAGATAGTGTTGCTCATCATTAAAGCCAGCGAAAGAGCCGCTCCCGGCGGTCCAGGCGGGTGAGGCCGGCGTCCTGCGCGGCCTGTTGGGCGTCGGCCAGCTCCTTCTGGCTGGGAAAGCGGTCCAGGGGCGGGTGCTCGTTCGCCTCCCCGCAGGGGCGGTACTGGCCCATGACGTTGACGTAGGTGTGAGGGGACAGCTCCCTGGCCAGAAATTTCATGACCTCCGGAGTGCCGGCCAGGTTGTCGGGAAGGACCAGGTGCCGCACCAAGAGCCCCCTTCGGGCCACGCCGTGTTCGTCCATGGTCAGGTCCCCCACCTGACGGTGCATTTCTTTCAGGGCCTCCCGGGCCCTTTCGGGGTAGTCCCGGGCGGCGCACAGTTTCTCGGCTGCGTCGGGGTCCCAAAACTTAAAGTCGGGCATGTAGATGTCAATGACACCGTCCAGGATTTTGAGGGTTGCCACCGCATCATAGCCCCCGGTGTTATAGACCAGGGGGACGTTTAAGCCCGCCTCGATGGCCGGCGGTAAGGCCTCCAGTATCTGGTAAACCTGATGGCTGGGGGTGACAAGATTAATATTGTGGCAGCCCTGCTGCTGAAGATGGAGCATGATGGCGGCCAGGTCCTTGGGAGTAATCTCCTCCCCTTCGCCGCCGTGGCTGATGTCCCAGTTCTGACAAAAAATGCAAAAGAGATTGCAGTGGGTAAAAAAAATGGTGCCCGAGCCGTGCCGCCCCACCAGGGGGTCTTCCTCGCCGAAGTGGGGGCCGTAGGAGGAAACCACCGGCTGATCCCCGGTGCGGCAAAGGCCCAGTTCGCCGTGATGCCGGTCCACCAGGCACCGGTGAGGGCACAGAGTGCACTGATTCAGAATATCAGACGCCGCGGCTATCTTTTTCTTTAACAGGCCCCGCCGATGCGTCTCTAAGTAGGCCGGCTCATACATGGTGGTTCCTTCGGTGAGTGGGGGAGGGGGCTAAGGGGCAGAGGCCCCTTACCCCCTCCCCCACG
>Ga0078972_1002611_pt1 | contig 58725 bp, 61 predicted proteins | sample YelNatPaOPGAMG01_FD_67568 | JGI IMG/M metagenome (GOLD analysis project Ga0078972, IMG submission 67568) | Hot spring thermophilic microbial communities from Obsidian Pool, Yellowstone National Park, USA - OP-RAMG-01 (SPADES assembly) (version 2) | ecosystem: Environmental > Aquatic > Thermal...
TAAAGAAAATGGCTTTGAGAACGCTATAGTTAAGGTGAGGCGTCTAAGCCCAGCAGAAGCAATAGGCAAACCAGCCCCAGCAAGAGACTTCCCGCTAAGAAGAGGGCAAGAAGTCCTGCTTCAAGCAGAGCTCAAAGGCTTTTCTGGTCAAGCATTTACAGATGAGCCTCCAACCCATTATGAAGGCGACTTGCAGTCCGTCTATAACCTAAGCTTAGACACTAACAGAAATAGGTCTATATTTATTGCGTCAGCAAACGCCACATACAGATATTTGGGTCTTATTACTAACACTTCACACTGTAGAGATAAGGGTCCAGAAACATGTGCGAAGGAAGCCGCTCAATATCTCGCTTCAATACTACCCTCAGACGCTAAACTTTTGATGATAGGGTACCAGCCGGCCTTCACCTATCACGTCTCCAAATCATTCAAGAACTTCAGAGTAACCGACATGAATTCATCCAACATCGGGCAAGTAAAAGACGGGGTCCTAATAGAATCTTATGAAGCGAATCGCGAAGCCATCGGCTGGAGCCAAGCCGTCTTCGCAACCGGAACCTCTATAGTTAACAACACAATAGACGAAATAATTAATCTCAGCCAAGGAAAGAAACTTATCTTCTACGGTGTAACGATAGCCGCAGCAGCCTACGAATTCAGCTTCACGAGAGTATGCTTCGAATCGTTTTAGAAAGGAAATTAACGTAGTAGATTCTCTTTTTTTCCTATGCTTTTTACTTACAGCGTGTACGATATGGAAAGAGCATTGGATCCACACTGAGAAAGATGGGGTGAAAAAGCTAACAGATTCAGAGCCGAAGCGACCCTAACCAAATCGTAAAATGTTAATGCTCAATGCGATAAACCTTTAATTGCGTCAATACTGCAACCAGCATATGTGAGAGAAGAAAAGGCAAAATACGTTTACGCCGCAATAGTTGTTTTTATCCTTTTAACTAGTATATATGTGAGATTATTTTTCGGACCATTTCTGTTTCAGCTTCCTAATATTGTGGCTTGGTCGGTCGGGGGTGTATTTTTCTTTGTTGGTTCTATACTCTTTATCAAATGGCGCAAGTTAAAAGATGAAATATACAAAGGGATACTGGTAACGAAGGGAGTATATGAACATATTCGCCACCCTCACTATTCATCCAATATTTTGATGGCATTCGGGGTCTCCTTTTTATTACAATCTCTATTGTTTCTACTCTTCGCTATTTTAAACGTAATAGTCTTAAATGAAGTTGCGAGAAAAGAGGAGGACTATTTGATTAAAACATACGGAGCTGCATACAACGAATATATGAAAAAAGTACGCTGGCGTTTCATACCATTAGTGATGTAAGGCAACTTTTGTCTGGTTTCCTGAATGAGTCTTCGGTCTCGCTCATCCAACGCATAATCTTCGTCATCAGCACCGCATTTTATAGATTTGCTGCAGAGCGTATAAACTGTTGCCCGCTGAGTGTTGAGGATAGTAAAATAGCTACAAAGATCTAATGGTGTGAAGACTCTATCTATTGAACGCTCTAAGCATCTTACCTAATTCAGAGTGCTGTGTTTATCTGCATTGTTCTTTGATATCTTTTAGGTAGCTCACCGCTTGACGCATCTCCTCATATACATCCCTTACACCGATCTTCCTCATCTTCCTCTTGAGCAGCCCTGCTGCTACGAGCGCCGAACCTAACACATCTGAAATCGTTGGGTCTGGGAACGCTATCAACGCTACACCTAGCGCTATAAGCGTCGAACCGCTTCTTCTACCGTCTCCTCTCCCCATATACTGTTTTAGGTTTTTGGCTGCGGTTGCTGCTTCCTCTAGGTTTCTACAGACTTCAAGGTAAGTTAATGCTCTTCTCTGCAGATTTGCGCTTAGATTAGCTGCTGCTCTTGGCGTCAGCATACAATCTATCGTATTCTATTTAGTTTATCGGAGTCTATGTTAAAATTTTTGATGCTGGTGATCAAGTTGAGCTGCTTAGCTGAAGGTCTCTTTAAGGGCGAATGCTAAAGACAGTTTAGCTAGGTAGGATGGCTCTCGGAAGCAGTTTGCTAAGCAGAGATCGCAGTTAAATCTCTTAAACTTCTCTTCTTCATCAAATATGTTAAACATCTTCTTCCTCATAAAGCAGGGGTAGACATCACCGAACCAATCTACATAAACCACGGTATATCCGGCTAAGCAAGAGTATTTTGTCGGCTTATTTTCAGTATGAAGTATAGCATCCTCTATGTAAGCTAAAGTGTTAGTAATTCTTCCTAGATGACTCTTCTTTAGGTACAATATGGTATGTAGAGCATTTAATAGATCGGCTTGCCTTTGAGCCTCGGCCTTCAGTGTAAACGAGTTTCTTGCGTCTGTAGGGTAGCAGAAGCCCCAAGGTAGCCCCAATTTATTCACATAGCTGATAAGTTTCGCAACATCATCCCTAGCAATCTCTGGTCCAAGGTATGTAAGAGCGTATGGTCTTAGACCTAATGTGTTTGCGTAGAGGAGGGTGTTGATCTGCTTCCGCATAATTCCTTTAACACCTCTGATGGATTCGCAGCGGTGTGGGTCGTAGTGATCTAAAGAGACGCTTATGCTTTGAAGCCCACTCTCCTTCAACCTCTTCATGGTCTTCTGTGGTGCGGTTCCGTTGGTGGTCATAGTAGTTATCAGACCTTTAGATGAAGCGTATCTAACGATTTCGCATATATTTGGGTGGAGGGTAGGTTCGCCGCCTGTTAAGTAAAGTATTAGAAAACGCCTCTCTGCGAGAAAATCAATAATCTGTTTGGCATAAGATAAAGAGATATGCTGCTTAGGCTTCTCCCACATACCACACATAAGGCATCTACAGTTACATTGCGGCGTGACTGCGAAAACTGCTGTCCTCCTGTATCCCCGTAGGAAGCGTGTTAAATTATTTAGTTTGATATCGGCTAAGTACACCTACAGATCGATATCAGTATAGATGAGGAAGTATATGTGTGTTAAGACCCTTTTAGCTACCATCCTTACTATTTAGACTCTTTGCTTCCTAAGGCTTGAAGCCTTAGAAGGGGTAAGCGTATCCAAGTCAAGGGCGTCAACCTTTTGACTAAAGCCTCTTCAATCACATACGATAGAGGTATGGTGTATGCTGCTACCAGTGAGTTAAATAGAATGAGCGCTATCGCCCAGCTTCTAAGTAGTAGAGGGTTGCTCCAGAGCGGTAAATTGAAGCCTACAGGTGGGGGTAGCGGTAGCAGAACCAACATAAAGGGAACCATAACAGCTACTCTGAATATTATACCACCTATTGCAGAAGTTAGCAGGCTACCTCTTAGACTGAATCTTTTGCTGCGTGAATAAAGCTTGTTGGCTAACAGCATACCAATTAGCATACTCGAGAAGGCCACGAAGTTATATACTTGACCTGTTGGATTACTGCCAATCGTAAGACCTATGCCTAAGACCACCACACCAGCACTAAACCCAACACTAGGCCCGTAAAGTAGTAACCCTAGTGCGACAGGAATCTCCCAGATCTCAAGCTTTAAAGCTGGCATAAGAGGGAAGGGTAGGCTCAAAACTTTGCTCTGCAGTCTTATTACCGCGGCAACAGCTGCGAAGACCGCTATAGCCGCTATTCTTCTACTTTTGCTAAACTTAACTTCAGTATTAATTGTATCCAAGCTAACCGTTATAGGATAGGATGAACCATTATTTATGGTTATTGCCATAACTACTTTAAGCTGATGAATTTTAGATTAGGTACTAAGCTTTAATGACTTAGGACGCGCTCTTCCAACCGATAGGAGATGTATCTACTAAGTTCTTCAGAACAGTATCCTTGAAGTTTGTAGCTACTTCGGTGAAGGCTTCGCTTTGATAGTCTTCTATACGCCCCTTATCCGCCATTTTGACCAACTCAGGGTCAAGAGGAATCACTCCGAGAAACGGTATGTTAAATCTCTTTGCCGCCTTTTCACCTTTTGATTCACCAAATAGGTTGATTCTTTGGCTGCAGTGTGGGCAGATTAAGTAGCCCATGTTTTCGATAAGACCAAGCACAGGCACATTTATCGTCTTAGCCATGTTAACCGCTTTTGCAACTATCATCAAAGCTAGATCTTGTGGTGTGCTTATTACTACAACCCCATCGATAGGTATGGATTGGTAAACTGTTAGGGGTGCGTCGCTTGTGCCTGGGGGAAGATCGATTATGAGGAAGTGTAGATCACCCCAATCCACCTCAGAGTAGAGTTGCTTTATCACATTACTTACAATAGGTCCTCTCCAAACAACAGCCTGCTCTGGGTTGTCTAAGAGCAGGTTTACCGAAATAGCCTTTATTCCGCTTTTTGTTGTGGGTGGTATTATACCTTTTTGCCCTATTTTGGGTCTCTCATCTAGGTTGAAGATCTTAGCTATGCTCGGTCCAGTCACGTCCGCATCCAGCACTCCAACTTCGTAACCCATTCTTCTAAGCTCTGTTGCAAGTAAGGCTGAGACAGATGATTTACCTACCCCGCCTTTACCTGATACAACCGCTATTATGTGTGCTATGTTCTTTTTATCTAGTTTCTCTATGCCAGTAGAAGCAGCATTTTTGCCAAACTTTTCTTGAAGTCTTTCTCTGAGCTTATTCAGCTCTTCTTGGCTCATGGATGTAGTATCTACAGCAACGCTCTGGACGCCATCCAAATTACTTACGGCCTTTTCAACGTCTCTCTTTATGGTGTTAGCTAATGGGCAGCTCGGCACCGTTAGAGCGATAAGTAACTTGACTTTGCCATCCTCTATCTTGATATCTTTGACCATCCCGAGTTCAACGATGCTTAAGCCTACTTCTGGGTCAACTACGGTAGAAAGCGCGTTCATTATTTTGCTCTTGGTTATCATAGAAGCCTAGTTAGAATCTGGGTCAAGAGCCAGATATAAGATTTGATTTTAAAGGCGGTTGATCAACCTACTGGACTCAAGGTGCCTAACGTCTATTCAATATAGCTATAACCTACATTTTTCATCTAGAAAGATAAGCGAAGGCACAGGTTTTTTATGCTACATAATCCTATGACTAGGTTAGTAGTGGTGTTGATAGTAAGATCTGTAGCCACTTCGTTCCTAACTTATCGTGGTAAGATCCTTATTCTGAGGAGGAGTGCTAAAGTTGGTAGTTACCAAGGTTCTTGGGCTGGTGTAAGCGGGTATGTTGAGGAGGATGAGCAGCCTTTAGATACTGCTCTTAAGGAGGTGGAGGAAGAAACGGGGTTAAAGATAGGTAGAGAGGCGCTTCTGAAGATAGGTGAGCCTCTGCCAGCTTACGATAGAGAGAAGGATGTGTTATGGCTAGTCCACCCCTTCCTCTTTAAGGCGCCTACAAGCAGGATAAGGTTGGACTGGGAGCACGAAACCTACGTTTGGGTTAAACCCAATGAGATCAAGCAGTATAAGACTGTGCCTCGTTTAGCAGATGCGTTAGAGAGGGTTAAGCCCCGCACCTACAAGATGAACAAGAGGTTGCGCAGCCGTTTAAAAGAAATAGAGGATGATCTAACACATGGATCAAGTTGGCTAGCTGCTAAAGCAGCTATGGTTATTCAAGATGCGTCAGATTCATTCAAAAAAGGTGGAGTAGGTGACTACATATCCTTCCTTAAGTTTTACTCAAAAGAGTTAGCTGGCACAAGACCAAGTATGCTTGCCATAGAGAACGTTGTAGCATATCTTCTTGGGCGCGTCATAGAAGGTTACAGCAGAAACCTAGATCTAGAAGCTCTTAAAGAGACCTTAAGACGTGAAGTTAAAGAGTGGCTTGGGGCCAAGGATGAAGCGTTCAAGAGATGTGTTGAAAACACCGTAAACTTGGTTAAAGATACTTCAAAAGTATTGACACATAGCTTCAGTAACACCATCCTTGAAGCACTCAAGAAAGCATCTTCACAAAATAGGTTGGAGGTATATGTCACAGAATCAAGGCCTCTCTGCGAAGGCAGGAGTATGGCTAAGACGCTAGCTAAAAGCGGTTGCAAGGTGTTTATCATAACAGACGCCTCTATAGGGCACTTCACCAAAGAAGTAGATCTAGCGATCACAGGGGCAGATGCTATCTCAGCTGACGGTTCAGTAATCAATAAGATAGGAACATATCTACTTGCTCTAGCAGCTCACCGAGCTAATATACCATTTTACGTCGCAGCTGAGACACTGAAGATTAGCGTTAGAACACTCTTTACAAAACCTACTTTGGAAGAGCGGTCTCCTACACAAGTTTATAAGGGTTCAAAGAATCTTATGGCTAGAAACATCTACTTTGATGTAACACCAGCAGATTTAGTAACAAAGATCGTATGTGAACAGGGTCTCATCGATCCTTCAAAGGTTTATGACTACGCCGTTGAAGCGTTGCGAGCCTCCTACTTCCCATAACTCTTAAGAAGATTAGGTGTAAGTTCTCTTCCTCGCCGCAGCGCTATAAGTCTAGCAGATCTAAGATCTTTTACACTCCGTTTATTTGGCTTGCTTTTAGCTAAAGAAGTTGTGCCAGCTTCATCAACTATCTCTATTCGAATCTGCTTTCCAAACTCCTCTACTAGTGTCTCAGCTATTTTTAAAGCAACATCTATATTACCATCACCTATCCTCACTATCTTCTTCTTAGTCGGGGCGCTTCTCAGAAGCTTTGAAACTATATTCGCAGCCCTAACAGTAGAATAAGCTACACAACTATACACTTCATCACCTAGGTAGAAGGCTGAGATCCCTATCCTCACGCCAGGATCGATGCCAACGATATACACAGATTCACCAACATTCTTCTTCACCATATAGAGGATCTTAGCCGTTGCCAGCTCGCCATCTAAATCTTCGACACATAATACTGGATCAAAAGGTATCAGAGGGCGTTCTTTCCTAGTAGACAAAACGAGTTTAACGTGCTTATCTATCTGCTCGTTTGGCGTAAGGCTTTTGAACGGTATTCCCATGCTCTTTAGTAAACTTGACATAAAGAAGTATGCTCTACCGTCAAGTGTTGCTATGGCGACCTCAGGTACCGTCTTCACACCAGCCAACAGCAGAAACTTCTTTGCACAGTTATATCAGCCTTATCATCACCAGAAATGGGGCAAGGTTCAAGTACTATATTGGTAGAGTAGATGCTGGAGGCTCTATACTTGGAAGCAGCGCGAAATCTGCCTGAAGAAGGAGAGCTAGTCTACGCTACCATAACCAACATAACGCCGCACGGTGTTTACGTAACTTTAGATGAATACGAGGGCTTAAGAGGTTTCCTGCATATTTCAGAGATATCATCAGGTTGGGTTAGGAATATCAGTAGATATGTGCAGGAGAAGCAGAAGCTGGTTCTTAAGGTGATAAGAGTAAACAAGGTTAGGTATGAAGTGGACCTTTCTTTAAGGCAGGTTACTGATGAAGAAAGAAGGGCTAAGATGCTTCAGATTAAACGGTTTGAGAAAGCCAGAAATGTGTTCAATACAGTCAAGGTGAGGCTTAACTTAAATCAAGAAGAGGAAGCAAAGTATGAGGAGGCTATACTCAGAGAATATGATGATCTATACGAAGCCTTAGAAGCCTTGGTCACTAAAGGGGTAAAGGCCTTTGAGGGGTTGAACTTACCACCCGAATATACTACCGCCTTGGAGCAGGTTGCTAGAGAAAAGATAACACCTCCCACTGTCAGCATAAAGGGCGTTATTGAAGCTCGATCTTTGAGTCCTGATGGAATAGATATAATCAAAGAAGCGTTGGATGTGGCTGAGAAGGTTAAGAGCGGTGGGGCTGATGTGAAGATAACTTACCTCGCAGCGTCAAAATATATGATAACTGTTACAGCGGAAAACTATAAGGTGGCTGAGAGAACACTAGATGCGGCAATTAATAAAGCTAAGAGCATTCTTCAAAAGAACGACGCATTCTTCTCATTCAGCAGGAGTTGATGAGTCTATGGGTAAGCTTCTCCGTAAATGTGAGCGGTGCCAAACCTACACATTATCAAAGACTTGTAGCAAATGTGGAAGCGAAACCGTCTACCCTCATCCTCCAAAGTTCTCACTCGAAGATAAGTATGCTACATATAGGCTGATTGAGCGCTACAAGAACCCTAAACCAGCAGAAACCTAAAGATACACTTCGTATATCAGAACCGCAGCAAACACACCTTCAGAAGGATTGTCTAGACTGGAAGATTTGAAGACGAGCTTTAGCAAGTCGCCTTCCTCAGTATACTTCAGCTGCTTAGTGTAAAGCGCGATGTAGCCTGGTTTATACTCTGAAGTCTGCGGCCTACCTGATCTGTCAACGAACTGTAGGAACTCAAAGGGCCACATCTTACCTAATATCGTATTCTCCCAGAAGTATGGTTTGGGTGTAAATTCATCCGCGTAAAGGAATTGGGTCATGTTTAGTCCACCTATCCGTATGAACCACTGCTTCTTGCTCTCATCTCCCCCGCCACCTAGTATATAGTAGTCGAAGCCTTGTGTTGATAGCTTCTGCCCAGCGACGAAGGCTACTATATAGCATGGTCTTAACCTACTGGGATCCTTGGGGTCACGAAGCATGTTCTTAAGGATCGATGCTGCTTGAGTCTCGTTCGACATAAATAGGCGAGCTATCTGAGCGATCTTAGTTGAGTTTATGGTGGCGTTATCCGCTAAAGTTGTTCTGTTCCCCATAACAGTTATCCAGTACCCGTAATCCCACCAAGCGATAACAACAGCATCTTCAGGAGTATTATCTTTGATCCAAGCTAAGGCTTCACGCCAATCTGGAAGTTCAAGTTTGTAATTTGTACCAGCGTTCGCTATGCTTACAGGTGAATCAGCTATATCTCGCCAACTGGAGCCGATAGGGTAAACCATAGGGAGAGTTATTAGAAACACGAGGAAGATGGAGTAGGCTATCTTAACATCACTCCTAACCTCATGTAGAAGAGCTTTCTTGCTGGTAGTCTTATGAGATTTTAAGACGGAGGAGGATAACTCGACCAGACCTATAGTTGCTAGAACCACTAGAGCTAAGGTTGAATAAACCATAAGTCGAGAGAAAGAGGATGCGATATAGACGCCTGATATACCTAAGATCAGAGCTAAAACAGCAGCTGGACTTCTGCGCCTAAACGCAACATAAACCCCAAAGAGCGCTAAGAACATGAGCACGCCATAGGCCTTAAAGTATTCTATATGTGTAGGCACAAAGTGTTCAGCCACAGATTCGATAAGTGGGTTGGCTGTCCTCTGGAAGGGGTAGACTACCGTATAGTACCTAGCGCTGACGGCTGAAATCGCACCAAAACTTACCACGAGTAGACCAGCCAGTAGTAGCGTAAATACTGCTTTTAAAGAGCTCCTTATGAAGACTTTTTCTTGGGTCGAAGCAAGTCTATAAGCTATGAGGCTGTAAAGGTACCCTAAGATGAGCAGTATACCTATAGGATTCAAGATGTATGCTGGGCTGGGTCTTGGGAAGATAGAGCTAAGGATCATATTAAAAGCAACAAGAAGTCCTCCAGCATACGCTGTCTTCTCTAAGTCGAATTTCAGAAGAGCTGCTATTATGAAAAAGAGTCCAAATACTATACCGAAATATTGAGAACCTCCCCAACAGGTGTTCGCATAGCCAAGCAGTATACCAGCCAAACTAGCCCTCCACATAACTCCGTTCATCTTAACCTTCGAATCATAGATTGTGAGGTAAAGGTAGATGGCTGCGAGTGCTAGGAAGAGCGCAAGAGGCTCTGACTTAAACCAACCTAGGCTTCCCCGCAGAAGGAGTGGAGGCGAGGTAGCAAATAGGAGAGCTGCGAGGAGCCCACCGCCAGCACCAGCCATCCTTTTAACAAGCAGAAACATAATAAGAGTAGTAAATGCACCTAGGAATACCGGTAGAATCACCAAGAAGTCGTAGAGACTTATCTCGATGCTGAATATTTCAGTTGCTATTAGGTAGAGACCCGCTCCTGCGAAGTGCAATCCAACTTGGGAGCTTGAAGCAACATCCCTACCTTCCGGGAACCATGTGCTATAATCCCTCCACGCAAAATAGTCAGCAAAGCTAATCAGACCTCTCTCTTTAACCCCCTCTACCAAATAGTTTGTTGCATAGTAATCAAAGTAGGGGTCATACTCGTGTAAGTAGTAACCATACTTCGCTGGGTATATTCTGAGAGATAGTGCGATCGAGAAGACCGCTATCAAAGCTAGGGTGAGTAAGATAGTTCTAGAACTTACTGTTGGTCTGCGAATAGACTTTAAAGCTTCTTTAAGAGAATGTCTTAGATCCGCCAACCAATTATGCGCCTAGCCATACAGTTAAATCTGATGGTTTTATAACTTTATGCAATGCACCTTATGACTTGGCTCTCGTTGTAGTCAATTATGACTTTATAGTATCCTTCAAGCTCTTGGTCTAGCTGAGGATCCCCTGTATCAACCCTTAAGGAGTCCAGTGTAGATATCTTTCCTCTAGTAGCTACAACTGTTATACCGCTTTTACCAACTAACTTTATAACTTCTGGGCTTATCTGCTGGTTTCCTCTCCCGAAGATGTAGCCTTGGCGCCCTATAGGCGAAACGATTATTCTAGCCTTCTTCCCTTTTATCGCCTCAAGAGTCTGCGCCTCATTAGAATCTTTAACTATAACTCTATCTTTCTTTATCACATCAACTCCGAGAAGTGTTTTAGGTAGCCCAAGTAGATCTGCTACAGCTTTAGTTGTTGTGCCGGAGCCAAGTATGTAGATCACATCATCAACCATATCTTGGACAACTCTCCTCGCTATCGCCTTTTGATTTTCCAATTCGTCTTCAGTAATTACAGTAGGCATCTTAGAAGCTTGTAGAAGGATGGGGTCTGATAATGTTAGGAGATAACCATAGAGTTTGATCGAAAGCGCACCTAACCTATACTTCTCCTCATCAACATCAAGAACCTCACTTAACCTAGCCGCTACTCTACCTCTAAGGTACTCGTAAACCAATCTAGCAGCGGCTCTTGGTGTAGCTGCGAAGACAGCTGAATACATCTTAACACCAGAAGGCACACCTATCACTGGCACGCCCTCTTTGATAGCATCTAGAACATCTCTTGCTGTGCCATCCCCGCCTACAAAAACAATCAAGCCAACGCCTTCATTTATACAATCTTTTACAGCACGCTTTGTATCCTCAGCAGTAGTCTTAGAGCGATTTACCGAAGATAAAGCCTTAAAGTCAATTCCTATCTCTTTAGCCTCATCTCCCCCCATCTTTCCGTCATAACCCACTAGCTGCGATTTGAAGTCTAGCCTCCTAAGCTCGCTCAGGAATTCTTTGGCTCTTTGCGGGGCTACTGGTCTCGCACCTAACTGGAAGGCTCTTTCCACGATATCTAACCCATCTGAACCTTTTAGCCCTACCCTACCACCTATCCCAGCTATGGGATTAACTATGAAACCTATCTTATCCTTCTTTAGGTTCATCTTAACTCTCTTTTTTACTCAACTCTTTTATGTAAGCAGCATAGTCTGATGCATTACATAAGCTCTTAATCTCCTCTAGATTCGAAGGCTCTATCTCAACTATCCACCCCTCACCGTAGGGTGATTGCGAAATCAACTCAGGCGCAGTATTAAGCATATCATTAACTCTTATGACAACACCTGATAGAGGCGTATAGATGTCTGAAACAGCTTTAACTGATTCTACAGAACCTAAGACCTCCCCTGCTTTAATCGATGTGCCAACTACGGGTAGTGTAATGTAGACGATGTCCCGCAGCATCTTCGCTGCATAATCAGTTATACCAACGAGCGCCCTCTTGTCTTCAATAATCTTAACCCATTCATGCTCTCTTGTATAGAAGAGTCCCTCCTGAACCTCAAACTCTTCTTTAACCATATTAAACCACAATCCTCAAGCGCTAATCTATCCTCTTCAATATGGTGCCCAGTATCTTACCTTTTCCCCCAGTATTATGCGCTAAAGGCGCTCCGCAGCCATTACACTTAACAAACATATTCACATGCGAAAAGACTACTTGCTCGTTACCACAATTCGAGCACTGAACCAAAAGAAAGCTGCTCCTTGGTTTAGGTAGCTGAATTCTCTCCCTTTTAGCCATATCACGCACCTACGCTGCTATCTCAAGTTTTCTTAGCCTGATGCCCTGTTTCATGGTTTGCCTACCGCACACTTTGCACTTTAATTTTAGTGTCTGCTTCTTTGTCGTTTTCGCTGTTCTTTTGAGTTCGGGGAACTTCTGCCCACCATACCCTTTTTTATCTTCAGCATGCCTTCTAGCACCAAGAGATGTACTTCGCTCTTTCCCCTTCTTGTAAAGCGTAATGGAGTGGGTAGTATATTTGTTACACTTCTTGCAGTATGTATTTATCTCCTTCGGAACCTTCATCAGAGAGCACCTTCACAATCCTTCAACCCTTAGGCTATATAAGTAGTTAGGGCGGATATAGATATATTTAAATATGTGAATACATACTAAATTACTTGATGGATGATGTCATTGTCTGATTTACCGTCATGGACTTGGGATTTTCACGGTCACCGATGCCCTTTGATGCCGATGGGGTATAGAATGGGAAGGCTAGCGATGGTGACACTTGGGGTGGAAAGGGAGAAAGATCATGGGATGTTCGCCCTTTCGGAGATGGGTATAGGGCATCCTCAGACTTGTATGATAGATGGTATACAAGCTGCTACTGGATGCACGTATGGTAAGCTTCTGATGGAGCGGTTGAATTATGGGAAATTCGCCTTCATCTTATATAAGCCGGGAAAAGGAGCTGTGCGAGTGTCGGTCAAAACTGAGTTCTACGATAAGCTAACTAAAGAAGAGTTCTTTGCCTACCGTAGGAGAGGTGTAGAGCCCTCACAGATTCCTTCCGAGGTTGCAGAGAAGAGTGTTAAAGTCGTTTTAGAGGCTTCTGATGAAGAAATGTTCAAGGTTGAGAAGTTATCTGATTTCACGTTTAGGAGGCCAAGATCTATCTTCAAAACTGCCAAATGTTCAAAATGTGGTGAATACGTCTTCGAGAGGTATCTACGTATAGTCGATGGAGAAAAGGTATGTATACCATGCTCAAAATACGAAGGTGAATACGTAGTCAATACAATATTCGATGTGTGGAAATAGAGGTCTAATAGGTGATACAAGACCTCATATGCTCCAGTTCAAAAGTATCCGACATAAATTTCCTAGCTACTGCAACAAATCTATTACCAATCGTAATGGCATCTACATATCTCAAACATTAAGCAGAGCGCCCAAAATTAAGGAATGCAATAAGTGATCAACATATGGATGCCAATATTGTGCTTCTCCTCGCAGTCATCTTTAGCTTTCTAATAGCTTTCGTGTTCTCGATGTTTGGGCAAGGCGGCGGGTCAGTATACTCGCCTTTGCTACTCGTTCTCGGTTACGCTGGCCTTATCGCCACCTCCACCTCTTTGGTGTTGAATCTGATAACATCTGTGTCTGCGGGCTATATCTTCTACCGTCACAAGATGATTGACTTCAGAATGTCATTCCTATACGTTCCAGGTATCTGCGTCGGAGCCTTTGTAGGAGGAGCTTTAGCCAAATTTGTTAATACCACCGTTTTGATGTGGTTATTCGTGATTTTCCTGCTCGGTCTCGGAGCGAGAATGATCTATAGTTATTGGGAAAAGAAAAAGGGTGAAGAAAAGCCTCCGGAAGGCCTGCCAATTGCCACGCATGTGCTTATCGTGCTTTTCAGTTTCGGAGTCGGATTTATCTCCGGACTGCTAGGAGTTGGCGGCGGTGTATTTATAGTTCCTTTTATTGTCTACGTCTGCAAGTATCCGACAAAGTTCGCGGCTGGGTCCTCGCATCTGATTATATCCTTCTCAGCACTTTCCGGTATATTAGGCCACGCAGCATTCCACAGCCTGGATATCCTTCTAATTTCAGTGACAAGCATTGGTGTTTTTATTGGTGGAATTCTTGGAGCAAAAACCAGCATGAGGTTCAAAGCTGGCGCGATAAGATCCGGACTCGGTCTCATAATGTGGGTACTTGCAGCCCAGCTCTTACTAAAACTGCTAGGATATTTGTGAAGTGGAGCCTTAATCGTAGATGTGCAGCCTTCGGTGCACAAAAGAGCACTATGATCTGCTTCAATTTTTCAGAAGGAAGCGAATAGGTTAAGTGCATAAGCAACTTACCAGAGTAGAGTTAGAGGCTGTAGAGATGCCTGACGCCGAGGCGTTAAAAGCAAAGATACTCAGTCAGAGGAGAGATCTGAGTGAAGAAGAGTTAAGCAGGCTTATAGAGGAGAAGAAGCGGCAAATAGGCGCAGGATACCTTAGTGATGCTGGAGCTTGCTGGCTCATAGCCTCTGAGCTGGGTGTGGCTCTTGAGGAGAAAGTGGAGAGCGGTGGTGTTGAACTAACCCCAAGTGCGGTTCAGATAGGGTTGTCAGAAGCAACGGTCAGAGGCTGTGTTCTATCAGCATATGCGACTAAAATTTATAGTAGAAGGGACGGTACGACTGGGAGATATAGGCGTATAGTGATATTTGATAAAGAATCCTTCTTGCCAGTAACATTATGGGATGAAGCTGCTGAAAGCTCGGAGCGGCTTTCGATAAAAGCAGGCAGCCTAATTAAGGTCGTGAAGGGGTATGTCAGAGCCGGGTTAGATGGTAAACCAGTGCTGCACGTAGGCCGCAAGGGCTACATCGAGACTCTAGTTGAAGACGAGGGCTTCATAACTCTGAATGGGATTAGTCGAGATGTTGCAGATGTAAGGGGTGCTGAACGGAACCTCGTAATCAAAGGTGTAGTCGATTCTGAACCCAAGCATTCGGAGTTCCCAAGAAAAGAGGGTACAGGGAGCGTAACACAATTCTACCTTAAAGGGAGGGGTGAGCGGAGAGTAAGGGTTGTACTCTGGGACATCAGCCCAGAAATTTCAAGTAAGATAAGGGCTGGCGAAGGTGTGCTGATAGCTGGCGTGCGCTCTAAGACCCTACCCAACGGAGAAGTCGAGCTACACGGAGATGAAGCGACAACCATCATACCCTACGAGTTAGAAGTTAGCCGAAGGGTTCTTAGACTGGTCTCAAAGGGCTCACATACTCAAGAAAATGGCGTAGCGATCATACTGCTACTCGATGAATCAAGACAAGCGGCACCCTATTCAGTTAAGGGTGAGGCGCTGCAGATTATTAAAGAAATACCTTATGATGCGCTTGTTGAAGTAGCTTCGCAGCGATCCGTACTCTCCACAGCCTCAGATTTGAGAATAGTACGGGAGGATGAAAGCACCATACCAAAGACCGCAGACCTACTCGTCAAGGTCAAAGATGTCAAAGGCGGATCTGATCACCTCTTCCTTAAGGTGATCGCCTTAACCAAACCATCTACTCAAGACATCTATACGAAAGAGGGGGCTAGCGTTAAGAAAACTGAGTTGATCGTTGGCGACGAAACTGGAGAGATTAGGCTGAACGCTTGGCGAGAGCTTCACGAAAAGCTGCTCAACATAAGCCCGGGTGAGCGGCTCCTACTCAGGGGTGTGGCAAGCCAAGTAGGAAGAGATGGTGCACCCTATCTGACAGTAAGAGCATATAGTGATGTAGAGAAGATCAAGTGATCCTTGTGGTGAACTCCTCTAGACTTCCTACTACAAATTCGCCTCTCTCTTTCCCGCTTCTATCCAGAAGATAGGCCTTCACACCAACTCTCCTAGGGATCTCGAAGTCGAAGACTCTGCTGTCTCCTATGTGGTAGAGGTCTGAGGGCTTTAGGTTGAGCTCAGCAAGCACACTTAGGTAGACTTCTTCATCCTTGCCCGCCTTACCAAAGTCAGAGGTTGTGGAGAAGACTCTGGTTATAAAGGGTGCTAGGTTTGTGTATGTGAGTGTTATGTCGATGAAGGCGCGAGTAGCGCTAGTTATTATGATTAAGGTAAAGCCCGTTCTACATAGCTTGTTGAGGGCTGGGAGCGTATCGGGGTAGAGCCTCAACCTATCTTTGAATCGATGCAGTAGCCGATTAGGCTCCTCCCTTAACCCGAACTTAGTTAACCAGTAGCCCAGATCATACCACTCAAGCCTACTAGGACCAACCTTATCATACTCATCATTAACCAACTTAAGCGCCTCATCAAAAGATAGGCCCCTAGCGTTAGCTAGAAGTGTGGGGACGCCTTCAAACCACACAGCATCAACAAAGCTGTAGTCCACAAGAGTGCCGTCTAGATCGAACGATACAACCCTCAAACAAACCACCCAACTTAGTAGCACCCCCATCTTTTAAAAGGTAATTCATCTACCTAGCGCAGATCTCAGCTTCTCTAAGCAGGGTTGGCAGAACCACTCACCCTTCCGATATAACTCGAGAGGGGAGTTGGAGAAGAGCATCACACAAGACTCGTTTGAGCAGTGCGGTAGCCCTAGGGTGTGCCCAGCCTCATGTAGGAGAACCTTCCCATACTGCTTTTCGAAGAAGAGTCTACCCTTAGATGTGTATGCGTAAACCTCATCTATGCCTCTCCAGAAGGCTGGATCTATTCTCGCCTTAGAAACCACTGCGCAACCCTTTACAGCCAACCCAAACACATAGTTCACACCAGCCGTGTAGATGTCTGAAGATGTTAGCAAGATGAGGATTCCTTCGCCTTTAAGCCTTAACCCCTCTTCAATCATGGCGTCTGCAAGATACTGCCTACCGAACTTTGTGAGTCTATAGGCAAAGCCCTCAATATCTAAATGCTGATCTGAAACCTTAACCTCTAGGTAGCCACAAAGCCTACTTTTATAGAGGTTGTAAGCGTAATTAAGGTCTACGCTAGGTAAATCGTTCAAGGGGAGTATGGTGAGGTCTTTGACACGCAACATTAACAGCACCATGCTCATTTTAAGTTGCTCGCTTCGGAAACTTCACACCCTTCCTTGAGATGTAGTTCCACGCTTCTTGATGACGAATAGATCGTAGTCGCTGAGAGCTGTCTGCTCACCTCTAGCCCTAGATCCGAAGAGGATTAGTGTGAGTTCCTCCCCTTTAAGACCATCTAGGTACCTATCAAACGCCTCCTCCATAAATCTCTCTTTTGACCTCATCCACAACCCTCCTACCTACCTCAACTGCCTTCAGAGCCTCCTCTCTCGTGTACTCTGATAGGCGTGCATTTGGGTATCTGAACTGCACATAATGCTTCTGAAGCCTCCTCAACTCTTCAGCGGATGGTAGTTTGAGCGACGCAGCATCGCTAACCTCAGCTGCAAGCTCAGTACTCAATAACGCTACCCACGTTTATACACTAACACAGGATTTAATCGTTCCCTATTGGCTAACAGGATTGACGTGCAAATCTCGATGCTAAATAGGGTGTTTGAGCACTTTTCTGAGCGTTAGAATCTGTGTTTTTGCTCTTCTGCTGATGGCGACTGCGGACTTGAGTGAGCTTACCCATTACGCTGAGGAGGTTGGAGGAGGTGCATCTCATCATCAGAGCAGGTCAAGCTCTCCTCATCCCATTAACCCTCTATCACTCCACACAGCCTTATAATTTCTTCTACGCCTCAAGATGCTCGCCACCTACACACTACAATAACCACACCAAACTTCTCAAACAGGCGCAATCAGACAACCTCCTTATAGTTGAGCCGATTTTGCAGCAAACAGATTACGTGGAAAGTTTTTAAGCAAAGGGGAGGAATAGTAGTATAAAGTTGAGCTTCTCGGAGCCGTATAACAGTCTGCTGAATAAGCTTCTTGAGGCGCTTAAGAGTCACTTTGGGGAGAAGCTGGTTTCTGTAGTCGTTTACGGTTCGCTTGCACGCGGCGAGATGCGTAGAGATAGCGATATAGATCTGCTGATAGTCGTTGATACGCTACCTAAAAGCAGGCTTAGGAGGCAGGAGTTATTTGAAGAGGTTGAGGCGCTTACGGAGGGCGATTTAAAGAGGCTCTGGGATGAGGGGCTCTACATAACATTCTCTCCGATGATGAAGACGTTGGAAGAAGCTAGAAAGCTCTCCCCACTATACCTCGACATGGTGGATGATGCTGTAATACTCTTTGACCGAGAAGGCTTCTTCAAGGGGGTCTTAGATAGGCTGCGGAAAAAGCTGAATGAGTTGGGTGCAAGAAGGGTGAAGCTTGGTAGAAGATGGTATTGGGTCCTCAAAGATAGGTATGAGTTCGGAGAGGTGATTACTATTGAATAACCTAGGGATGGCTGAATCATATCTAAACCAGGCTGGCGAGAGGCTGAAGCACGCAGAAGAAGCCTTGCAGCGCGGAAACTACCCTTACGTTATGAGGCAGAGCCAAGAAGTTGTTGAACTCTCGCTAAAAGCAGCGTTGAGAGTAGTCGGCATAGAGCCTCCAAAGTGGCATGATGTAGGGCCAATACTTATGCAGTATAGGGATCGCTTCCAAGAGTGGTTCAGGGAAAAGATTCCGAAGATCGCATCTATGTCTAGGAAGCTCAGACGTGAGCGTGAGGCAAGTATGTATGGTGATGAGGAGACAGGGCTACCGCCAGAATCACTGTATACGGATGAAGACGCTAAAGAGGCATTATCCTATGCTAACTTCGTATATGGGGCGTGTAGAAGACTTCTGGAGGCTGTGAAGTCGAAGTAGCGGCTTTAAATCACACCTTAGTTTTCAGCCTGAAAACAGTATGGAAATTTTTGTTACCCTCTTCTTTTAAAGATGAGCCAGTTTCTGTCCCTAAGCCTTAGCAACACGTAGCCTCCTGATAGCCTCTTACCCTTAAGGGTAAATTTGATCTCATTCTCGCTTCTTGATTCAAGTATGTAGGTCCCCTTATCCCAAATCTCCACAGTACCAGCACCATACTCTCCCTCAGGAATAACACCTTCAAAATCAATGTAGCTCAGATCATGATCCTCTACCTGAATAGCCAGCCTCTTAACGCCTGTTGTTGAAGGCGGCTCTTTAGGCACCGCCCAACTCTTCAGCACACCATCCATCTCGAGGCGAAGGTCCCAATGATCCTTACTTGCGCGGTGAAACTGAATAACAAAGCGGCTACTCAACACCTCTTTTAAAGCGCAAACTACAATTTATGTTTGCTGTCCGACATTTACATACTAGATCTAGTGTTAAGTGTCATTGAACCTGTGCTTTTTTTCTAGCGTAACATATTTAAGTACGTTAATATGAGCTTTATCTAGCGGAGGGAGAGAAAGGTGGAGAACAAGATTTTAGGTGTTGTAAAGGTGCTTGGGACAGGATGCCCCCTGTGCCAAGAGACAAAGAGGCTTGTTACCAATGCTTTGGCTGAGCTTCAGCTCTCAGCTGATGTGCAGGAGGTTAAGGACCCAAAGGAGATAGCGAAGCACAGGGTCATGTTTACGCCAGCTGTCATCATAAACAATCAGATCGTCTCGCAGGGTAGGGTGCCTAGGTACGAGGAAGTGAAGAAGTGGTTCATAGAAAGGGCTGCTAAGAAGTGAGGTTAGTTGAGTAAAGTAGAGTACGCTGCTGCGCAGAAGAAGCTGGTTGAGATCCTCGGTCTGAAGTCCCCACCCGTAGCTGTAACCCTAATTCGCCGTGCTGAAGATATTCCTCAAGGTGTTGCTGAGCTTGATAAGCCGATGTTCTACTGTGGTATGATCAAGTATGCGATGCTTGGTAACGTGTTCTATGCGAAGGATGATAAGCATAGCTGCAAGAGGGGTGCTGCCGCACTGGGTTTGGTTGATATGCCGAGGGACGAGTTGACCGGCGAGTTCTATTTGAGTAAAGCTTCTTGCAGCTCCTTAAGGGCTGCGGTGCGGTTTATAGCGGAGTTACCCAGCCTTGAGCCGAGAAGCATCTACGCCACACTCCTCTCACCTCTAGAGAAGACACCCTTAGACCCGGATGTGGTGATCATTGAGACGATAGGTAGAAGAGCATTCGAAGTTATGCAGGCCTCCATATTTGATACAGGCGGAAGAGTTGAGAGTTGGATGTCTGCACCTAGGCAGCTCTGCTCCGCATCAACAGTAAGACCTTATCTGGGTAAGTTGAACATAACCTTCGCCTGCGAATTCGCTAGGATGGCTGCTAAAGCTTTTGGATCAGAGTACACCGATGAGGGTGTCATAATAGGGATACCTGGAGAGATGCTCCATAGTATTGTGGAGAACCTTCCTAGAATAGGGTATGTGAAGAAGAGGCTAGAGTCTTCACCAACCTAAGTGTTGATTGCTATGCGTGTGAAAGTGGGTGCTTTAGAAGGGTGGCGTCTTCTCAGAGCAAGCATACTCATAGTTTTTATACTATCTGTAATAGCCGGCTTAATCTACTCTAGGATCGCCGCCTACTCACTCGCACCAACCATGACTGTAGCGGAGTTGCATGGGCTTCCGATATGGTATATACCGATCGCCTATCTGATAGACTACTTCAGCTACGGCTGGATATGCCTACTCTTCGCCTTCGTAGCAGCAGGCCTAATCTACGAGCTCATACCCAAGGCTGTAGTCACAAACTACATGAGGAGAGGCAGGGTGACCGGCTATATTCTAGCTCTAGCAGCAGCACCCTTCCTTACCGTCTGCTCCTGCACCATGGTCCCGCTCTTTGCTGGTGTGCTCTACAGCGGAGCTGGAATAGGTCCGGCTATAACCTTCCTTCTTATGGCGCCTTCAGCGAACATACTCGCTATACTGCTTACGGGAGATATGCTGTATTGGGAGCTCGCTTGGGTGCGTGTTGCAGTCTCGATTGCTGTTGCTCTCTCAGCCGGTATAATCGTTTCTATTATGCCTTGGGGTAGGAGGGTTGAGGAAGATGTTCATAGGTTTGGGCAGAGCGATGTTACGGTTAGCGAGGTAGATCAGCCTTTAGATGGAAAGCTTCTGGGCGCCCTAAAGTTCGGGGGCTACCTTGCTAAGCAGATCCTACCATACTTTATCATTGGGCTTATAGCTGTGAGCTACGTCGAAGCCTTCCTTCCAAGCGACATAGTGGGCAGCTACTTGACTGGTTTCGGCGGCGTCTTGATAGCCTCTGTACTCGGCGGGCCACTCTATACACCCACCCTTGTGGAGATCGTTGTAGGTAAGGGTCTATGGAGCCTAGGTATGTCAAAGGGTGCGCTATTAGCTTGGCTTATGGGTCAACCCTATGATGTAGCAAATGCTTTGGCCGTATCAAGAATAACGAGGTGGAAGGTCGTCTTAACATATATGGTGATAGCTTGGGCTGGAAGTGTCATCTTCGGAGCTCTATACGGTATATTGAGCGGAAGCCTATAGGGGCTGCTCATATGCCTGAAGCGAAGATTCTGAAGGTGAAGCCACCACCTGACTACCCACCTGAAGACGGAGCCTACCTTCGTGGAAACGACTTCTCACCAGCAGCCCTCTGTGTATTGCTGCACACCTTCTACGATAAGATACCAGATTGGATGCAGGCTCTAGTAAGGGCTGGTGTCGAGAGTGGAGCCGCACTCTCAGGCTACCTTCAGACGGAGAACATAGGAATAGAGAAGATAGTTTGCAACGTCGTTGCGAACCCAAATATACGCTACTTAATTGTATGCGGTGTAGAATCTATGGGTCATCAGCCTGGTCAAGCTCTGCAGGCTTTTGTGGATAATGGGGTTGATGAGAAGCGTAGGATAATAGGCGCAGAAGCACCCACCCCATACCTCTACAACATACCTTTAGAAGCGATTGAGCGCTTCAGAAAGCAGATCACACTCGTAAACGTAGCTCTACTAGAAGAAGTTACGCTAGCTCGTAGACCAGATGTAGTTAAGGAGGCTGTGAGGTGCTGCTACCAAGAGGAGCCCACACCCTTCCATAAATGGACTCTCTATGACCCAGGCGCTTACCCAGCGGAGCCCATGTGCTTCAAGATCACGTGGCGGGTTGAGAGACCCTGGGCTGTCCTATCGGAGAAAGAGGAAGTGTCCTTAAAGAAGGCGGTCGAAGCAGCTAGAAAGGTGAGTGAAAGGGAGAGGCGTAGGAAGGAGGAGGAAGAGCTACTTAAGCTGCTCTTAGGCGATGTGGAGGAAGATCGCGAATAGAGGTTTAGAGAGATGGCTGCGGCTAAAGTCACCTCATTCATACAATCAAACTACTCCTACCTTGTCTTCGCCATGGTCATCCTCGGTGTAGCTGTAGGCGTCACCGCACCTAGATCTGTGCAGGTGCTGAAGCCCTACATGCTCCCCTTGATCAGCATCATGGTCTGGGCGATGTGTGTAACAATAAGGTTTAGGGAGCTGATTCTTGTTACGAAGAAGGTGAAGCAGATAGTCTGCGGGCTTATTCTGAACTTTATCTTCCTACCCCTACTCTGCCTTCTGCTCGTCGCTCTCTTTCTATCCCACAACCCACAATGGGCGGTTGGCTTCATTCTCATGGGCGCTGTACCTTGCGCTGGTATGAATGTGGTCTGGACAGGTCTCCTTAAAGGAGATGTGCCTCTCGCCCTCATCCTAGCCGCATTAACGATGATTCTTGGTATAGTGAGCATACCTGGGTTGACCGCACTTCTCGCAGGAGCCTATGTAGAAGTAAGCATCATCGAAATGCTTAGAACGATAGCCATAGTTCTAGCGATACCACTTGCACTAGGGATGGCTGCGAGATTCATCTTAGATAGCAGGGTCAAGGATTTGACGAAATATCTACCAGTCTTCCCCTCCATATCAGCAATAGCCGCCATGATCCTTATGTTCACCATGCTAGCCATAAATGTGGCTTCAATACCACCAAACCCCACACTAATCCTCTCACTAATAATTCCACCCCTAATACTATTCCCAGTAGCTTTTGGTGGAGCCCATCTCATATGCACAAAGGTTTTGAAATGCCCGATGAAAGAGACAAACGCCATCGTCTACAGTTCAGGCATGAAACACCTTCCATTAGCTATGGGAGTAGCCTTCGCATCCTTCGGTCAAACAGCAGCCCTACCGATAGCCGTTTCAGCAGCCTTCCAAACAGTAAACGCGAGCATCTTCTACAGACTCTTCCAGAAACGCAGCGCAACCTAACCTTTTTCACTTCTGATCTTTCCAAGCCACGATGCAATATACCTCATGAATAATTCGAAGTCCCCCAACCTTGTCTGTAGGAAGTTGTAGACCAGATCCAAGTCTAATGAGGCGTAGTCGTAGACTAGAAGGTTCCTGAAGCCTATCATCAAAGCAACGGAATCAGCGAAGCCCCTCGGTATGATGCCTGCCTCAGAGAGTATGTATGAGATGTCTCGGTAACGCTCGGGTCTTCTGAGCTGAAGTGAAGATATTATCTCGTTTCCAACATCTATTACACTCTCTATAGCGACTTGAAGGTATCTCTCAGCCGAACCACTCAACCTAAAATCGCCTTTAAACTCATCTAAACTTGCCTTCCTCAGCTCCTCTAAATACATTAGATACTGCTTAATCTTCGCTAGCTTAGCTTTTATGAGTTCCTCTTCTACCCTAGGATCTGCTTTATCAGACATTCATCATACCTCTCCATAGCTCTCTTGAAGTCCAGGTATTCGCATTGAGCAGAGGCTTCGAAGAGTATTCTACTACGTTCGCTCCGTGTATAAATTGGTTTACCCCACTTTATAACTTGATGTTTAAGAAGGGGTGGAGCGGTGTTCAAGATTATCAAATCCACGCTGTCTCCTAGGATCTCAGATAGTCTGTTGAGTAGATATAGGTAGTAGTCAAGTAGATTCTTAGGGGTCGATGAAAGTAAGACAGCTATATCGAAGTCGCTACTCTCTACATCAGTTCCCCTTACTTTAGAGCCGAAGAGGTAAGCGGCTAATACCTTCCCATCACCCTCAAATACTCTTTTTAACGCCTCTATAACCTCCTTCTGCACCCTCACACCAACTCTAAGCAAATCACAGAATTTAGTTATTTATAATCTAGGCCCCCTAAATAGTGCGGTGTGTAAAGGTTTAACTAACGCCTTCAGCACCATAGGTTGCAGATGAGGATCATAGCCTACACTGGTAAGGGTGGTGTCGGTAAGTCGGTCATATCGTGTGCTACAGCCATCAAACTAGCCAAACTGGGTTACAAGACCCTCCTAGCCTCTTCAGACCCAGCGCACACCCTCTCAGACGCCCTTCTTAAACCCATAGGCTCGGTTGAAACAAAAGTAGGGGAGAACCTTTGGGCTGTGCAAGTCGACCCAATCAAAGAAGTAATGGAGCATTACAGCGTGGTCATAGACTATTTAGCAGAGGTGTTTAAGGCTAGAGAGATCGATGAAGCCTTAGCGTATGAGCTTGCGAACTTCCCTGGCACAACTGGTGTGGCTACCCTTCTTAAAGCCCACTCGTATCACAAAAAAGGTGGATTTGATGCTCTAGTCATGGATCTCGTTCCATCTGGCGAAGCGCTTCGTCTTCTCTATGTTCCGCATCTCATAGGCAGATTCAGCCGTAAGGTTGCGAAGCTGGTCGCACCAGCTGTTCAGCTTGGAAGACTCTTCGAACCCCTAATAGGTGTGCCTCCACCGCCTGGGGATGCTATAGATAAGCAAGTTGCGCTGCTGGAGCGGCTTGACGCTGTAAGAGAGATGCTGACAGACCCTAAGGTGACGAGTATGAGGCTTGTGATGAACCCCGATGCGTTCAGCACATCTAACGCCTTAAGGGCTTTGATGCAGGCATCACTATATGGTGTTAATGTGGATCTGGCTGTTATTAACAAGGTTATCCCTTCAGAAGTCAGCGACCCCTACTTCGAAGGGTGGATTAAGGCGCAGAAGGAGCATATCCAAGCTGCTAAGGCGAGCCTAGAGCCTATACCTGTGAAGCGGCTCAAGCTTTACAGAGGTGAACTCAGAGGCCTTGCGCAGCTCGAGGAAGCCGCTGAAGAGCTCTTTGACGGTGAAGACCCTTCCCAAGTCTACTATGTAGGCAAACCAATAGAGGTCATCGTTAGCGAAGACGGTGTAGAGATGGATATCCCAGCACCACAAGCGAGGAAAGACGATATGGAGGTTGAGAGGATAGGTGATGAGCTTATAATTCACCTACACGCAGACTTGGGCGATCTGAGGATCCTCATACCACTACCAGCAGCAGCCTTCAAATATAGGTTGAAAAGCGCTAAGCTTATTAACGAGAGGCTACATCTAAAATTCTCTAGGGAATGAGCTTGGCTGAAGAGCGAAGAGCACCATCATACCAGCCTACTATCATACCTATACCCGTACTTCTACCCATACCCCTATCACCAACAGCCTTCGACGAGCTGCTGATCAGAATGTGGCCAAGAGGCTACGAAGAATCCCTAACCCACTTCCTGAACGCCAGAATCGAATTGTATAAAGCTGCTGAAGCAGCACTAAAGAAAAGAAGCGAGCAACTAGAGGGGCTTAAAGAAAGTAGGCAGAAGAAGGAGAAGGTTAAAGTAGAGTAATCACAACAGAATAGCGCCTCGCGTGGATTGCCACGAGAACGTTAGGAAGAACACCTTTGTGATGCCCAAAGTTTGGTGGGCCAGGCAGGATTTGAACCTGCGACCCTCGCTGTGTAAGAGCGATATCCTAACCAGGCTAGACGACTGGCCCAACCTTATGGCTGCGCTCGAGGAGGCATATAAGCCTAAGCTCTCGCTTTTAAGTAGATAAAGAGGAAGATTTCTAAGGGCATACATATTGCTGCTGGTAAGCTGCTCTTTGGTGTGAAGAGACTTAGGGCTAGTGTACTTGTTAGAGCCATGTTTTTAATCGACGCTAGCATAGTGAAGGGTGGGATGAGTGTCTTCTCTATACCTATCTTATACATAGCCTTCTTTGTTAGTAGTCCTATGCCAAATGTGCGGATTAGTGACGCTGCTAAGATGGGGTAGAGGAACCCTTCACCTGAAAAGAATGTGGGTTGATTCACACCTATTATAGCATACACTATAACTGCGAGCGCTAGGTTAATTATAACATCATAGATCCATCTGGGCAGCTTGTTTGCCCTAAGCAGTAGTAGAATTCGAGAGAGGATGAGTGGAAGTAGGATGAGTTGGAGATCTAGTATGATGAGATCCCATAGGTTTATGGCGGAGCCGAAGAGCACGTAGATTAGTGCCGGTGTTAGGATTAGAGCCAAGAGATAAAGCAACGTAGTTACAGTCATCGAGTATTCGACATCACCTTTTACAAGGTATGTGAAAGGCACCACCGCCACAGCAACAGGCACAGCAGCCATAACTACAAACCCATTCCTTAACTCAAGATCTTGTGGAAAAAATATGTAACCCAAAAGTATGCATAGTGCTGAGAGCACAACATAATTTAACGCTAACCCGACCAAAGTCATCTTCACTCCTCTTTTCGCTGAAAAGATAGATCTGAGACGCATACCCATAGCTGAAATAGCAAGCATGATGATTAGAGAATAGTTCACATAGCCCTTGAAGATATAAGATGCTTGTGGAAAAACCAACCCTATAAATATAGCCAGCAAAAGAATCACGGTAGAGCTCCTTAAAACACGATCACAGACGAAGCGAAGAACCATAACTCAACTTTCCTACTTAAACCCGTAATTAAGTATTACTGAACAGAAGGTGTACCCCGGCTCTGAACAGCCTAGATCATGCAGAGGCACAACCTCCACTCACTAAGCCTCTTATCCGGGGCGGCCTCTGCTTGTCGCGTGTTTGGGTAAACGAGGTTTTCATCTTTCTCAAACACTCGCCGTCGCCACGCTTCTTTAGCAGAGGCCTCCGGCTCTTAATTGCTTAGATTCTCTATTTATAATATGTGGCTGCTTGTTTTACCGCTTGGTCTATGTTTAGTTCAAATGCCGCCGCTGGTATTCTTAGGTTGAAGGCTTGCAACACCTCTGGTCTTATCTCCCCTACCACACCTTCCAATACACCTTCTTTGACTTCAGCGCATCTTCCTTGTATGAAGAGGGGGTTGGAGGCTGGTTTGGTTTCACATTTAAGCCCAAAGGCTTGTTGTGTTATAGCGTCAAGCAGCGACTTTGCTTCTGTGTAGTTTGCCTCAGAGTGTGATGTGACTATCGCAAGGTGATACTCTTCTTTCACGCCTTTTCCTCTATAGAATGTTTTAGCTATTTCAAAGAATCTCTGAGGGTAGGGTTCGTGGATGTTGGTTGATAGGTTTAGAAGTAGGCTTGGTATGAGCATATCTCTCAGGTATTCGTGTTCACTGCTCTTAGGCTCCTCGACCTTGATAACCTCTTGAGGCAGTCTTCCTAGGTTTGTATATAGCACCGATTCACTTGTGAGACTTAAGTTCATAACCTCAGTTAAACCAAGCCCAATACATGCCTCCCTTATGCAAGTAAGCATCTTAATCTCAGGATGCGGTTTACCAACGTTTCTATTCGAGGGCAGTGTTGGTGTGAGCTTATCTAACCCATAGCCTATCGCAACCTCCTCCACTAAATCCACAGGATGCATAAGATCTATTCTGTATCTCGGGATCTTAGCCCTAAGCACACCTTCATCGTACTCTGCGTCTATTCTACTTCTAGCCAAACACTCCACAGCTTCCTCACCCTTTAACTTGAGCCCAAGCAACTTATTCACCTTCTTTAGTTCAATCTTCAGATCTATTCCACTAAGGTTAGGTGTAAGTAATCTTAGGTTTGAATAACACACTTCAGCAGATCTAATTGTGCCTCCGGCATCCGCTAGTGTTGTCACGAGTATTGCTAACGTATCTTCAGCAGATCTAAGATCGGCCGCTGTTATGTCTATGAATAGGTTTCTTGTAGCTGGTGTAAGTCTGGTTAATTCGCCATTAATTATAGGTGGGAAGGAGAGCACCTGCCCAAGCGAGTCTACAAGTATAGGGTAGCGTGGATGCTTGGCGACTATCCAACCATACTTCTGACCCACAGGCGTCTTATCAAGAATCTCACTCATAGAGAGCGGCTCAACGCCACCTAAGGGTACGAATTTGAACTCAGGCGCTTCGGTTGTGTAGATGATCGGTGGTTTAAGCACATCAAAGTTATGGATACCTATCGATACCTTAGCCCTTCTCCTACCGATTGTGTGATGCAGATCTTCCTGCATAGCTATTATCTGCCTTATCGTCTCATCATCTAAGACGATGCCCTCTATGAGCGCAGAAACTATATACGGTCTGACAGTTTCTACACTCTGATCCACCTGAACCACAAGACTACCCTCTTGGACAGTATATTTTGGGCTGCCCTTCTCTAAGCCTAAAAGCCCCTTTAGAGCTCTTACTATTCCGTAGTCGGTTGAGAAGTCTGGTCTGTTTGGGTTATACTCCACTTTGACGTAGTCCTGCACCCTCTCCTCTATATCTAACCCTAAGTATGGTAATCTCTCTATATACGGTTCAATATCACTTACATTAAGCAGCCTTCGAAGCCTATCATAATATATGGTTACTACTGGCAGACCGGACTCCCCCTCAACCAGCTCAACTTGTTCGCATAAAGCTCTCTAACATCATCTATGTTGTTTCTCATCATAACAAGCCTCTCTAAGCCTCCACCCCAAGCCAAAACCGGGTTCTTCACACCAAAAGGCAGAGTCACCTCAGGTCTAAAGATTCCCATGCCACAGAGCTCAATCCACTTACCAGTTCGATCATAGTAGACTACTGACTGCATAGATGGCTCAGTATAGGGGAAGAATGTTGGCCAAAACTTCACCCTCTCTAACCCAAGCCTCTTATAAAATGTCGAGAGCAGCCCCATCAGATCCCTTAAAGTAAGCCTAGGACCTACAGCTATCCCCTCAATCTGGTGGAACTCAACGAGGTTCTTGAAGGTAACCTTTTCGTTACGGAAGACCCGACCGACTGTGAAGACCCTAGCCTCCTTCGGCTTATAATCAGCAAGATACCTTACTGTGATGGATGTTGTATGTGTTCTGAGAACAAGCCTTCTAGCCTCCGCTTCCCGCCACTCGTACCCCCAGCCCCTTGAACCAGTCCTCCAACCATCCTTATGTGTTAAGGCGACTCTCCTGATAGATTCTATGTCAGCATAGTTTGAGGCTTCACCTCTTATGTAGAATGTATCCTGCATCTCCCTTGCAGGGTGATCTTGAGGTGTGAAGAGTGCGTCGAAGTTCCAGAAGCAAGGTTGTATAAATGGGCCCTCGATCTCTTCAAACCCCATAGAAATGAAGATCTCCCTAACTTCATCTATGAAGAGTTGAACAGGGTGCCTTCTTCCAGCGTATATAGGTGGAGCTGGTGCTTCTACATCTATGGCTCTCAGATGTTTCTGCCTCCATACACCTGATATCAGCACTTCCGGTGTTAGGGCATCGATCTCGTCCTCTTCAGATACCCTTTCTAACGCAGCTTTGCCTAAGTCTGTGAAGGTTATTCTAACACTCTTAACAACTTTTCTAGATATATAGTTCGGTCTACTCAGGAGTTCCCTGATTCCATTGTAAAGCACGCTATCCTTGGTTAATTCATCTTCATCCAGATTGTGTCTTAAAGCGAGCTTCTCAAGCGCCTCCTCTTCGGGAAGCTTATTCGGCTCATGAGCTAACTCAACATTATCATCCACTATCTTAATCCAACCTTTCCTTTTAGCTCTACCTAAACCAGCGCTGAACTCCTGCTCATCCTTAAACCTACTTCTTAGTTGCCCTAGATCCTTTACACCGATCTTTAAAAGGTGTATGAGTCTGCGTTCAGGTAGCCCTTCTTTTAGCACCTCAACTCCTTTGGAGCCAAGTGCAATGAGGGTCTTCTGTGTTGTATTGACTTGTATCAACCCTTTTGCTTGGAGCCACTCTACTGCTCTCCTAACTTGATCTACGCTAAGCTCTGATGCACGGCTCAGCGCTTCTATATCTGCTTCTCCGATCTTCTCCAGCGTCTTCAACACCTTTTTCTCAAGTATGTGGAGTGGTTGCATCAGCTCTCTTCTAGACATCGGTGCTGAGCCCGCAGTTTTTAAGCTTTGAGAAGGTATCTGCGTTCCAGATTGTAGAACATAGAGTTCTATCCGATATTGTTTACTACCACGGGTATGCTATATTATGTGGGTGAATGGTGTGAGCAAACAAACCTTCGCGTTGATTGGTGTGATCCTAGCGAGTGTAATCGTGGTAGCGACCCTTGCAGCTTACACAACAACACAGATCTACACAAGCCGAGCGGAGAGTATAGTAAGATTCATCGAATCCAGACTCATTAACCCAGTATCTGCGGTAGAGGGTAGTGAACGTGTAATATATGCGAATGGTGTGGGCGTAGTCTACACAACGCCAGACGAAGCGGTTGTGCAGGTGAGTGTAGAGGTCTCAGATCCATCAGCGGTGGCTGCGCAAAACGAAGCCTCCAAACGCATGGCTTCAGTCATTGAGTCGATGAAGAATCTGGGTATACTGGATGAGCGGATGAAGACAACTGGGCTGACTCTAACACCAATCCGAGATGAGAAGACTGGTCTACAGATTATAGGTTACGTAGCTAGGAATACGCTTACGATAACTGTGCAGGATCTTAGCAAAGTAGGTGAAGTGATCGAAAAAGCCGTTGCATCAGGCGCTAATGTCGTCAACTCGCTGACCTTCCAAGTGTCGAGCGGGAAAGCTAAAAGCCTAAAGTCAGAAGCCCTGACATTAGCTGTTCAAGATGCGAAGTTTCAAGCTGAGGTAGCTGCAGCTGCTGCTGGAACAAAAGTCGTGGGTTTAAAGAGCCTAAATATAGGAGGCATATACTTACCGATCAGAACTCTGGTCGGAGCAGAAGCGATGGCGAAGGAAGCGTATGTGATGCCAGGTGAGTCACAGATCACTGTGAGCGTCTCAGCAACATTCCTAATCGAGTAGGCTCCTAGAGCCGCCCCAATATTTTTTGATAACTCTTATCTTCTAGCCTCTGCAACCAGAGGCTATGGGTCAGCTTGTAGGTTATAGAGGCGAGGCTTTAGCTCTGCTTGAGAAGGCTGGTCTCTCTATAGGTGATTTGGTTAAGATCGAGACTACTGAATCTTCTTTTGAAGGGTATTTGATGCCTAGGTATGAGTTGGCGGATTCGCTTCACGTAGTCATCAAACTAAGGAACGGCTACAACGTGGGTGTCTCTGTGAAGAAGATTAAGAGCATAGTGAAGGTTTCTGAGGGAGAGAAGCCGAAGTACACACCACCTCCGACTCTAAAAGTTAATTCTAAACTACCAAAGGTGCTGATCTTGAGTACAGGAGGAACAATAGCGAGCAGAATAGACTACCGAACGGGCGGTGTGCACCCAGCTCTAACAGCAGAAGACCTCTACGCTTCGGTACCTGAGATACCTGATGTAGCTCAGGTGGATGCTGAGGTTCTCTTCAGCATATTCAGCGAAAACCTAAGAGCAGAGCACTGGTGCAGGATAGCTGAGCACATATACGCTTCTCTTCAGAAAGGGTTTAGTGGTGTCGTTGTAACACATGGAACTGACACCATGGGGTATACATCCGCAGCCCTTTCGTTCGCTTTAAGAGGTGTGCCTGTGCCAGTCGTTTTAGTTGGTGCGCAACGTTCTTCTGATCGACCCTCTTCCGACGCTGCGTCGAATCTATTAGCGGCGACGTTAGTTGCCTCAAGAGCGCCTTTTTCCGGCGTTTTTGTGGCTATGCACGCTGGGTTAAGTGACGATGTGATAGCTGTTCATCACGGTGCTTCTGTTAGGAAGAATCATACGAGCAGAAGGGATGCTTTTCAGTCGATAAACAGAAGGCCTGTAGCGTACGTCAGGGATGGTGTTATTCATCAGATCAACTCCAATCTTCCTCCTAGAAGAGAAGTTCAAGATGATTTTAAGCCGGCTGCTAGGTTTGAGGAGCGTGTTGCTTTACTAAAGTTTCACCCTAGCTTTGATCCTACATTGATAGACTATCTTGTAGATAAGGGTGTTAAAGGTTTGGTCTTAGAGGGGACTGGTTTAGGGCACGTAGGGCACTACAGCTACGATTCGATCAAGAAATCTTTGGATAAAGGGGTCCTGGTGGGAATGACTTCTCAATGTATCTGGGGTAGAGTTAGGATGACCGTTTACGACACTGGAAGAGATCTGCTTAACCTAGGTGTGCTTCCCTTAGATTCCATCTTCCCAGAGGTCGCTTTAGTTAAGATGATGTGGGTCTTAGGCAACACAAATACCTTAGATGAGGCAAAGAAGCTGATGCTTACGGATCTCGTAGGTGAGATGGCTCAACGCTTGTCGGTGGAGGAGCGAAGAGGATTTGAGTAACTTTTACAGAGATATTGGCCTTCTCGTAGGCTTAGAGATCCATCAGCAGCTAGCCACATCAACAAAGCTCTTCTGCAGATGCAAGCCAGTAGATGAAGAGCAGCAGACCCTCAAGTTCGAGCGAAGGCTTAGACCTTCACAGAGCGAACTCGGGCAGATCGATCCAGCAGCCCTCTTCGAGTTCAAAAAGAGAAAACCTTTCAAATACTATGTTGGCGAATATTCTGCTTGTCTCGTGGAAGCTGATGAGGAGCCTCCTCACCCTATAAATGAGGACGCGGTTGACACTGCTCTCTTAATCGCCTTAGCACTAAACTCGACACCTGTGGATGAGCTGCATGTTATGAGGAAGATCGTGATAGACGGCTCCAACACCACAGGCTTCCAGAGGACAGCAATCGTAGCTCTAGGAGGTGTGCTTAAAACACGCATCGGGAACATACCTGTCCAGACAGTCTGCTTAGAAGAGGATGCTGCTAGGCTTCTCGGCGATGCTGAAGGTGTGCGGAGCTACGGTTTAGATAGGCTCTGTGTACCTCTAGTTGAAGTCGCTTTAGCTCCTTTTACAGCCGCTCCAGAGGAGGTTCAAGAGGTAGCCTACACTTTAGGAAGGCTTATGCGCTCCACAGGTAGAGTTATGAGAGGGCTTGGCACGATAAGGCAAGACATCAACATCTCCATCCGAAGCGGAGCGGTTGTCGAGGTTAAAGGTGTTCAGAACCTAGACCTCATCTCCAAGATCGTTGACTTCGAAGCTAAGCGGCAGCACTTCCTAATGAAGATAGCTGATACACTCAGAAGTAGAGGTGTTAGTGCTGAGGATGCTGTTGGTGTAGTGAAAGAGCTTAACGATCTGTTTAACCAGACCTCAAGCAAGATCATAAGGAAGGTTATAGATGTTGGCGGGGTAGTGGTTGGTTTAGCCCTACGAGGCTTCAAAGGTCTGCTTAAGCTAGAGGAGTATCCAAATATAAGGTTGGGTAAGGAGTTCGCAGATCTAGTCAGATTCTACGGTGTAGGAGGAATCTTTCACTCAGATGAGCTACCAGCGTATGGCATATCAGAAGATGAGGTTGCTAAGGTGAGTGAGTCTCTTAAAGTAGGGGATGAAGATGCATTCATACTAATAGCAGCGGATAGAAGCCTATTAGAGGATGTGTTAGAGGCCGTTATTGAGCGAGCAAAGGCTGCTGTCAAGGGTGCTCCCCCTGAAACAAGAGGACCTACACCCGAAGGGGCAACTAGATTCATACGCCCAAGACCAGGGGCTGCGAGGATGTATCCTGAGACAGATATACCCCCACTTCCGATCTCCGAAGAAAGGGTTCAGCGGCTGCGTACTCTGATACCGAAGCCTTGGGATGAAGTGGTTAAAGAATATGCGACACGCTACGGTTTAAGCGAGAAGCTCGTAGCCCAGATCTGCGACTCAGAATACTTAACGCTATTCGAGGAGGTGGTTAGAGGAACTAGGATCCAACCGAGTTACGTAGCCGCAACCCTAACCGAAACCCTAGTTAACCTATCACGCCTAGGATTAAATACAGAATCTTTGACTAATCATACCTTGAAAGAAGTCTTTATGCTCGTTGAGGAGGCGAAGATATCAAAAGAGGCTGTCCCCACAATCCTAGAGAAGATGCTAAGAGGTGAAGCAAAGAACCCCAAGGAAGCGGTCGAGCAACTAGGTCTAACACCGATCTCAGATGAAGAGGTTAAGAGAAAGGTAGTAGAGTTAGTAGAGAAGAATCGATCACTCATAAGATCTAAGGGTCTAGGCGCCTTCAGTGCTCTCATGGGCGAGTTGATGCGTGATCTAAGAGGTAGAGTTGACGGGAAGAAGATAAGCCTACTCCTACAGGAAGAGGTTAAAAGGGTGGTTACAGAAGAAAGTGGTAAGTGAAGCAGAAGCTGGCAGAGACTATCACAGCAATAAGACTTAATAAAGAGTATCTTGTAGGTATCTGTTAGGATACGATGAAAAGGGTACTAGTTAACTTACCTGAGAAGATCTTTGATATTATACAAAAGGAGTTAAGAGGAAAGATGGGAGATAGCAATAGCGAAGTGATAAGGAGCATAGTTGTCGCATATCTTTCAGAGAAGGGGTATATGAACAAAGAGGTGCCAACATGACAGAGCTCATAGAGATAACTAAGCCGTTAAAGATAGGGTATGAGAGAACCTGTAACTGCCCCCCTACTCATATTAACTGCCTTACCCCTAAAGAATGGATCCAGAATCAGGTTGCGATATGGGAGTTCTTTTATGAGAAGAGAGACATACGTGATAAGAATATACATCCCGCGGTGTTTCCTATTGGCTTGCCGAAGAAGTGTATTCAGCTATTCACGCATCAAGGGGAGTTGGTCTTAGATCCATTTGTAGGAACTGGGACAACTCTTGTAGCCGCCCTTGATTTAAATCGTAACGCTGTTGGATTTGATCTTAAGAAAGAATATGTTGAACTATCAAACAAGAGAATTGCGCAAGCAAAGCTAGACTTGTGGTGTGAGAAGCAAACTTCAACCATCCAAATAGCTATTCAAGACAAAGCTCATAATATACCTGAATATCTGAAGCCTGAGACAGTGGCTTTGGTTGTGACATCTCCTCCTTATGCAAACATGTTAAATAGACCACGGTTAAATAAGAGTATAAGAGGCAATCTTCGAAAGAATGAACATTATCTAAAGGTGCAACAGTATTCCAATGACCCAAGAGATCTTGGCACTATGGAGCCTAGGAAATACGTCCAAGTTTTGGGAGAGATCTACAAAGGAATACTCCCTTTACTAAAGCCTAAAGCTCATTCTGTTATCAATGTTACAGACCTATGGTGGAAGGTGGGTAAGTATGGAAAAAGGATACCTTTGCACATTTATGTCGTAGAGGAGATGGAAAAGGTAGGCTACGAATTAAGAAATATCATCATCTGGGATAGAAGAGATCTGGTGAATAAAGTTGGAATCTTCGGTTGGCCCAGCAACTACATCACGTTAGGAACAACCCTTGAATATATCTTAGATTTTTGGAAACCGCCCTTAAGGTAAATTACCCGTCTTCGCAAACATAGCCATATCTTGCCCAAATTGAGTGTTTGGCCTAAACCGTAAAGTCTTATGAGTGATTTGTTTTAATATGTTTGGCGGTATATAGCAGTATCCGTTTCTTTTTAAACATAATTCGTCCAAGACCTTGATATTAGATTCCGTGAATTCTTCCAGCTGATTAAAGAATCCGAATAGACTATCTCCATCAAAAGCAAGTCCTCTGGTAGCTCTCTCCCTCAAGCTTACATTCTTTACCTCGATTCTATGTCTAGCTTTACGTGCGTATACATCCGGGTGATAGATGATTAGATCAGTTCGCTCCTTTCTCCTTGTGAAGTGTAAACCCTCTTTTAAGCAGGCCCTCTCTAACTCCCTCTTAGCACAAAGCTCAGCAAGGTTGCCTGATATCACTTGAAAGGCTTGGCTGACGCGCCTCGACACTTCTTCCATAAAGTTGCTATATTCCTTGTCTCCTACAATTATGGGCTCTAACAACTTTTTCTTCACTTTCAGATGAATATCTGCCGGTAAATCGAGTTGTGCAAGTATTTCATCTATTCTTCTCTCATAATATTCTGATCTACAACGAAGCATCAACTCAAAAGTCATAGTATGTAGGGTATTAACATCGGCATTCGGGTTAATTCGTAAGGCTCCACGGAATATATCTTCAGCCGAAGGAATGGTTGACGTGATGTTACTACCCATCTAACGTCTAACTTTAATTTTACATATGCAAAGCCTATGATATTAGCTTAGCGCCTCAATCTCAGATGCGCTTCATTATAAAAGTATATGGGTACAATTCTCCTTAGGTCTTGAAGATTTCTCTATATCTTTGTGGAATTATGTAGACTACTTGTTATGATATAAGGAGGATTAGATGAAGAAATGAAGGATGACCAAAAAAGGTAAAACGATGTCAAAATATGTAAGTTGTGTCTATAGCGCTCAACACCTATCTAAACGAAAGGCGGAAGTCGATCTTCCTAAGTCCTCTTTGGCGAATCACTCCTAATACATAAACATCACATGATGGCCTAGCTCCACTAACTACTTACCTGTAATAGGGTACGGTAACCTTTTCTACAGGCTTCCCTTCTTTTGATGCTTTGACCTTCTTTATCGCTTCCTCAAAGTATCTGTATGAGACTATCGCTTCATCAGCGTGCCTTTGAACTTCCTCAGGTGTCTTATATTTGTTCACGAATTCCTGCAGCACTAGAGAGACAGCTGTGTTGACTAGAGCGGCTATATCAGCGCCGCTGAATCCCTCGGTTAAGTCCGCCAACTTACCTAAGTCCACATCATCTTTAAGCGGCTTACCTTTGGCATGTATCTGCAGTATCTGAAGTCTAGCAGCCCTATCTGGGAGAGGCACATATAGCAGCTTATCGAAGCGCCTAGCTCTAAGTAGCGCTGGGTCAACCATGTCTATTCTGTTAGTGGCCGCTAACACAACCACACCAGAAAGCGGCTGGATACCATCTAGCTCAGTTAGAAGCTGGCTTACTACACGCTCTGTAACCATGCTGTCACCACCGAGCCCTCTGACAGGGGCTATAGCATCTATTTCGTCGAAGAAGATGATGCAAGGCGCAGCCTGCCGAGCCCTTCTGAAGACTTCTCTGACGCCCCTCTCTGACTCTCCAACCCATTTAGAGAGCAGCTCTGGTCCTCTTACGCTGATGAAGTTCGCCTCGCTCTCTGTTGCTACCGCCTTCGCCAGCATAGTCTTACCTGTGCCTGAAGGGCCGTAGAGGAGTATGCCTTTAGGCATATCGTAGCCTAGCCTCTTATATAACTCAGGGTATTTGAGCGGCCATTCCACTGCCTCCATAAGCTCCCTCTTGACCGATTCAAGCCCACCAATATCCTCCCACTTCACATCCGGCGTCTCAAGATAGACTTCTCTCATGGCTGATGGTGTCACATCCTTCAGAGCGTTCTCAAAGTCATCCATGGTGACTACCAAGTTATTAAGGAAGTCTGACGGAACCTTTTCTTCATCAAGCTTTAGGGATGGTAGGAGTCTCCTAAGCGTCTTCATAGCAGCTTCTTTACAAAGATACTCCAAGTCCGCACCTACGAAACCGTGTGTCACAGAAGCCAGCTTTTCAAGATCAACATCAGATGCAAGAGGCATGTGTCTGGTGTGTATCTGGAGTATCTCAAGCCTACCTTTCTTGTCAGGCACCTTAATCTCTATTTCACGGTCAAATCTGCCAGGTCTGCGTAGCGCTGGGTCTATGGCATTCGGTCTATTTGTAGCGGCGATGACTATAACCTTGCCCCTTGCCTCCAAACCATCCATCAAAGATAGGAGCTGGCTTACAACACGCCTCTCAACCTCTCCGGTAACCTCTTCTCTCTTGGGTGCGATGGAGTCTATTTCATCTATGAAGATTATGCTAGGTGACTTCTCCTTAGCCTCCTTAAAGATCTCCCTTAATCTAGCTTCTGACTCTCCGTAAAACTTGCTCATGATCTCAGGGCCGCTTATGCTTATAAAGTGAGCATTACTCTCGTTGGCTACAGCCTTGGCTAGAAGCGTCTTACCTGTGCCAGGCGGACCGTAGAGCAGCACGCCTTTAGGCGCCTCAACACCCAGCTTCTCGAATATCTCTGGATGTCTAAGCGGGAGCTCTATCATCTCCCTAACTTTTTGAATCTCATCCTTTAATCCACCTATATCTTCGTAAGAGACTTGGGGAACACCACGGATAGCTTCGCCTTTCTCAGAGATCACGAAGTTAGTCCTCTGTGTGATAAGTACCGCTTCCGCTGCTGGGTTTGTACTGATGATCTGGAAAGTGAGTCTGCCGCCGAAGTAGGGGATCATCACATTATCTCCTTTAGTTACTGGCACGCTCTCTAGAGCATCGGCAAGATACCTCTCATCTATAGGTGGTATGGCTTCTAATGGTGCAACTACGATCTTATCTGCTGGCACAGCCTTTATCTTTCTAACCGTGACTGTGTCTCCGATCGCTACTCCGGCGTTGTTCCTAATCAACCCATCGATCCTTATGATCCCTCTTCCCTCATCTGATGGGTAAAGAGGCAGACACTTTGCTACCGTCCTCCGCCTACCTTTTATCTCGATTATATCACCAGTTGAAGAGTCTGTAGCATCCATGGCGTCGTAGTCGATCCGCGCTACGCCTCTGCCTACATCTCTAGTATAAGCTTCAAGCACTTTCAGGGTAACTGATTGGCTCATCTATGTCACACCAGTCTACTCTATGTTAATCCTGTAAAACCCTTTATTAGTCTTCTCCTTTAGAGGGAAGTGGATCTCCAGCACACCGTTCTGGAAGTTCGCCTTAGCCTTGGTTGGGTCAACCTTAGCCCTAAGAGGTATCTCCGCCTTATACTTACGGTCACCACGCTCAGCAGATAGGTTGACAGAATCCTCCAAAGCTTGGATCTGCACATCACTCTTCTCAACCCCAGGCAGCTCAACCACAACCCTCAGCTCACCACGCTGCTCATCCAAGATCTGGTCACTGACCGGCTCTCTGTAGCCTTGTAGACCAGGCTTGAGGTTACCGAAAGTTCTGAAGACAGGGACGCCTTCAGGGTTTATGTTCATGGAGAAGCCATAGATGATCGGTTTGTTGAACTGTTCCCCTTCGAACTTGAGGAAGTTTTTTATCGAGTCTTCGATCTCACGTTCCATCTCCTCCATTATCTTATCTATCTCATCCAGTATGTCTCTGAACCTTCTTCTATCATCGAACATTCTTAACCACCGGTTAATAACTATCGGTTAACAAAAATATAAGCATTACTCGTATTATTTTTTGAAACTGATTAGGAGCGCGTCCCAGAATATAAGACAAATTACCGGCACCCCAATACTAGTTAGAGGAGACTTCCAGAGAACTGCAGAGATTTATAGTATCCAAAACTCTTCAACATTCCGCAGCTATCATCTATTTATACCCTCGACTAATATGTAGATATGATCTCTATTGAGCAGTGTAATTAAGGTAGCGTGCTCGCCTACTAGGCTTAAAATATTGAATCTGCTTGCTTTGAGACCGCATACTATGCAGGAGTTGGCTTCTATATTGGGGGTTACTCCTCAAGCTGTTATGAAGCATCTTAAGGTTTTGGAGAAGCTAGGGTTGATTAAGAGTGTAGAGTTGGAAGGGTTTGGTAAGCAAGTGGTCTGCCTAATCAAGTATGTTGACGCTAGCCTGTATTCTGATAGGAGCCTGGAATCCTTCTCTATATGTGTTGCGAAGTTAGGTGATGAATCAAACTATGAAATAGATGCGAAGAATTTTGCTGAAGCGTTGCGTGAGATTGATGATGAAATCTACGTGCTTACAAGGAGACTGAGAGATCTGAGAAATAAGGAGCATCGCCTACACAAGAAGTTGATCGAATTATACAGTCTGAAACAAAACACTGTAGTTCGGCAAGGGTTGACAACAACCGATCAATTTGTTATGCGGATCTTGGAGAGTAAAGACCTTGTAAAGACAGCTGAAGAAGTTGCTCAGGTGTTAAACTGCTCTAAAGAGAAGATCTTTGAACTCATAAGTAAGTTTAAGAACCGCTACCTCAAAGAAGAACCAAAGCACGATACATTTAGATAGCGCTTATGTGAAATATCTAATTGCTTAAGCTCTTAACTGCTCCCGTAGGTGTCTACGATGGTTCATAGGGTTGCTGTAGTGGATCTTGATAACTGCCACTCTAGAAAGTGTGGGCTTGAGTGTATAAAGTTCTGCCCAGTCAATAAAGGCGGAAGCGAATGCATAGTCTTAGATGAGAAGGGTAAGGCTGTTATAAGTGAGGAGCTCTGCACAGGCTGCGGCATCTGTGTTAAGAAATGCCCATTCGAAGCCATAACAATAGTAAATCTCGCTGAACAACTGAAGGAAGAGAAGATCCACCAATTTGGTGTTAACGGTTATCGACTATTTAGGCTACCGACACCAAGAAAGGGTGTTGTAATAGGATTAGTAGGCAAGAATGGTGTAGGAAAGAGCACAACCATAAAGATCCTTTCGGGTTCATTAAAACCCAACCTAGGCTTTTACGATTCTCCACCAGACTGGGATAAGATCGTTGAAGCCTTTAAGGGCACTGAATTAAAGGAGTACTTCGAAAAGATCGCTTCTAAGAACCTAAAGCTCTCTGTTAAGCCTCAAGCTGTTTATCTACTCTCGAAACTCTGGAAGAGCACTGGCAGAGAACTTCTTAAGGCGTACGATGAGAGAGGGGCTGCTGAGACCCTTACTGAATCCCTTAACTTAAGGGAGTCGATAGATAAACCTGTCTCCGAAATGAGTGGAGGCGAATGCCAGAGGCTTGCTGTAGCTGTCACCGCAGCTAAAGATGCTGAAGTCTACTTTTTTGATGAACCCTCCTCCTATAATGATGTGTATCAGAGGATGGCTGTAGCTGAAGTTATTAGAAGCCTAGCCTCAGAGGGTAAGTCGGTTATTGTAGCTGAGCACGATCTAACCTTGCTCGATTACTTAAGTGACTACATACATATACTTTATGGTGAGCCGGCTGTCTATGGTATAGTATCTAAGGTGCAGTCATCGAGGACAGGCATAAACATACTGTTAGACGGCTACATACCTGAAGAAAACATCAGATTCAGAGATCGCCCAATCAGATTCGACGTAACAGCCGCGATAGATGAAGCTGGAGCGCAGTATCCAGTAGCGAGCTATACAAAGATCGTGAAGCAGTATCCTGGCTTCACGCTTACTGTAGATGAAGGTGAGGTCAAGAAAGGTGAAGTTGTCGGGATATTGGGTGCTAACGCCTTAGGTAAATCAACCTTTCTTAAGATGGTAGCGGGTGTAGAGCAGCCTGATGAAGGCAGCCTTACCATAACAGCTAAGATCTCGTATAAGCCTCAATATCTAGACTCTGATGTGGATGGTGATGTGAGAACATTATTAGATAAGGCTTCGAACGGCAAGATGGGGTCTGGGCTATATCAGAGCCAGATAATAACCCCACTTGGCATAAATAAGCTGTTCGATAAACAGGTTAGAGATCTTAGCGGAGGGGAGCTACAGAAGGTAGCGATAGCCGCCTGCCTCCTACAGGATGCTGACATATATGCTCTTGACGAGCCTTCAGCATTTATAGATGTAGAGGATAGATTCGTATTAGCCAAGGCGATAAATAGGTTCGTTAAAGCAGAAGGTAAATCTGCGCTCATAGTTGACCACGACATCCAACTCATAGATATCATATCAGACAGGCTCCTAATATTTATGGGAAACCCTGGTTTAGAAGGTAGGGTTTCACCGGCCCTATCGAAGGAGGAGGGTATGAACCTCTTCTTGAAGAGCCTCGGCGTAACGTATCGTAGAGATGTTGAGTCTGGGAGACCTAGGGTAAATAAGCCTGGGAGCAAGCTCGATAGGCTTCAGAAGTCTTCAGGATCATACTATTACCTGAGCAGAGGTGCTGCTGAATAGCTTGGGTAGGCTCTTGAAAGAGGTGTTGAGAGGCAAGCTTACACCTAGCGAGATCGATACACTTTACGCAGGTTTTGATGTAGTGGGTAATATAGCTGTTATCAAGATACCGGAACCCCTCTTATCTAAGAAGAGTCTTATCGCTGAGGCTTTGCTTGCTTCGTTGAAGAATGTGCGTACCGTTCTTCTGCAGACTACGCCAGTAGAAGGGGAGTATAGGCTTAGGGGGCTTGAGGTTTTGGCTGGTGAACCTACCTTCGAAACCACACACAGAGAACACGGATGCATCTATAAAGTGAATTTAAGCACAGCTTACTTTACACCTCGATTATCTGCTGAAAGGCTTAGAGTAGCCAACCAAGTAAAAGAAGGTGAAGTTATTATCAACATGTTTGCTGGTGTAGGTCCCTATTCGATTCTCATAGCGAGAAAGGTTAAGGATGTGGTGATCTACTCTATTGATAATAACCCTGAAGCCTACAGATATATGCAAGAGAACATCAAATTGAATAAGGTTGAACATAAAGTTGAACCTATATTTGGTGACGCCGCTGAAGTAATCAACAGTATGCTACATAGTCTTGCTGACAGAGTTATTATGCCCCTCCCAGAGAAGGCTCTAACCTATCTACACGCAGCATGCTCTACACTGAAGGACGGTAAGGGTATCATACATTACTACGAGCATATCTTCTACGGAAAAGGTGAGGATCCTTTGCTGAGTGCGGTGGAGCACGTTAAAAGTAAAGCAGAGTTTAGATTCGATGTAGAGTATGCTGGTGTAGTAAGAGAGGTAGGACCTAGATTAGCTCAGGTGGTCTTAGATCTCAGAGTCAGTTAGCTGCTCTTAGTCTCCTTTTCTTTGGCTTCTTCTGTAGGCTTCTCTTCGCTTGAAACTTCAGCCTCTATTGGTGGCGGAGGCGGGGTTGTAGCCATAGTCCAGCCGATCCAAGCTACTATACCTAATAGGGCTGCTACTGCTACAAAGGCTGTTATAGCCAAAACCGTCATAGTGTAGAGTGTACCTGTCCAGGGGTTCCAAAGTAAGAGCCCGTAGATAATTATACCAACGATTCCAACCACGACAAGTAAAACACCGATCAACCTATCCTTATCCAAGAGTGATCAGATAGATGCATAAAAGGCTCGCTATATATTATTTTCGTTACACAATTGTTTTGCGTGTCTGCATCTCGTAGATTTCCCTAACCCTATCTAACGAATCGATCTCTTCGACACTCTTATCCCACCTTATCCTCTTGATCCTTGGGAATCGCAGAGCGTAGCCGCTGTTGTGTCTGCTGCTTCGCTGTATGTTGTTGAAAGCCACTTCTAAAACGATCTTAGGTTCAACGATCTTTATATGCCCAAGATCCTTGATAGTCAAGCTGTTCAACTTCTCTGTCATGTCTAGTATCTCTTTATCCGTCAAACCGCTGTAAGCCTTTCCTATGACCTTGAATCCATCCTTAGACTTCACAGCAAACGTGTAGTCTGAGAGCACACCCGCCCTCTTACCGTGCCCATATTCAGCGGCAACGGTAACCACATCTAGAGTAGCGAGCTCCTTCTTGAGTTTAACCCACTTCTTACCCCTCTTTCCAGGTGTATACTCTGAGTCTGGGCGCTTAACCACCAGCCCCTCATAACCAAGCTTTAGGCTGGATTCAAAAGCCTCCCTTATATCACCCTCCGATCTAACTCTACTCTGTTTAGCGCAGTAGAAAGGGGGTTGCAGATCAAGCCCCTCAAGAATTAATCTTCTTTCTTTTAGAGGTTTGTTTATGCAGGTCACGCCGTTGTGATATAATATGTCAAAGGCGTAGTAGACTACCGGCACCTCATCTAAGACATCTTGCGTAATCGCTTTACGATGCAGCCTCTGCTGTAGCCTCTGGAATGGTAATATGCTATCTTTGTATGGGACTACTTCACCATCTAATATCACATCTCTACCCACAGGTTTAGCCAACTCAGGAAAGCTGATTGTAATATCTTCGAGGCGGCGTGAGAAGATGCGAACATCTTTACCATCACTATGTATCTGAGCCCTCACACCATCATACTTATATTCAGCATAAAGCTCGCATCGGAAATATTCTGCAACTTCTTGAGGTGAAACCATCTCTTCAGCTAACATAAAGTTAGTTGGGTGGAAGAGCCCAAGTTTGAGGGCGTCGAAGGTTCCATTTAGAGCAACTAAAGCAGTCTCACCTATATCGGCAACAATCAACCCGGCTTCCCTAACCTTATTTAGGCTGCGCCCGCAGGCTGTAGCGAGGGCTTCTTCAAGCAATCCAGCATCCAAACCTATCCTCATCTCACCACACAACACCTTAATCAGATACTTTACCTCAAGAGGACTGCCTAAAGCAAGCAACCCACTCAAGATTCTCCGCCTAAGTTCAGAAGCACCCTCTCCCTTCTTGGATGCCGCGCTGTCTAATGCATTATAGAGCTTTTGTAATGTGAGTGGAGTCTGCACTAACGTGGTTACTTTTTTATCTTTCATAAGATCTTCTGCCGCTGAACCTAAATCACCATATTTGAGGCAGACTTCTTTTAATCTCTTTTCATCTACACCTGTGATCTCCTGGAGGGTCTCTAATATTGTAGAGTAGCTTATGTTTACCGCTCTAGTATCCCAAGGCGAGAAGACTTTACTTGTAAGAAGTCTGCAAGCTAGGGGCAGATCTTCCCTGCTAAGTTTTACCAGGTAGTTTGCTACTATGTTTATCTTCTGCTTCTTACTCGTTGTGGCTTTAATCTTTTCACAAACCTCTGCGAACTCTGAGAGCGTTGCCGCCAAGTTACCCTCCAGCGCTTTCCCTATCTAATGCTAACGTCATAACATAAGCTGCTTCTCCATCTTTATAATAGAAGTCGATCTTCGAGGTTATAGCAAACCCCAAGCGTTTATACAGCGCGATAGCACCTTCGTTTGATACCCTTACCTCGAGATAGGCTTCAACACACTTCTTCTTAATCATCGCCTTAATAGCTTCTTGTAGCAAAACAGTCCCAATACCTTTGGATCTATGCTGCTCTAAGATAGCAATCGACACTATGTGCCCTTTCTTTACCAGATTAAACCTTCTCAGATTAGAAAAACCATACTCAATCCTACACATTATATAGCCAACTACCTGCCCATTCTTCTCTGCAACGAGAAAGGTTTCAGGAGACTCCTTCCTTAACTCCTCAAAAAAGTAATCAGCATAGTGCTCAGGTAGAGAAACCATATTTATAGATATCACGCTAGCAACATCGTCCTCATTGCAAGGCCTAATCAGATACTCGCCTACCCAACGAGCAAGCATAGGCTGCATGGCAGATAAAGACCTTCTATAAACTTACACATAAACCCATCTCTCCGACCACAATATTTAACAGCACCTTTAACGACTCTACACATAGCGATTGGTCGAGGACACATCTAACATCGCCTACGATGAGCAGAGGCTGATAGCGGATAGGATAAAATCCCTATTCAAGACCAGAAACTACTATCTTAGAGAACAAGGTGCAGTCGAGTTCGAAGTAGAGGATGATAAAGAAAACAAGGAAAACTTCCTGAAGCTACTTAAGGAAATTAAGCCGATGGGCTACTTAGCGGTATTAAGGAGAAGCGGAGACTACCTAACCTTAATCGCATTCAGAAAACCTGTTATGAAAGCAAGACGTTTGAGATTGAATCTGATACTACTCTTGGCAACATTAGGCACCGTAACAGCAGACGGCTTCTTCAAATCCTCAAGCTACCCAGGCAGCCTCATGCTCATGATAGGCTTGTACGCAATAGGTATAATGGGGATAATAGGTGTGCACGAAATGGGGCACAAACTAGCTTCAGCCATACACGGAGTTCAATCATCACCACCTTACTTTATACCAGGCATACCAGGAGCCCTCCCAACCTTAGGTGCGGTTATAACATCAAGTGAACCTCCAGCTAACAGAGACTCACTCTTCGACCTAGGCATCTCAGGACCCTTGGCTGGGCTAGTGGTCACGCTACTAGTCGCCGTAGGAGGAGCTTTAACATCAGCTGCTGTACCACTTGAGGAGTTGAGTAGGCAGGCTGCTGCAGGTAAGGTTCAGATAGTATCCAACTTAGACCTCTTTACAGAATACCTTCTATCCATCTTTGCACCGCAAAGGGTAGGCACAGGTCTGGTTCTATCCCCTCTGATATTCGCTTCTTCACTCGGCTTCCTGATAACCTTCCTAAATCTTATGCCTGCTTGGCAGCTTGACGGCGGGCATGTAGCTAGAGCGGTTCTGAGCCCTAAGTTGCATAAGATTCTAACTTACGCCAGCATAATCGTGCTCTTTGTGACTGGCTTCCAACTTATGGCTATCCTAATACTTGTGCTCTCTATGAGAAGCCCTGAAATGAAGCCTCTTGATGACGTTTCACCCATATCCAAAAATAGAAAGATCGTCTTTATCTGCATCTGGATCATAGCCGCCCTAATCTACGTATTCGCAATACAAGGCAACCCATTCTTCTTCCGTTAGCCTATATTTCCTTTAAAGATATTTGATAAAAAATAGAATTGAAATAGGTGCAAAAGCGTACACGTTGTATATATGCAGAACAGACCTCCCTCTACTGTGAATCGCCGAGTCTTTCTATGGTCCATAGTGTCCTTCTTTGCATTAGCAACTCTGACTCTAACCAACCTAAACCAAGACAAAAAAGTAAGACCACCAGGCATAACCAGCGAAGAAGAATTCCTATCCCTCTGCATACGATGCAATAGATGCGCGGACGTATGCCCAATCAAAGGCATCAAACCTGATAATAGTAACCTAACTTCACTCGGCACCCCTGAGTTAAACGGATATTGCGCAGTCTACCTTGATTTAGTAAATCCGTTACCATCCAAAAATAGAGCCTTTAGGAAACTCAGATCCTCAGCCCAGCTCTGCTTCCGATGCATAGAAACTTGCCCTACAGGCGCTTTAAGAAACCTTAATGTTGAGGATCTGAAAATGGGTGTAGCTGAAGTCGATCGAAGCGCTTGCCTAGCTTGGCGATACCACATATGTTACAGATGCGTAGACATATGCGTATTTGATGCGGTCAGCATCAAAGGCAACGGCGGCATAGAAGTTGAAGAGGAACACTGCGTAGGCTGCAAGCAGTGCGAATACATCTGCCCAGTGCCTTCGAAGGCCATCGTAGTTAGACCCACTCAAGCAGAAGATCTAGAAAAAAGGAGACAGTTGAGGAACAGGGGGCAGTAAGCAGTATGAACACTAAGAAGCTTATTCAGAGGATTCGACACCTAGTCCAGATCTTCTTCTTCATATTCTTCGTTTACCTGGTTGTGGGTTCGGTCTGTAGCTTCGTGCTTGGAGGTGCTCAGATAGTTGAGCCGCTGGGCGCTTTACAGATCATCGTAGCAAGCAGATTGAGCGTACCGCAGACAGTTATCATAACATTCTTAGCTGCAACGGCAGTCTTCATTGGAGTAACGGTGCTTTCAGGTAGAGCTTGGTGCGCTTGGGCCTGCCCCATAGGCTCCTTAACAGAACTTACAGAGCACTCGATAACAAAGATGAAGTTTAAGCCTCTAGTCGAAAGAAAACCCAAAGTAAATATAAAGAAGGGGAGGTTCTGGAGCAAACAAGTCAAACTCGCCACATTCTCTGCGGTTATGCTGTCTTCAACGGTAGCCAAGACTCCAACGTGGTGTAACTTCTGCCCCATAGGAACTGTATGTAGAGGCACCGTAGCAGGGAGCTTCGTCGCAGGAGCGGAGATGGCAATAGTTGGCGCCGTGTTAGCAGCGAACACATACGAAAAACGCTTCTTCTGTAAGTACCTTTGCCCCGTAGCTGGATTTTTGACTTTAATCAGTAGACTAAACCCGTTTGTGAAACCTCGAGTTAGACAAGATGCTTGTAGAAGATGCGCAGCCTGCGCTGTAATATGCCCCGAAGGCCTATTAGTTTGCGAGGAAAAGAGTTTTGCTGAATGCACTAAATGTTTCGTCTGCTACTCCAAATGTCCTTATGGTGTTATTAGTATAGGCTTATACAAAACACATTAATCAAACCTCAGAATTAGAAAGCCCAGCATGCGGATACTAGTAACACCCAAGAGGCGTATAGGCTCTGTCATAAGAGAGGTGTCTGAAGAGTTACGTAAAGCCGGCTTTAGCTACCGCATAACAGAAACGCCTGCTCTTGAGGAGATGAAGACCTACGATATGATCCTAGCAGTCGGAGGCGATGGTGATGTTCTCAGAGTCTTCCAGAAGATGGGCTCAGAAAGCATACCGGTGTTAGGTGTAAGTGAAGCAGACGGAGAGAGCTTCCTAACAGATGTAGGCATATCAAACTTTAAGCAAGCCCTACAAGACATTGCTTCATCGAACTATCTGGTAGAGGAGGCAACTAGGCTTGAGGTTCTGGTTGATGATACAAATCTACCTCCTGTGCTAAACGAAGTCGCGCTATTTCCGACCAGAAGCGCATCATTCATAGAGTATCTGCTGAAGGTGGATGGAGAGGTTATCTGGCGTGACTACGGAGATGGGCTTATACTGGCGACACCAACAGGCTCAACTGCGTATGCTATGTCAGCAGGCGGACCTATGGTGCATCCGAAGGCTGCGGTCTTCCTTCTTGTGCCGGTTAACTCGGTTGATGTTACACGTAGACCTCTAATAGTTAATGACACCTCGACTATAGAAATCAACGAGATAAACAGCAGATACGATTGTGAAGTAATCTTAGACGGCATAATGAGGTTAAAGGTGGAGAATGGCATCAAAGCTAAGAAGGCAACCGCTCCAGCCAAGATAATAAGGCTCAAAGGCGCGTCTGCAACAGAGAGTAAGATCAGAAGGAAGGTTAAGTTAGCTGAAGAGCTTCTTAAGATGCCGCCAAGCGCGAAGCTCGTTTTAAAGACTCTTGAATACGAAGGACCACTAGGACAAAGGGAAATCTCTGCGAAGACGCTTCTCCCACCAAGAACTACTAGGCTAGCTCTCAAGCTTTTGCTCAGCAAAGGTCTCATTAAGAGGACTCAGGATCTAAGGGATGCTAGGCATAGGCTCTACCAGCTCGCTTAAGAGATTAGATGTTTAGCCTCTGCTTCACCTTCAAGATGTTACGCTCAACTTCTGAATTTATCTTTTCATACAGCGAGTTTCCCTTTGCGTCCATACCAACTATTAGCGGGCCAAACTCTTCAACCTCAAGCACCCAGACCGCCTCAGCCATACCAAGGTCCTCATAATAGACACCTTTAACTGATCTTATGCCGTTGCTAGCGAGGACCGCTGCCCCTCCTGTGAATGAAAAATAGACCGCACCGTGCTTCATTAGCGCTTCACCTACTTGCTTAGACATGCCTCCTTTACCGATGATCCCCCTTATACCCATCTTCTCGATAAACTCCGATTCTAGCGTACTCATTCTTGTGCTTGTAGTCGGTCCGGCTGCTAATACCCTCCATCCCCCATCTTCGCGCTTGAGTATGGGACCACAGTGGTATATTACAGAACCTTTTAGAGGTACTTTGGCTTCATGTCCCTTTCTTAGGTCTTCCAGAATGTGTATGTGTGCTTCATCTCTTGCCGTGTAGATCGTGCCTGTAAGGTAAACTACATCCCCAACACTTAACCCTCTTACAGTCTTCTCATCCAAAGGCGTACTCAGCTTATATTCAGCCAAGTCAACTCCCCTCTATCTTCTTGTGTGACGTGTACTCAACTCTACCGTCTGGATAGATCTTGGCAGACGCACGCCTAGCAGCCCAACACTGATAGTTTACAGCAACAGGTAAGCCAGCTGTATGTGTATAAGCTACTTCGATGTTAACACCAAGTAGAGTAGTCTTACCGCCCAACCCCATGGGACCTATGCCTAAGCTGTTAAGAGCCTCAAGCAGTTCCTCCTCAAGCCTAGCCACCTCTGGGTCAGGGTTTCTAGAGCCAAGCGGTCGAAGCAGAGCCTCTTTAGCCAGTTTCATAGCCACATCAGCCGTCCCTCCAATCCCTATACCTAATATACCTGGAGGGCAAGGCTTTCCACCAGCCTTCACAACCGTCTGCAAAATGAACTCTTTAACGCCCTTAAGTCCATCAGCTGGTGTAAGCATAGCCAATGCACTCATGTTCTCAGCACCAAACCCCTTGGGTAAAACCGTGATCTCAAGAAAACTTCCATAAATCCTTTCAACGTGAATATACGGCATATTTAAACCAACATTCGTGCCAGGGTTCTTTCTACTAATCGGGTGAACTGCATTAGGGCGGAGCGGTATAGTTGCTGTAGCCTCAGCAACGCCCTCCTTTATAGCATCCTCCAGCCCTTCAACCTCCACATCACCCAGCTTAACATATACTATGTGAATCCCTGTATCTTGGCACATAGGTATACCAGTCTTCTCAGCCAACCCGATGTTATCCAATATCGCTTTAAGCTGCATCTTAGGCACAGCCTCAACCTCACGCTCGTAAGCATCCATCAAAGCCTTCTTAACATCACTCGGCAGCTCAACAGAAGCCAACTTCAGAAGCTCCTTAACGGTCGATTTCACAAGAGCCTTACTAATCAAGCTAACCTCAAATATCTTTTTCGAAACTTCTATAAAAGTTTCCACACAACTAGCACACCATGTAAAACGACTGGTAGTGTTTGACATATCGCAGCCCAGACTTCTGCAAGGTTTATAACAATAGCTGAGCAATCTGTATATTTTTATTAAGCCTAAAGCTGAAAATAGATACAATATACTATATTCCTTGGAGTTACAGGAAATTTCTTAACTTGGTGTTATCATAACTTTGATGCATTCTCCTTTCTTCATCAGATCAAGTCCTCTACGAATTTCCGAAAGTTTTATGCGATGTGTTATAAAGTTCTCTAAATCGAACTTGCCAGCGTTTAGGAGTTCTAGAGCTGCGTGGAAGGTGTAGTTTGAGATGAAGCTGCCTACTATCTCTATCTGCCTAAATGTCACATCAAATGGTTGAATCGGGACTTCTTGGCCTTGTGGGTTTATTCCGAATAGGACTACCTTTCCTCCTCTTCCTGTCATGGAGAGTGCTTGCTTTGTAGCTATAGGGTTACCTGCAGCCTCTATAACCACATCAGCTCCCCTCCCGTCAGTTAAGCTCTTAACGACTTCAGCCGGGTCTTCTTTTTTGGGGTCGATGACGATCTCCGCGCCAAATTTCTTAGCATCTTCGATGCGCTTATCCTTAACTTCGCACACGATAACCCTAGCTGCTTCACTATTTTTGAGGAGCTGAAGGTAGAGCAGCCCCATAGGACCAGCGCCGATTATAACGACTGTGTCTCCAGGCTTTATCTGCGCTCTTCTGACCCCGTTGGCTACGCAAGAGATCGGTCCAGCTAATATCCCTGCTTCAAAAGGCATGGTATCAGGCATCTTGTAAAGTGTCGATGCGGGTGAAATATTGTATAGTGTATATCCGCCATCTAGATGTTCACCTAACGTCTTGATATTCTGGCATAGGTTTTCTCGCCCAGTTTTGCAGTAGTAGCATTCGCCGCATTTGATATCAACATCAACGGTTACTCGATCTCCTGGCTTAACGTTTTTAACCTTCTCTCCAACCTTTAGGACTGTGCCAGCATATTCGTGTCCAAGGATTATACCAGGCACTACAGGGTGCTCACCAGCTATTATCTTAGGGTCTGTTCCGCAGATGCCGCAGCCATAGATTTCAAGCAGAACATCGGTCGGGTTCTTGATCTCTGGTATGGGTCTATCTTCTACTACAAAGTTGTTTACTCCTTTGAAGACAGCAGCCTTCATACTATCCAATTTAGATCTATTAGATTCTATGTTTCGCTCTTATTTAACCTCTAAGCCTTCTTCACGCCTATCATAAGGTAGGCTACATCTTCTCTTGTTGCACTCTGCCTATCTAAGATGCCAAGGATCTTACCTTCATATATTACTGCGATTGTGTTGCTGCAGCTGAAGATTTCATCTAGATCGTTGGAGATCAGTAACACAGCGGAGCCTTTAGAGGCCCTTTCGACCAGCTTCTTTCTGATGTATGCTGTTGTCTTTGCATCAACACCGTGTGTAGGCTGGTTAGCTATTATGAGTGAGGCGTCACCACCTATCTCTCTGCCTACCAGCAGCTTCTGCTGTGTCCCGCCTGAGAGGGTTTGGGCTAGTGAATTTGGTTTGGCTGCTGCTAATTCGTATTCCTCTATGAGTTCTTGCCCTATTTTAGAAGCTTTTTTCCAGTCTATGAATAAACCTCTTCTAACACCATTCTTTCTAAAGTCTTTTAACACAACGTTTTCAGCTAAGTTGAAGTCTTGTATTAAGCCTTCGCTTATTCGGTCATCTGTTATGTATGTGACTCCTCTGCTATGAAGGTCTGCCAGGCCGAGCCCTGTAACATCTTCTCCTTTATAGTATATTCTTCCAGATTTTATCTTTCTTGCCCCCGAGATCGCTTCAGCCAACTCCTTCTGCCCATTTCCATCTATACCAGCTAAACCAAGAATTTCGCCCTCCCTTATTGAGAAGGAGACATCTTTTACAGCATCAACTCCTCTGTCACTCTGCACAACAAGGTTCTCCACTTTTAGGACTTCTTTACCCAAAGTCTTAGGAACCTCTGCTGCAAGGGCTGGCTCAGCTTCTACTCCAAACATCATTCTAACTATCTCAAGGGTTGACGTGATTTCACTTCTACTTAACGTGCCTATCTTCATACCTGTTCTGAGCACGGTTATTCTATCACAGATCTCTAGGGCTTCGTTGAGCTTATGTGTGATGAAAACGATCGACTTACCTTGAGATGCGAGCTGCTTCAACACATTGAACAACCCCGAGATCTCTACTGGGGCTAAGACCGATGTGGGTTCATCTAAGATGATCACTTTAGCCCCTCGCAGTAGAATTTTCAAAATCTCTACACGCTGTTGCTCGCCTAAAGAGAGGTCTGCGACTTTGCTCCAAGGATTGACTGTAAAGCCAAGTTGCTTCGCCTGCTCCTCTATCAGTGAAGCTGTTGCCTTTAGGCTGAGCTTTCTTCCCACAACATCCATACCTAGCAGAATATTCTCAGCGACTTTGAATTCAGGAACGAGGGTGAAGTGCTGGTAAACCATCCCTATACCTAGCTTAAGAGCATCTTTAGGTGAGCGCATCTTGACACGCTTACCCTCAACATATATCTCACCTTCGTCTGGTCGGTAGAACCCCGATATTATGTTCATAAGCGTTGTTTTACCTGCTCCATTCTCACCCAGAAGCCCGTGTATCTCACCCTTCTTTAGATCAAAATCAATCTTCTTGTTCGCAACTACCCCAGGGAAGCTCTTTGTTATACCTACCATTTGTACGGCGTATTCCTTTTCGCTCACTTCATCTCCCTCCTGTACGGTCTAGCGAAGGCTGGTGGGAAGCGTGCACGCCTAGCCAACGCAACCAGCCCAAGAATAGTTATAATATAAGGAAGCATAAGAACTATTTCAGCAGGTATTGTGCGCAGGTAACCTAATGCCTGTATAGCGCCAGCAAAAGCTTCTGCACCACCATATAGAAGCGCTCCACCTAGGATCTTTAGAGGATTCCATCGTGCGAACATTACGATAGCTATAGCTACGTATCCCCTTCCTTGGATTAGGTTATCTTGGAATAATGAGACTTGGTAGAGTGAGAGGTAGGCTCCGCCTAACCCAGCTAGAAGCCCGCCTATGAGCATAACTATGTAGCGGTAGAGGAAGACGTTTATGCCTGCTGTGTCTGCGACCATAGGGTTCTCACCAAGTGTTCTGACTTTAAGTCCGAAGCGGGTTCTGTAAAGGATGTAGTAGAATAGGGGTACTAAGGCTATGCTCACATAGACTAAGAAGGGTTGGTTAAAGAACGCTCTGCCTATGATCGGTATCGCAGCGAGCTCAGGTATGTTCACAACCCACTCTTTAACCGGGAGCTTCGGTAGCGTTGTACCATAGAGCAACCTAAAGTAGAGGCTTGTGAAACCTATTGCTGATAAAGAGAACGCTATGCCAACGACGATCTGATCGGATTTGAGGGTGACATATAATACAGCTAAGATCAGACCTAAGAGTAGACCCGTACCTAATCCTACGAGCAGCCCTATGAGGCTTGAGTTTGCTGCTACCGCTCCTAGGAAGCTTGTGAAGGCTGAGAAGAGCATTATACCCTCTATGCCTAGGTTAAGTATTCCTGCGTTTTCAACGTAGCATTCTCCTAAGGCTGCTAGTAAAATGGGTGTGGCTACTCTGAGCATACTGGCGAAGATGAATGTTATGAACATAGTTAATATGGGGTCTATCAATTGGTGTCACGTCTCCTTGCGCTTCTTAAGCCTAACGTATCCGATAGACTCAGATGCAGCGAACAGTATGAGCATCAACCCGAAAATTACGTCAACGAAGAATACGGGCAGCCCAACTATTCTGTGCATCAGATCCCCGCCTATAAGCAAAGATGCGAAGAAGAATGAAAAAGGTATAAGCGCTATAGCATTCAATCTAGCTAAGAAGACCAAAGGCACGGCTTGAAACCCGTACCAAGGCACCCAGTCTGGGTCGAGGAAGCGCATCGTCCCAGAGAGCTGAACCCCACCTGCCAAGCCGCAGAGCGCACCACTAATAATAAGTGAGTAGAAGATGAGCCAGGGTATACGAAGCCCAGCATATCTAGCAGCCTTTAAGTTGCTACCTATGATTCTGAATTGGAAGCCTAATGTAGTTCTTGTGAAGAAGATGTATGCGAATACGCTGAGCGCCAATCCAATGATAAGACCTGTGTGAATGGGTATCCCAGGAAGCATAGGGAGCTGTGCTGAAGGGTAGATCGGTTGTGTGATAGGATGGTACTCCTTCGGGTATCTGAGTGGGCTCTTAACAAGATACATCAGCAGATATACCCCAAGAAAGTTGAGAAGCAGGGTTGTAACAACCTCGTTTATACCCCACTTAGCCTTCATAACCGCTGCGGGGAGAATCCAGAGTACACCACCGACTACACTCGCTATCAGAACAATGGGAATAAGGATAGGTGCCGGTAGAGGTCCTAGAGCGTATCCGGCTATGTTAGCAAAGAGTGCGCCTAGTATCATCTGCCCTTGCGCACCTATGTTCCAAGTCCCGGCTTTGAAGCAGAATAGAAGCCCGACACCTATTATTAGAAGGGGCATCATCATAATAGACATGTTGCCTAAGCCAAATGACGTGCCCCAAGCCTCTGCAAATATTGTGTAATAAACATTCGCTGGATCAAAACCTGTTAACCAAAGAACTATAGAACCAGCAACCATCCCACCAGCTATACCTATGATACTCGAAAGAGCAGTTTTGATCGAAGACACTAATAAGTTAATTGAACCCATTTACACTTCCTTCAGCACCTCTATACTGAACCAGACTAAATCTTTTTATCCTCATTATGAACTTTGATCATAATCTTCGAACCCCAAAATAGTAACCGTTTAAAGAGATTGGGTTCTCAGCTACTCGTAGCCAAGTTCTCTGAAGATAGCATGAAGATCCTCGATGTTATTCGGAACCTTCACTTTGATTTCTCCCGCTTGTATCTTTTGGCTGATTTCGCTTACTTTTGTAGCTGTATCGGCGGAGACTTTAGGGTTTAGGGTTAGTAGGTAGATGGCTTGGTTCGCGTGTGACATATAATAGTTGTGTTTACCGAATTCTCCGTTGTAAATGTCGATCAAAGCCTGCTCATATGCCTTTGAGAAGTCCCAGAGTACTGAAGTTAAGAGTATGCCCTTCTCATCTATCGCTCTCTTATCGCCTATGACGTCAATAAACCATACTCCAGCATCTCTGCACGCATCCATTATACCAAATGATGTGCCGTCACCTTGGCCAAATATGACATCAGCCCCAAGCCCTATCTGCGCAGCGGTATACTCCTTACCTTTAGCCGGATCTTCATATGAGCCCACAACTGTAAAAAGAAGTTTAGCTTTAGGGTTCGCTGCTTTAAGCCCTTGTGCGAACGCTGCGCTCTGTCTTATCCAGTTTATATCTGTCTCAACAGACTGAACTATACCGACGATGTTAGATTTTGTCATCAATCCGGCAAGATATCCCGCTGGATATGAAGCAGCTGCGACAACGAAAGAGTATGTGCCAACTTTACCTGGCACAACATCCTGCTCCTCCATCCCTTCTTGCGCTTCACTAACAATAAGTACCTTACTCTGACCTATCTTACCAGTCCTAGCAAGCTCGAGTGTAAATTCTCTATAACCGCTTGCGTGGCCTACTACTAGATCATAGCCCTTTCTTATGTAGTCCTCGAGTGCTCTTAGGGGTGGTTCACCATAACCTAGTCCTTCGCTAAAGGAGAATTCTGCTCTAAACTTTGCTGCGACCTTCTTTAAGCCTTCTACTCCCTCTTGATTCCAACCGTAATCGTTCGCTCTACCTGGAACTATTATTGCTACTCTTAACTTCCTACCTAATGCTCCTTCGCCGGCTACGGTTTGCGTTACAGTTGCTGTCGTAGTATGGTGTTCTGTCACGGTTGTGGTTGTAACTTGACCCACTCCCCCAAAGTAGCCTGCTACACCAGCTACAATTGCTATGACAATTATTGCTGCAACCGCTGCTGTTGTAGATACACCTATCTCCTTTCTATGAGATCTTACGGATTTCATACCTAGTGAACAGATAATAGGAGGACAAATAAACTTAAACGTTATGCTTAAGGCTCATTGTAGATATGCGCTATTCTTCGGATTTTACTATAAATAATATTGACATCTGATATGATACCTGCTTGAGTATCTAGGCTATCTGCCTGTGCCAGAAGCGTTAGAAGAAATCATGGGTTTAGTTAAGGATGCAGGTTGGAGAGTTCTAGTTTCACTTTGGCCACACGCCTTTTACATTACCTTGGAGCTATGGACCTCTAGCTGAAAGGTTTAGCGATATTCCTATTGTTCTAGGGCATATGGGGCACGACAACATAGTATGCATCAATGGATGTCTGGAGGTTGCGGCTAAAAGGAAGAACATCTCCTTGACCCTCGGGTATGCCTATGCATACAAATATCCTGGAAGCTTTAAAGACTTTAGGCGTTGAACGTGTCCTATGGGGTTCTGGCGTGCCTTTCCACCATTATGCAGTAGAGCTCACCAAGCTAAGTGTTGCTGGCTTATCCGAAAAAGAGTTAAAGCTTGTGCTGGAGTTGAATGCGCTCAGGCTCTTTAATATGGTGTAAAGCTAGCCTAGATCTCTAAGGGTTAGACGTAGCACTTCCATGGTAGCGATGATGTTTGCTTCTGTAGCTTGGTAACCCATATGGCCTATCCTTAATACCTTGCCTTTTGTTTCACCGTAGCCACCGCCAATAAGCACACCGTACTTCTCAGCCATATGTTCAACTATAGTTTTATCAGAGTATTTGGCTGGAACCTCCAAAGCAGTAACCGTGTTAGACGCATATTCATCTTTATTTGGCCAGAGTGTTAAACCCATTTCCCTAACATATCTTCTGCAGAGCTCAGCAGCTGCACGGTGCCTCCTGAATGACTGCTCAAGCCCCTCCTCTAAAAGCTCAGATAATGCTTCGTTCAAAGCGTAGACCTCTGCCACAAAGGGTGTGAATGGGAACCTCTTCTGCCTAAGCCAAGTATCTTTGTAATCTAGGATGCTGAGATAAGAGTTTCTTAACGGCTTCTTCTTAGATTCCATAGCCTCCCAAGCCTCTTCACTTACGCTCATCAAGGTGAGGCCCGCTGTTGAAGAGATGCATTTCTGTGAAGCTGAAATGCAGATATCAATCCCCCATGCATCAGGCCTAACATCAACTCCACCTAGAGATGCAACCGCATCTACGATAGTCATCAGTCCACGCTTCTTCGCTTCTTTACATATTTCTCCGATTGGGTTAAGTGTGCCGCAAGGTGTTTCGCAGTGAACAATAGTTAGAGCTTTAAGATCTTTATGTTCATCCATAACCTTCTTGACCAGCTCAACATTCATGACTTCACGTGGGTCTACTGAAGCTTCAACAGCGACCCCCTCATAATTCTCCACATATACACGGAACCACTTACCGAATGGTCCAGAGTCGCAGACTAAGACCTTATCTCTTGGGTTAAGTATGTTTGCTACCGCAGCCTCTAGACCTAGCACCCCTTCACCCTGCATCAATATAACATCGTGCTTTGTCTGAAAGACGCGCTTAACCTTATCAACAGTATCCTCAAAGAACTCTATGAAACCGGGGTAGTAATGGTAGATCTGTGGGGTGGCTAAAGCGGCTAACACCCTAGGAGAGACTTCTACCGGACCAGGTGTCATTAGAAGCTTAACATTTCTTCTAGCACCCCACCCTATCAACTCCAATCAGTAAGTTATAGAAGGTATCTAGATTAATGCTTTGTGTCCTCTCTAAACGAACATAACACACGCAAGAAAAAGGAGGCGTCGATAGAGAATAGATGACAATATTAAAAAAATACCCGATAGAGAAGTTTGGTAGATGCGTTCAGTCTTTGAAGCCTTGCGCAAATCCTGAGCTCTTTCTAGGGTAGAGGAATAAAATACTTTGAGCTCATGGTACGCTGAGTAAATTGAAGCTCTATGGAAGCCCAGCTTCTCTTTTAAGTTGGGTGAAGTAGAGTGCGAAGGGTCTGTAGGCTAGGTGCGACCATTTTCCGAATGGGACTTCAATCAGCAATCGTACATCGAAGACTAGGTGCATTGTAAAGCTTATGTATGTTGCTAACGGCATGTTTAGTGCGATGAAGATGTGAATGAGGATGCCTGTTATGGGTATGAGTAGGAGCAGTATGAGGAACATCCAGTCTGTGTGGTGAGAGTACTTCCTATACTCTTCTCTCTTCAACAACCTACCTACGACGGCGTATAGTATGGCATAGGTTATGCAGGCGAAGCCGACGTAGCCGGCTAAGCGTAGTGGGTTACTTAAGGGAAGGCTTTCGTTGCGTAGCGTGTAGGGCAGTAGGATGGCGAAGAGTACGAATAGGGTTGTGTAACCCCACATGACTATAAGGTGGTTGAGCCAA
>Ga0078972_1002613_pt1 | contig 58718 bp, 48 predicted proteins | sample YelNatPaOPGAMG01_FD_67568 | JGI IMG/M metagenome (GOLD analysis project Ga0078972, IMG submission 67568) | Hot spring thermophilic microbial communities from Obsidian Pool, Yellowstone National Park, USA - OP-RAMG-01 (SPADES assembly) (version 2) | ecosystem: Environmental > Aquatic > Thermal...
GCGCCGTTGCGCCCGATGATGCCCACCGCCTCGCCCTCCTGCACTTCAAACGACACGTCCTTAAGCGCCCAGAACTCCTCCTGTTGCGCGTGGGCCTTGCGCCAGGCGGGTGACAGCTTCTTGGCGATCTCGTCCCTCAGGGAGAGATAGGGCTCGCGCCCACCGCTGATACGGTAGCGCTTGGATACCTGAGATATTTCGATGATCGGTTTCATATCGCGCTGCGGAGAGGTGAGAGCTAAGAGCGGAGAGTGCCCCGCTGTTCCCCTCTCACCTCGTACCTGTTTCCTCTTGCCTCTTCGCTCTGAGCCCGCTCAGCATGCGCGCGAGTTCCGCCGCCTCCGAGCGCAGCATAGCATGTTCCTCTGATGGCAGATAATCCAGGTCTGCCGCCAAGCGGCACTGGCACACGGCTTCCATAAGCGATCCGTATGCGATCTCCAGAAACCGCACAAACTCTATGCTGGAGAATCGGCCCGTGCCCTCAGCGATGTTCGATGGCACCGCCACCGCGGCCCGGCGAAGCTGGCTAGTGAGACCAAATTGCTCGACTGTGGGGAACGAAGCAGTGACATCATACACGCGCTTCGCCCACACCATGGCGCGATCCCAGACCTCGAGCCTCTCGAACCGGAACGCCTCTCCCCTCTCGCCTCTCATCTCTCCCCTCTCATCCTCCCGCCTCTTGCCTCTCATCCTCTCGCCTCTCATCCTCCCGCCTCTTGCCTCTCATCCTCTCGCCTCTCATCCTCTTGCCTCTCCCCTTCACCCCCCTCACACAATATCCGCAAAATACCGCTCTGTGGAACGGAAGTAGTAGAGGCCGCATACAAAGAACACGACGCTCATGAGTGCAGAGATGCCCAGGACGTCCCAGGCGATGGGGGCGTTGCCCAGCAGACCGGCGCGTGCATTCGTGATGACGCCCGAGATCGGGTTGAGCCACAGCATAAGCTCTCGCGCTAGCGGGTGACGGTCCAGCAACTTCACCGGGTAGATCACCGGCGTCACATACATCAGGATCTGGATGAAGAAGGGCAGGGCGTAGCGCACGTCACGATACTTGATGTTCAGCGAGGCGCAGAAGAGCCCCACTCCCATTGCGGAGAGTACGGCGCAGGCAAGCAGCACGGGAAGCAAGACGATACCCAGGACCTGCGGATGGTAGCCGTAGAACACCATCATCCCGGCGAGGATCACGGCGGCAATGGCCATGTCCACCAGACCTGTAACGGCCGTGGAAGCGGGGATGATGAGGCGCGGGAAGTAGACCTTCTGAATGATGCTTGCGTTGCTCACCATCGAGTCGCTTGCCTTTGTTAACGTGCCGGAATAGTACTGCCAGAACAGTAGCCCCACGTAGAGGAAGATCGGGTAGGGTGTTTTATCGCCGCTCTCAATCCTCGCCATGCGGTTGAAGATGAAGGTGAACACGACCATCGTGATGAGGGGCTGGAAGAGGGCCCAGAGCACTCCCAGCGCCGTCTGCTTGTAACGCACCGCGATGTCGCGCCAGGAGAAGATCAGGAAGAGTTCTCGGTAGCGCCACAGCTCGGCCCAGTTGATGCTCAGCAGCCTTTTCGGCGGCTCGATGATGTATTCCACCTGGCTCACTGTAACTCACTCACTTGCGCAGCGACTTTGTTTTCGCCGCATCGTTCTGATAGTTCAAGCTTCGCCCGTAGGCGATGGGTGCGGGAGGCAATCGTGTTCCAGACTAGGGCGCGGGGCAAAGAGGGGGACTTCGAGCCCTCCAAACCTACTCTCAGCTCAATCGGTAATTTCGATAGTACAGCGATAGATTCCTTCAATCTATCTGAACTACCGGTCATGGCTCCGGTCCGATCGGCAACTGGCGCCCCGCTTCCGTTGCGGATTGTACCCCTGAATGGCCTTCCGGCTGTGCCGCAACCCGGCCCGCTGCCGTTCATCGCATAGCGAGAGAGCGGCAGCCAACGTCGTGGGGACTTCCGTACCTCCTTCATTGCCTGCGCCGCGCGTATATGCCTTCCTCGGCATCCCGGCAAACACCAAGCAGTACCCAGCGAGCCTGCTTCCACGTACGCATTTCGCAGGCCCGCGGAGCACAGCTCTAGAACCGATCGGAAGTTAAACCCTACTATACCACTCGGCACGCATTATACCAGGATGCGGTCTAAGAGCGAACCCGCTCTCGTACGGGGATTCGGTTCCGTAGACTGCCCCGCGGCTGGTTCCTGCCCTCGCACAGGGCCAGGTTCGGCCATTCCGATGGGCTGCCGAGAAATCTGGGCAAATTACGAGATCGCTCCGTAATCATTATTGCCATCTTCCGCGTTGTGGAATAGGCCCTATTCTGCACGTCCCAAGCAAACAGGTGGTCCCGTGTCCAAACAATAATCCAGGGCGAAAGCCGGGCTCTGCGAGCCCCGCAATCAACGGGATCCAGGACCACGGAACCGTTTGCAAAAGACCAACCGGTTCACGAGCTTAGCGAATGCTTGGACGGCAGCAACCATAAACCCGAGGCCATGGTTAAAGGCGTGGGCGGGATGATTGGCGGAGTGCACGTCCACCTCGGTTCCAGCTCCTCGTCCGTCTGCAACGATGGCAGGGATCCGTTACGGGAAACCGCCCGTGATACGCCTCCCCGCCCCCCAAGCCCACCGTACCCCGGCTTGACTAGGCTGAAGCCTCGGTCTATAATTCGCCGTGGCTACCGACGGATTACCCTTCCATCACAACGTGCAGGGGGCGGGGAATGGAGCCTTCCCGGCCCAGATGCGAGCGGCTGTGTACCGTGGCCCCGGCATCGTCCGCGTAGAGGAGGTGCCCGTGCCCGCCATCGGGGCGGGGGAGGTGCTTGTTCGGATACGGGCGTGCGGCGTGTGCGGCACGGATCTCAAGAAGATCACCTACGGCCTCGTGCCTCCTCCACGCGTGTTTGGGCACGAGATGGCCGGCGAGATCGTTGCCGTGGGCCCGAATGTGGAGGGATGGGCCGTGGGAGATCGCGTGGCTGTGATGCATCATGTTCCGTGTGAAGAGTGCGCCTACTGCAGGCACGGGGATTACGCCCAGTGTGCCCTGTACAAGCGGACTGGCACCACGGCCGGCTTCGAACCGGCGGGTGGCGGCTTCGCGCAATATATCCGCGTGATGGACTGGGTGGTTCGTCGCGGCATGGTTCGCGTGCCGCGACACGTGAGCGACGAGGAGGCCGCCTTTATCGAACCCGTCAACACGTGTCTGAAGGGGCTGAATCGCGCTAATGTGGAGCGGGGCGACGTGGTGCTGATTGTGGGACAAGGGCAAATCGGCCTTCTGTTTACGGCGTTGGCGGTGCTGCGAGGCGCAGTTGTGATCACGTCGGATCCCATGGAAGATCGGCTTCGCGTGAGTTTGGAGCTAGGAGCTGCTGCAGCCCTGCGTCCTGGCCAGGACAATGTACCGGCAGTCGTGCGCTCGCGAACGGAAGGGCGAGGTGCCGATGTGGCTATTGTATGCGTGCCGCTTCAAGAGGCGGTCGAGCAAGCTTTTGAATCTGTGCGGCCCGGCGGCAAAGTTCTGCTGTTTGCGCATACGCGCCATAATGAGCCCGTGGTGATAGATGGTGCCTCGGTATGCATGTTAGAGAAGGCACTCATCGGCAGTTATAGCTCGGACATCCGCCTTCAAGAAGAGGCAGCACGCCTCATCTTCCACCGGGATCTGAACGTGCGCAGATTGATTACACATCGCTTTCCGCTGGAACGCATTGGGGATGCCATCTCCCTTGCGGCACATCCTACAGCCGGAGCCCTTAAGGTGATGGTGCTACCATGAATGCCGGCATGATGGTGGCAGCGGTCCTTCACGGCCGCCAGGATGTACGCGTGGAAGAGGTTCCCATTCCGCCGGTGGGCCCTGGCGAGGTGCGGGTCCGCGTGCACACTGCCCTCACATGCGGTACCGATCTGAAGGTGTACCGGCGCGGGTATCATGCACGGATGATTGTGCCACCTGCGGTATTCGGCCACGAATTTGCAGGGACTGTGGACGCCGTGGGGGATGGGGTAGACCAATGGCGGCCGGGTGACCGCGTGACGGCGGCGAATTCGGCGCCGTGCGGCACATGCTTCTATTGCCGGCGCAACCTGTTTGAACTGTGCGAGGACCTGCTCTTTGTGAACGGCGCCTACGCCGAATACCTCACGCTGCCCCCACGTTTGGTGCAGACAAACCTGTTGCGCATTCCCGATGGCGTCCCAATGGAGGAGGCGGCCCTCACCGAGCCTCTGGCCTGTGTGGTGCACGGAATGGAGGACACGGGCGTGAAGCCGGGAGAGGACGTGGTGGTATTGGGGTTGGGAGCCATCGGTTTGCTTTTTGTTCGGTTGTGCGCTTTGGCGGGCGCGAGGGTGATTGCCGTAGGCCGCCGAGAAGAACGGAGGCTTGTGGCTCGGGAGTTCGGTGCTGCGGAGACCGTTGCTGTGGAGCATGAGGCCGATCTCGTAGCTGCTGTGCGGCGCAATGCGTGCGGTGGGCGGGGCGCCGATCGCGTGATCGAATGTGTGGGGCAACCGGCGGCTTGGGAACTGGCTATTGGGATGGCGCGTAATGGCGGCCTGGTGAACTTGTTCGGTGGATGCCCAAGAGACACCCAAGTGAGCATAGACACCGCACGCCTGCATTACGATGAAGTCCGCCTCATAGGCACGTTTCACCACACGCCGCAATCGGTTCGCCGGGCACTCGCCCTTATTGCGGAGGGGGCAATCCCTGCGCACCGGCTCATAAGCGGTCATGCTCCTTTGCTAGAGCTTCCCGCGGTGCTGGATGCCATGCATCATGGGCGAATAGCCCTCAAAGTAGCAGTGTCTACCTCTGGCGCTTCGACCGGCGGCTTTTCCCTCCGCCGCGGCGAGGAGGCGCCGCGTGTGCAACAAGCCATTGGCAGCGAGGAATTGGGGCACGCGCCATGAGTACTGCTATTCTGCCTCAGAACCCATATCGGGTAGAAGGCTCTTACACCCTGCGCGAAGCAGAGGCTTATTGCGCTCGCCTCGCGCGCACGCATTATGAGAACTTCCTTGTGGCTACGGCATTCGTGCCTCGCCATTTGCGTCAGCATTTCTACAACGTATACGCGTACTGCCGCATCGCCGATGATTTGGGAGATGAAAGCGGTGGACCAGATCGCGCCCTTCCCCTGCTGGAATGGTGGCGCGAGGAGCTCGATGCCTGCTATGCGGGGCATCCGCGCCATCCGGTATTCGTAGCTCTGGCCCAAACGAACGAGCGCTTCTCCATCCCGAAGGAGCCTTATGAGGATCTCCTGAAAGCCTTTCGCCAAGATCAGTTGGTGACGCGCTACGCTACGTACGACGATCTTTTAGGGTACTGCCGGTGGTCTGCCAATCCCGTAGGGCGACTGGTACTGTACCTATGCGGATATCGAGATGCGGAGCGGCAGCGGTTGTCCGACTTTACGTGCACCGCGCTTCAGCTTGTGAACTTCTGGCAGGATGTAGTGCGAGATTATGCCATCGGCCGCGTGTACATCCCCCAGGAGGATATGAAGCGCTTCGGCGTTACAGAGGACCAGATTGCCGAGCGCCGGTTCAGCAACGCCTTTGGAGAATTGATGCGGTTCGAATGCCGGCGCGCCCATGAGTTGTTCGTCGCCGGCGCACCCCTTGCGCGAATGGTGGAGCGGGAGCTGCGCCTGGATATCGAAATGTTCACACAGGGTGGGCTGGAGGTTCTGCGGCGTATCGAAGCACAGGGATACGACGTGCTGCGCTGCCGACCTGCCATTCCGCGTAGAAGGCAGTTGGCGATGCTTGTGCGCCGATTGCTTTCGGGGTGGATCGGTACGGAGCCATGAAATCTTTCCTGCGCAGCACCCTCCCGGAGGCAGACACACCCCGCCAACGACTGGCCGCCAGCTACGAATATTGCCGGCAAATCGCCCGCACGCACGCACGGAACTTCTATTATTCGTTCGCCGTGCTCCCACCGGACAAGCGGGCAGCCATGTGCGCCGTATATGCCTTCATGCGGCGATGTGACGACCTCTCCGATGAAGCTTCCGGCCCGGAGGAGAAAAGGACCGCTTTAATCTATTGGCGTGCCGCGATGGATCGAGCGTTGCAGGGCGAATATGCCGAGGATCCCATCCTTCCGGCCTTTCATGACACGGTGCTGCGCTTTCAGATACCGCCGCGTTTCTTCCATGAACTTCTGGACGGCGCAGAGATGGATTTAACTTGCACACGCTATCCTACCTTTGAGGACTTGTATCGCTACTGTTATCGCGTGGCAGCTACCGTGGGCTTCGTTTGCATCCACATCTGGGGATTCGCCGGGGGCGATGCGGCCTACGAGCCCGCCGAGGCCTGTGGCATCGCCTTCCAATTGACGAACATCCTGAGGGATCTAAAGGAGGATGGCCTGCGTGGCAGGATCTACGTGCCCCAGGAGGATCTCGTGCGTTTCGGCTATTCCGAGGAAGATCTGTTGGCCGGCGTGAGGAAACCTGAGTTCCTAGCCCTCTTGGACTATCAAGCACATCGCGCGCGGGAATACTATGAACGGGCGCGCCCGCTCATCCCGTTGCTCCATCCCGACGGCCGGGCTACGTTCATCGTAATGTACCGGATTTACCGCGAACTCCTAGAGCATGTGGCTTCCCTGGGATACCACGTATTAAGCCGCCGCGCGCGTGTATCCACAGCCCGCAAAGTCGGCATCCTGGCCAGCGCTTGGCTGGAGAGCAGGTTGCTTAGGGCATGAAGCGCGTGCTTGTTATTGGGGGAGGGGTGGCGGGTCTTGCCGCGGCTGTTCGGCTTGCAGAACACGGATATTCCGTTACACTCCTTGAGAAACGCGCCGTACTCGGCGGGCGGGCCTCCTCTTTTGTAGATGCGGCTACAGGCGAACGCGTGGATAACTGCCAGCACGTTACCATGCGATGCTGCACCAATCTGGAAGACTTTTACCGGCGCATCGGGGTCCATCGCCACATTCGGTATTACCGCACCCTTACATTTCTGGATGGTGAGGGGCGAACCTCGTTGATTGAGGCATCCTTCCTGCCGCCGCCCATCCATACTCTTCCGTCCTTTTTCAGGTTTCAATCCTTAGGTTGGAGGGACAAAGCCGCCGTTGCGCGCGGCCTGTTGGAGATTGCCAGAACGCCGGACACACCCGACCTGGACGGCACCCCTGTGTCCGAATGGTTCACCCGGACCGGTCAAACCGACAGAGCAATCAGGCGCTTTTGGCAGCCCATACTGGTGGGCGCTTGTAATGCGGAGCCACACGAGCTCTCATGCCGGTATGCTTTCATGCTCTTTCGGACGGGCTTCTTAGCGAACAGGCATGCGTACGAACTCGGTTTGCCCACGGTGAGCCTGGCCGATTTATACACGGAGCCTGCCATTCGCTTTTTGGAAGCCAAGGGAAGCTGTGTGCGCCTGAAAGAGAATGTAACAGAGATCCGCATTTCCGGCGAAGGCGCTATGGGAGCCGTTTTAGCCAATGGGGATACTGTGTCCGCCGACGCTGTAGTGGTTGCCGTGCCGTTCGACAAGCTCATGAAGCTGCTGCCCGCCGATGTGGCGCGTCTCAACTACTTCGCCGAGGCAGCGCGGCTGAAGTTTTCGCCCATCGTGGGGGTGCATCTTTGGTTCGACCGGCCTTTACATGCGCCGGATGCGGTGGCGCTGTTGGATCGAAGGATGCATTGGATCTTCAACAAAGGCGCCCTCTATTCTGATGGACCTGCACCATTTCGGAGTAAGGACACCCAGGCATACTTGGGGTGCGTCGTGAGTGCGGCCCGCGAGCTTGCGGCATTGCCCAGGGAGCAGATCGTTGCGCTGGCATTGAACGATGTAAAAGCGTGCATCCCGGGTGCGTGCGAAGCGGAACTTGTCCGCTGGCATGTGATTAAGGAGCACAAAGCTACCTTTCTTCCGGAACCCGGGGCAGACCGGTTGCGTCCTCCTCAGACGAGCCCCATTCGCAACCTGTTCATCGCCGGGGATTGGACGCGCACGGGATGGCCGGCCACGATGGAGAGCGCGGCGAGAAGCGGGTATCTTGCAGCGCAGGCCTTGATGGCTCAGGATGGGCTGCACACGAAACTGCTTGTGCCGGATCTCCCCGTCGAGGGATTATGTTCATTGTTCATGGAGCAGCCCTAGAGGCCGGAGCGATCATGGCAAGGGCCTGTGCCTGGATTCTTGCTGCACTCCGGGGAGCCAGCATGATGAAACGGAGGACCAAAGGCGATGATGCTTGCGTGGCTGGCATTGGCCGCAGCGTATGCAGGAGCGAACATTCCGGTTAATGGGAAAGGAAGTGACACCGCCGTGGCACAAACACAACAGGCAGTGCGTGATTTGAACACCCACCACATCTTCGTGCCTCCTTCGAGCCTGGCGTCGTGGAAGGCTCGGAGGGAAGAGCTTAGGACCCGCATCCTGGTGAGTGCGGGCTTGTGGCCCATGCCCAAGAAGTGCCCGCTCCGTCCGCGCATCACCGGTAGGATCGAGGGGCCGGATTTCATCGTGGAGAACGTAGCCATCGAAACGCTGCCCGGCTTCTATCTGTGCGGGAACCTTTATCGTCCTAAGCTAGGCCACGGGCCCTTCCCAGGCATCGTCAATCCCCACGGACACTGGGCACACGGTCGCCTGGAGATGGAACCCGATGTGCCCGATGCACAGCCTCCTCCGGCCCCTCCTGCCGCAGGGAGAGCTAACCTCGTGGCGATCGGCGTGAACCTCGCTCGGCAAGGGCATGTGGTTTTCGCCTATGACATGTCGGGATACAACGACACAGATCAGGTGACACACAAATTCGCCAACGGTTTGGGAGCCTGGTTCTCCGGCGTGAGCCTGATGGGCCTTCAGCTTTGGAACAGCATCCGCGCGGTGGATTTTCTTCAAAGCCTGCCGTACGTGGACCGGACCCGTATCGGTGCCACCGGTGCTTCGGGCGGCGGTACCCAGACCTTCCTCCTAACGGCAGTGGACGATCGCGTGCAATGCTCGGTGCCGGTGAACATGGTGTCCGCATACATGCAAGGCGGCTGTCTCTGCGAAAACGGCCCGGGCCTTCGGGTAGGGACGGACAATGTGGAGATTGCTGCATTGGCGGCGCCGAGACCCCTGTTGCTTATTGCAGCCACAGGAGATTGGACGCAACATGTGCCCGGTGAGGAATGGCCGGCGATCGAAAGCGTGTATCGCCTTTATGGTGCACCGGATCGCACTGCATGCGTGCAGTTCAACTATCAACACAACTACAATCGCCAGAGCCGTGAGGCCATGTACGCATGGTTCGGTAGGTGGTTCTTACATGATGCAAACCCCGAACACTTCCGGGAGCGGCCCTTCTCACTGGATGCCGGTGCGCTACGCGTTTGGAAGGATGGCGTGCAACGGCCAGAGCACGCAAAAGGTGAAGCTGAGCTAATTGCATTCCTTGCGGCCGATCAGGTGGCACGTGTGAAGGCCATCCTCCCGCATGATGCCCGGAGTGCTGCCCGCTTCCGAAAGATGATGGTCCCGGCATTGGAGGCGTCGTTGGCGGTGGAACCGCGTAGGCAGCTCCACCGACCGGCTGCTGGGGACCGTGTGGTGCTGGTGGTGCGGGCGCAAGGCGAGGATAGCTCCAGCGAGACACGTCCCGGCATCGAGGTGCTTGCATTGCCCCCAGTTTCAGCCCAGCCCGAAGAATTGTGGAAGGACTTCTTCAGCACCTATAACAGAACTCCGCTGGGAGATCGGGTGCATGCCGTAGTGCGCAAACTGGAGTCCTTGGTCGAGACGCACCGGGTAGTGCATGTTGTGGGGCTCGGCGAGGCAGGGCCGTGGGTGCTCCTCGCCCGGGCCTTAGTTCCTGCCCGGGGAGCGGTGGTGGCGGACGTAGGCAGTTGGGGGCACGGGTCGGAAACCGATCTGCTGGAACACTTTTACGCGCCAAGTCTGCGAGGAATTGGGGACTTGCTTACGGCAGGCGCGGCGATTGCTCCGCAGCCGCTCATGATCTTGAACGCTGCCGGGTTCCCGTACAAGGATGAGCTAAAGAGCGTGTACAAGGCACTGGGCGCCACCTTTGCCGCGGCCGACGAGCCGGTTAAATTGATCCAGGTGTTCCCATGGCTTTCTCGCGTGGAGCCCTGAGTGTGCCTTAGCCCAGGATCAGTTTGATAGCCGCAACTCCGGCTAGTCCCAGCACGAGGCCATCGAATAGCTTTTGGGGCAGGTATGGCAACAGCCACTTCCCCGCCACAACTCCCACCAATACGCCCGGCGCCAGCTTCAGATCCGCCAAAAGGGATGGGCGGTTCATGATGGGGTGCGCAGGATTCATCGCCGTAAGCGCCAGATACACGGGCAACTTGCTCAGGTTGAAGATGAAAAAGTACCAGGCCGTCGTCCCCATGAATTGTTCCTTGGGTAGGCCCATGGCGGTGAGGTAGATGCTCATGATGGGGCCCGCAGCATTCGACACCGTAGTGGAGAATCCGGCGGCTGCGCCCGTGGACGCTACAGCCAGTCGAGAATGTGGGAGGACGCGGTCCTTGAACCTCATGCGTGCTAATTGTACTGCCAGCATTGCTAAAACAAGAGCCCCAATGAGTGTGTCCATGAGGTCCTTGCTGCCGGAGCGATTGCCTAATACCCAGAGGGCAAGGGCGCCAAGTGCCATTCCCGGGAGCACCCATGGGATAAGGGGCCCAAGTTGATCCCATCGGGCGTGGTGCCGGTACCAATACACCGCGAAGCAATCCCCCAGTATAAGCAGGGGAAGCATTACTCCCACGGAGAGCCTTCCGCCAAAGGCTGCCGCCAGCAAGGGCACCACAAGAATGCCCACCCCTGGCATCCCGGTCTTGCTAAAGCCTACCAGCAGGGCGGCCACACCGCCCAGGATCCACTGTTGCAGATCCATGGTCACGGTGTGGGGCTCATGTTAGGAGCGCACCGAACCGCCGACACATCCACAAACGGGAGGCAGCGCTCAACGGGTGTTTGTGGTGCAGAACATCGGTGCATCACGCCGGCGCCAGCTCCCCCAAGCGCTCCAGGGATGCTTGCTCTACTTCGTCATGCAGGCTATTGCCGTGGGCATCCATCGTTACCACTGCAAGAAAATCCTTCGCCTGCAAGTGCCACATAGCCTCCGGTGCCCCGAACTCCTCAAGAAAGTCCACACCATCCACAGCCGTTATCTTCTCTGCATAGAACTGCGCTGCGCCTCCTATTGCGTTCAGGTATACAGCGCCTACGTCCTTAAGCGCTTCCAAGGTCCGTGCGCCCATTCCACCTTTGCCGATAACTGCGCGCACGTGGTACTTGCGGATGATATCCGCCTGATAGGGTTCTTCCCGGATGGATGTAGTGGGTCCTGCAGCCTTCACTTGCCACCGTCCCTCGGCGTCCCGAAGCATTACGGGACCACAGTGGTAGATGACACCGCCTTCCAGGCTCACCGGTGGTTCGTGGGTTGTGAGGTACTTGTGGAGTGCGTCGCGGCCGGTGTGCATGGGCCCATTGAGCAGCACAACGTCTCCTACCCGCAGGCGGCGAACTTCCTCCTCCGTGAGGGGGGCCGTGAGGGAGATCTCTTTACCCGTGAGTGGGATGCCGCTTTCCTCGAGCATGCGGCGCGGCGTGGCCTCACGGAAGAACCACTCGGTGATTGCGCCCGTGCTCGTGTCTAGCCGCACGCCCATTCTTCGGAAGGCCCAGCAGTTATAGGCCACGGATACGAAGAAGCTGGCCGGAAGCCGGTTCAATGCGCCGATCTTACACCCCAAAAGGGTTACGTCGCCACCGAAGCCCATCGTGCCGATGCCCAAGTGGTTGGCATGGTCCATTACTCGTTGCTCTAGTTCCGCGAGCACGGGAACGGGGTTCACATCATCCAAGGCGCGGAAGAGTTGCTCCTTAGCGTGGGCATAGCCGGTAGTGCGGTCTCCCCCTATGCACACGCCAAGGAAGCCCGCGCTGCATCCCTGGCCCTGGGCTTGGAATACGGCGTGGAGGATGCATTTGTACACGCCCTCCAAATTTCGGTCTGCACGGCCCAATTTGGGAAGTTCGCAGGGCAACGAGTACTGAATATTTTTATTTTCGCAGCCGCCTCCCTTCAACAGGAGCATCACCTCAAGCGCATCCTGATCCCATTGTTCGAAATGGATCACGGGAGTGCCGGGGCCAAGGTTATTCCCTGAATTCCGTCCGGTAATGCTATCCACCGAGTTCGGTCTCAGCTTGCCCTGTCGCGTGGCCTCGGCCACGGCGTCACGGATTGCCGCTGCAAACGTGATCTGGTTCAATCCCACCGGGCACCGCACGTGAAAGGTGGGCATGCCGGTGTCTTGGCAAATGGGGAGGACGTTCTCTTTGGCCATATCAATGTTGCGATTGATAATGGCGATGGCCTGTGCCGCCTGCGTATTGGGACGTTCTTGCTTCGCCGCGGCTGCAATGGCTCGGCGAACGTCGGAAGGCATATTGGTGGCAGTCTCCGTAACCAACTGGAGCATGCTCTCGTAAAGTTGCTTCATGGTACTGTCCTTTTGCACGCCTTAGCGCCGGACGCCTTGGCAGTCATGTGTTGCGATCCAGAATGCGCGATGGTCGGCTGTCTTCGCGGGGGAAGGCTTGCGTGCGCAGCCGCCACGGAACGATCATCGATTCGATGAGCACCGAGCGCGAGATCTTGGACTTGCCGTGCCGCCGATCGGTAAAGATAATGGGAACTTCCGCGATCGTAAGACCTGCGCGGTAGGCGCGGTATGTCATTTCCACCTGAAACGCATAGCCGTTAGAAGTGATGCTTGCAACCTGGATGCGCTCCAGGGCCTCGCGCGTGTAACAACGGAAGCCGCTGGTGGCATCCCGCACGGGCAGCCCGGTAACTGCCGCCACATAGGCATTGGCAAACCGACTGAGGGCCAATCGGCTTAGAGGCCAGTTTTCCACGCCCCCACCTGGGCAATACCTTGAGCCCAGAACTACATTGGCCTGCATGGTTGCATGCAGAAGGCTCGGGATATAGGCCGGATCGTGGGAAAGATCTGCATCCATTTGAACGATGCGCGCATACCCTTGTTCCAGGGCCCAAAGGTACCCATCTACGTAACTCCGACCCAGACCCCGACGACCCGTGCGGCGCATCACATGGCGATCAGCTCGGCCGGCGAAGATGTGCTCCGCCAGATCCGCCGTGCCGTCCGGAGAGGCGTCATCCACTATGAGGAGATGGCACTGCGGTACGGCAGCCTCGATGCGTTGTGCGAGTACAGGGAGGTTGTCGCGCTCATTGTACGTGGGTACTATGATGAGGCAGTCGGCGGAGTTCATGGCTCATCCCGCGCAAAGGCGCCGCCTTGCGAGTGCTGTGCACCATTGTAGGCCACGCGAGCCCCTCTCGTCAAGCACGCGCGAAGGCGAACGTGGGGCCAGCCCGGCAGGCAAGAGTGGTGGAGGCAAGATCCGATGGAGGATGGTCCTGGCGATTTTACGGGTGGAGGCATGCGCAGGTCTTCCAAAGTTGTCCTCGCCGTGGCAGGGCTTTTGGCCTTGGTGCTGTTTGCCGTGTACTATCCCATCTTGGCGTCGTCGCAACCGGAGTTCACAGCTCAAGACGCCCGGGCATTGCTGGACGATCTATCGAGTGCGCTGGCCCGGAAGAACGAGGCTGCAGTGCTGGGACATGTGGCTCCCGATGCGGTGATTGCCGGGCATCGCGTACCCGAGATCCGCAGGCTTCTGCGCCAGGCCTTTGCATCGGTTCGGAATTTAAAGGTGGAGTTTGGGGTACTTGCGTATAAGCATTCCGGCGACACGGTCGCGCTGGACGCGTCGGTAACGGCAGGGGAAGGAAACGAGCAGGGGAAAGGGATGGACGAGATTTACTATAGCGGGCCCATCTCGTTCCTGTTGGAGCGCAGGGCCGTGCCGCACTTATTCGGGCTCTTCACCACCTACGAGTGGCGCATTACTCGATTGGATGCGCCCAACGTCCCCGGCTGGTGAGAGAACGGGGGGCGGAGAGGGGAAGGCCGCCACGCTCAGCTACATAATGGCGCTACACATGGCACGGGCGGCACCGTATAAGGCGCCGCCCGTGCGTGGCCCTAAGCAATTCTAGCCGGGAATCATTTGCCGCCACCGGGTGTAGCTGCGTTTCCAGCCGCTCCTCCTGCGATGGGAGGAGGAGCTCCGCCTCCCTTGGCAACCCCAGCCTGGATCGTGTCGTTGATCTCCTTATTCGCTACTGGGCCAGAAGCCCGCACGAAGTAGAGAACGGCAGCGATAATTACCACCAGAATCACAATCCCGGCTACGATGGGCGAAACCGCTGGTCCTCCCTTGCCCATTTTTGACACCTCCATTTGGGGGGCCAAGCCTTTCGTGCTCCTGTTGCCGCACCAGGCCTGGCACCCGCACACATTCACAGTACGTTTATCCGCCGATTATTGACACGAGTTGATGTCTACGTCGCACAGGTTAGGCCATCCGCCCCCCCGGGGCCAGTGGTAATCGTAACCTTGGCCAGGCCACCACGGCGCACGGAGCACAGAGGCGTCTACAGGATAATTCTTGGCATGGCCGTCCGCAAAGGCAAAGTTCATCTTCGCAGTGGGGTCCCAGCCGCCTTGGCTTTGCCAAGGCAAACTTGCCACGCGGCGGTTGTCATGCCACACCCACAACTCATGGAACACGTACACCTGCGCCGGGTAAGGAATGACAGATTCCTTCACCACGTTACCCGGTCCAATAGATGTGTATCCGCACTCCGGGAAGCTATATCCCGCGTACATCCAGAAGCGATAGTGGTAGGAAGACCACCGCTGGCCGTATTGATAGGTGCCACCTGTGGAACCACCGCCCAAGCCCGGCACCGCTACCGCTCCCGTGTCACTGGGACAGATGAAGATCTGGGCATTCTTGATGTACGGATAGATCTGCGCACCATAGCTGTATTGCTGTACCATGGCCAACTGGTTGGCGTTGCCGATGCCTGCGTGGCCACCGTAGAGTTCGCCGCAGTAATCCCCGCCGGGTCCCCGCCAACCGGCGGTCCATGCCACGGGGAAAACCTCGTCATAGTCCTGCAGATACATCTGGATGCTCAGACCTAGCTGTTTCAAGTTCGAGATGCACGTGGTCGCCCTTGCTTGCTCCCTAGCACGTGCGAACACCGGGAACAAGATGGCGGCCAGAATTGCGATAATCGCGATGACTACGAGCAGTTCAATCAGAGTGAACGCTCGCCTGCGGCCGTACATTTGCGCTGCTCCTTTCACCGGCATTGTGCGCGGCCCATTGCTGCAACCACGCTACGCACGATTATACGCTTCGCCTACGGGAACGTCAATAGGGACTCTTGCCTCTCTCCTCTCGATATTTCACGGGCCGGTCTGCAACTTGGATGTCGCACCGGGGAGGCGCGTCCCAAGGAGCGCGGCCGACGCTTCAAACGATCGGCGCGTGATGGAGTACGACCCCAAATCTCCGTTGAGAGCTACCTGGTCCACGAACAGCAAGTGGGGCTGGGGATGGCGGGCGAAGGCTAAGACTTCGGCGGTGAAGGGCACGCCCCGATGGTCTTCAAAGTAGCGCACCCCGGCTGCACCGGTGGTGCCGGCATTGCAGATGAGCGTTCCCTGGCGATCTTCGATGTAGGCTCGGTGCACGTGGCCGCACAAGATTAGGCGCGCCTTGCCCACGAGGGGTTCGGCCATAATCGGGTTATGAACGCACACGATATCGGGTGGCCGGGGCATGGCTTCGAAGGTCCGCAAAAGCGCCTCCCCTGCGGATTGGAGTTGATCGGGGGGCGTGTCCACAGAGCCGCCGGCTGCGCGCCGGGAACTAGGATCGGGCGCCCCCAATAGGATAAGGCCGGCCACCGCCACGGGGTTTCCATCTAGGACTACGGCCCTTGGGAAGCGCCGGACGGCAGCCACCGTGGCCTGCGAGTCATGGTTTCCGGCCAAGAAAACATAGGGCATCTTGAGGTTGGCCAGCGCGCGGGAAAGCTCGGTCTCCACGGGAAGCCCCAAATCCGTGAGATCGCCCGTGTCAAGAACGCAATCCACCTGCATCTTGTCGGCAAGTTCTTGAACAAAGCCCACGGCCGCGGGATTGTTGTGGATATCCGAGATGTGGAGCACGCGGATTGTGTCTACATCGGCGGCCAGCCCCGGTAAGCGGTTGATGCGTCCGTAGAGAGTGTTTAGGTTGTCCGCCACATTGCGAAGCTTTACCGAGAGTGCTTCTGCCTTCACGAAGGCTTCCTTGGCCATGGCGATGATCCAATCTGCCTGGCGCAAGGAGCCGGTGTAGCGTGGATTGTCAAACGCGGTGGGGTTGAAGGTAGAAGCGGTCCGCCAGAGCATGAAGAGCGCAAAGGCTCCTCCGGCAAGGGCGCTCAAGAGCCACCATCGGGCCCGGCGAATCCTTAAGATGAGGGGCGCGAGTAAGGCACCTGCGCTGGCCGTCGCCACTTGCCACAGGGCGAAATCACGCAGATCGCGGTGTGCGGTTTGAAGGAATTCTTTCTCAAGCGCTTTGCGTGCCGGAGGGTGCTCCACGAAGTCTTTAAGCTGCTCGATGGAGATTGAGCGCAGGGCTACCTGCAACTGGAGCGGTGCACGATGGGTACGGGCATGAAGCTCGCCCAATGGCGTGAATTCGATGAGCGTTTCGCCGGTGAATGCCGGGCGGGCCCGCACTTCTACCCCGAAGGCACGCCAATGATACGAGCGAGCCCCCACCAACGTAACGGCAACGCCGCCGCAAATGATTGCCGCCAAGAGAACCGCACACCCTCGGAAGCAGAGGCCGGCCAGATGCAAAAGCCGGCGGTATTGCGGAAGGCTCGGTTCCGACCGGGCGTGGAGATCCGAAGACATAGCACGTTCGCCATCTACCAACGGATGATAGGGACGTTTAGAACAGGCAGGGTCGAAAACGGTGCAACCTGTACCGTTGGCAAGCGATCCTTTCTATTGTATACTACCCGTAGTAATGGGAGGTTTGTGCCGGGCCGATATTTAGTGGTCGCCCGCGAACCAACCCCTTGACATTCAAGATCTTGTGTGTTATGATGGCTGCGGACACTATATATAGGGTTCCGCAGCAGTGGCCGATGCCATGCGATGTCCCTATTGTGGTGCCAATGACGACAAAGTCCTAGATTCGCGCGAGTCTCCGGATGGCGCGACCATCAAACGGCGGCGGGAGTGCAAGAAATGCCAGAGGCGCTTCACCACCTTCGAGCAGATCGAGGAGATGGAGCTCTATGTGGTTAAGCGCGACGGCAGGCGGGAACCGTTCCAGCGTGAAAAGATCCTGCGCGGGCTGAAGCTGGCCTGCACAGGCAGACCGATCAGTCAGGAGACGTTGGAGGAGATCGCTGCCGATGTGGAGCGGATGCTTTACAATCGGTTGGACCGCGAGGTGCCCTCGGCAGATATCGGTGATCTCGTGATGGAGAGATTGCGGGTGCTGGATCAGGTGGCCTATGTGCGCTTCGCCTCCGTCTATCGCCAGTTCGAAGACGCCACGCAATTCCGGGAACTTGTCAACATGCTCCGGCGCAGGAGCAAGAGCTAACCCATTTGTGGTCAGGCAACGCATGGGCGACTGTGCGCCCTGTGAACCGAAGTAAGGAGAAGGACATCATGGATCAGCCTCATTCCGCATTGGACGATCAGGCACGGGCGCAAGCACCTTCCGACGCCGCGCCATCCGTTCCCGCTTCTACGCAACCGACGAAGGCTCCCGGCCTTCGGATTCCGCGGTACTACACGGAACCCGGCGAAGATGTGTGGAGCACGGTTGAGTGGGAAGAACGAGACGCAGTTATTACGGGGGAACATGGCGAGGTCGTGTTTGAGCAGCGAGGGGTGGAAGTGCCCAAAGGCTGGACCCAACTCGCCACGAACGTAGTAGCCAGCAAGTATTTCCGCGGCCATTTGGGATCGCCCCAAAGAGAGCGAAGCGTCAAGCAACTCATTCGCCGGGTGGCGTACACCATCGCAGATTGGGGACGCGAGATGGAGTACTTCGCCACGGAAGCAGATTACCTTGCCTTCCGAGACGAATTGACCTATCTGTTGCTTCACCAAATGGCTGCGTTCAATTCCCCCGTGTGGTTCAACGTAGGGTTACCGGATCAACCGCGCCCCCAATGTTCCGCATGCTTCATCAACTCCGTACAAGACACGATGGAGAGCATCCTTACCCTGGCGAAAACCGAGGGGATGCTTTTCAAATACGGATCGGGCACGGGCACAAACTTCTCAACGCTGCGCTCATCGCGTGAGAAGCTCCATGGCGGAGGCACCGCTTCCGGACCGGTGTCCTTCATGCGGGGCTATGATGCATTTGCCGGCGTCATCAAATCGGGTGGCAAAACGCGCCGCGCTGCCAAGATGGTGATCCTTAACATTGACCACCCGGATATCAAGCAGTTCATTACGTGCAAAGCCGAAGAGGAGAAGAAAGCCTGGGCCCTTATAGATGCCGGGTACAACGGAAACTTCAATGTTCCGGGTGGGGCATACGACAGCGTGAGCTACCAGAACGCGAACCACTCGGTGCGTGTGCCGGACGAATTCATGGAGGCATATCTACGCGGGGCCGATTGGCATACGCGCAATGTGCAAGACGGGCGCATCGCCGACACGTATCCGGCCGCAGAACTGATGCGGTTGATTGCCGAGAGCGCTTGGATCTGCGGGGATCCCGGCATGCAGTTCGATACCACCATCAACAAATGGCACACGTGCAAGGCCACGGATCGCATCCATGCCTCTAACCCCTGTTCGGAGTATATGTTCCTGAACGACTCGGCCTGCAATCTGGCCTCCATCAACCTCATGCGCTTCCGCACTGCAGATGGCGAGTTCGATGCCGAAGCCTTCCGCCATGCCTGCCGGATCCTCATCACAGCCCAGGAGATCATTGTAGACAACGCAGGATATCCCACGGAGGCCATTGCTCAAAACAGCCACGACTACCGTCCTCTGGGGCTAGGTTACGCTAATCTGGGCGCGCTTCTGATGGCCCGTGGGTTGGCCTACGATTCCGATGAAGGGCGCGCGTTGGCGGCGGCGATCACCGCCATCATGACCGGCGAAGCGTATCATCAATCCGCCGTCATTGCCCGAGACCATGGATGGCCCTTCCCTGGATATGCAAAGAACCGGGAATCCATGCTGGAAGTCATTCGTATGCACCGGGCTGCCGTAGACCAAATTGACGAAAGATACGTTCCGGCGCATCTATTGGCCACGGCCCGATCTTGTTGGGACAACGCTCTGCACCTGGGCGAACAATATGGCTACCGAAACGCCCAAACCACCGTTCTGGCTCCCACCGGTACCATCGGCTTCATGATGGATTGCGACACCACGGGTGTAGAGCCGGATATCGCCATCGTGAAGTACAAGAACCTGGTGGGCGGGGGCGTGATGAAGATCGTGAACAATACCGTACCCGAAGCCCTCGCGCGCCTCGGATATACGCCGGAGCAAGTGGAGAGGATCCTTGCCTACATTGAACAGAAGGACACCATCGAGGGGGCGCCTGATCTCAAGGAGGAGCACCTTCCCGTGTTTGATTGCGCATTTAGGCCCGCCAACGGTGTGAGATCCATCCACTACATGGGCCATGTGCGCATGATGGCCGCAGTGCAGCCCTTCCTAAGCGGCGCCATCTCCAAAACCGTGAACATGCCCAACGAAACAACGGTTGAGGAGATTATGGCTACGTATGTGGAGGCATGGCGCATGGGCGTGAAGGCCATCGCCATTTACAGGGACGGTTCCAAGCGCACACAGCCCCTTATGCTGAAATCTCCGGGTGCACAAACCGCCGAGGCAGAACCGAAACCCGTACGCAGAAAGTTGCCGGATGAGCGACGTGCCATTACCCACAAGTTCAGCATTGCGGGTCATGAGGGATACATCACGGTAGGCATGTACCCCAACGGTGCGCCTGGCGAAATTTTCCTTACCATGAGCAAGGAGGGTTCCACCATCAGCGGCCTTATGGATACCATTGCCACCATGACGTCCCTAGCCCTTCAGTATGGTGTCCCGCTGGAAACGCTGGTGAACAAGTTCGCCCACATGCGCTTTGAGCCCAGTGGCGTAACTCCCAATCCCCAGATACGTTTCGCCAAATCCATTCCGGATTACATATTCCGCTGGTTAGGCCTAAAGTTTCTCCCTCAAGAGGCCCAGCCTGCAGAACAGAAGGCTCTGCCGGATCTGGAGCCTACAGGAGCCACTCCTGCGCTGGAGGCAGGAACGAATGGCAGTGCGGGCAACGCAACTACACCAGGCACGGAGACGGCCTATGCCGAGCGTGAACGCGAGGTGTTCCAACTTCAAGCGGACGCTCCGGCCTGTTCCGAGTGCGGTGCTCTGATGGTGCGTAACGGCGCCTGCTACAAGTGCATCAATTGCGGTAGCACACTGGGGTGTTCGTAAGTCTGTTTGTGGGGATGCAGCCATGCTCAAGATCACCGAGATACATGCTTCCTTCTCCGCAGCGCGGGAGTATGTAGTACTGCAGAACCAGGGCCTTACCACCGTGTCCCTGCGCGGGCACATACTTTGCTCCGAAGCGTACCTGGAGGGCGATCTCCGTCGCAATGCGGACGATGTGTACGTCTTTACCCAAGACGTGCCGCTGAAGCCGTATACGCGTGTGGTGCTCTTTAGCGGATTCGGGGAAGAAGGATGGTGCCCCACTACAGACGGAAAGATGGCGTACCTTGTTTATTGGGGCCGGAGCACGCCGATCTGGTCAAGGCACTCCACCGTTCGGCTCCTGGCCCCGGTCTGCATGACGCGCACGGGGGTACGCATGGAGGAGCCTCAGCAAGCGCCGGCTTAGCTGCACGAGAGGCGTTTGCCCCACCCGCATCGGTATGTAGCTACGCCATGCGGGTGGGTCATCTTCGTGGCAGAGAGGCGCCTGCGCCCATGGGAATTGAGGCGTTCTGACCTGCGCTCTTGCGGAGCGAGGCCGCTCCGGCGCGGAGACCCCGCGCCGTGACCGGTGCCCCGGATGCATCATACACCGAGGCGAGAGCCTCCAGAGCTTGGGCCTCTAGTGCTGTGTCATGCATCTGCCTGGCAAGGTCGCGTGCCGAGCGCAAGGTGTTCAGCGCCCCTTCCCACCAGCGGTGTGCGGCGTATGCCCGGCCCAAGCCCAGGAGGAGGCTAAATTGCTCGCCGAGCTGACCCAACGACCGCCTGATCTCCAGCGCCTTGCGGTAACTGGAAGCAGCGCTGGAAGCATCCCCGGAAGCCAATTCCACATCTCCTTGAAGGGCCAGCAGCGTGGCGGCGCCGGGGGCATCCTTCAGCATCTCCCTTAGCCTGGCAGCCTCGCCATAGCAATATGCGGCATCGCTAAGCTTGCCACAGGCGCCATACAACAAGCCCACCACGGTAAGAGCGTCGGCCCGCCCGGACACATCACGGGCGTGCTCGTAGATACCGAGGGCCTGCTTCGCGTGCTGAAGACCTTCTGTTACGAAACCGGTGCGGGCAGAGGCAAGCGCTTGCGCCAATAAGGCATCGGCCAATTTGGCAGCTTCGGTGCGCTCGATCGGCCCTCCGGTAGCTTGTTGGGCGGGGAATTGCTTCTGAACTTCGCGTATACCTGCGGGCGTCCGATGGAGGGCATGACGCTTCACGCTCACCACAGATGCTATTGCTGCAAGTACCACGATGAGAGCCACCACGATCCATCGAAGTGCGCGGGACACACGGGGCTGCGCCTGGGCGCGAGGCGCAGGCTGGGTTGTGGGAGTAGTTTCCTCGGAACCTTGCTCTGCGACGGCTTCTGTGGGGGTTCGTTCGGGTGCGGCAGCGCCTTCAGACGCTGTAGCTTCTTTCTGCTCGGATATGGCAGCCGCAGTGCTCTGTGGCGCCTCAGGTTCAGGCTGGGTTGTGAGAATGGTTTCCGCGGCACCTTGCTCTGCGACGGGTTCTGTGGGGCTTGGTTCCGTCGGCGCGGCCTCCGGTTGCTCGGGTTCCAAGGTCTCGTCCGGAGCTGCCCGGTGTGGGATTTGCTCTTGTGCATGGGCAAGGACGATGGGCACTAGGCGATCGTGCCCAAGCTCAAACCAATCCACACCGGCCATAACATCCTTCATGAGCAATCCTTGCGCCGTGAGCGCCTCGGCAGCGGCATATGGCAGGCCACGCAGCACGTCTCCCTCCCTTGGCACGGACACGCGCGATCCTTGGTCGTCCAAGAATTCATGCGCGATCCAGCGCATCAGGTCCTGGGAGCTCAAGCCGGCCTCATCTGCAGCTTGCTGCACAACATCTGTGTAAAATGCTTCTAGGTGGATCTGCTCTTCCGTCACATGGGCCACGTGATCCAGTCTCACTAAGGTATCGGTGGCAGCCAATGCGCGGACGGCCGCTCTCCAAGCAAGCTGCAGATGCATGGGATCCACTTGCTCGCCCACACGCTCCACTCGGCCGCCTACCGTGCGCAACTTCGTGGTGACCAGGTCCCCCACGAGCTTGGCGGCTGCCTCGCCGGTAATCTCCAGTCCAACGCCAGCAGCCAGTTGATGCACCGATGCCAACGCTTCGGCGCGGCTGAGCGGAGCGAGGGTAAAACTGGCCTCCGCCGGAAGGTAGGACGCCTGCCCGTCCGCTGCTCGGTCACCGTGGATGCGATCGGCAATGCGGAGGATGCGCAGGAGCGGGTCCTCGTGCAGGGCTGAGTGAAGTTGTTCCGCCAGGTCGGCCAGGTCAGATGGTTGCACCCCGCCGCTTAGCGCCGCGCCCTCATCCAGTACGATGATCCGCAGGGCGGGCAGCACGCCGAACCCCGTGGGCCTCGGCCGGGCGGCCAGCCATCGCACGAGCCCAGATGTGAGCGATCGAGTGGCTTCCTGGGGATCGCCGTGCCACGCAAAAAGGACGCTCCACACCAAGGCATTGCCCGTGGCGCCATGGAACGAGGCCATGCGCGGGCAGAAGCGTGCATACGGAAGAACGTCGGCGCCCTCCCTCTCCAGGAGTGGGGTAAGTCCTGCGTTCACGAGGGAGGTCTTACCTACGCCACTCTCGCCTTCCAGTAAAACCACCTTGTGGACGCGCAGGAGCGAAAGAAGCTCGGTTACCTCTTGATCGCGTCCGGCGAACCATTGCGCCTCTGCCCGTTTGTAAGGGCGGGGTCCTATGCATCTGAGCGGGCTGTTCATGGACTCTCTACCTTGGGAGAGCGCGCACATCTAGGGCACGGATACCGTTACCGGGGCATTTGGGATCCGCGTGGCGTACCGGCGGCCCGGGGCCGGCGCGCAGTAGCATCCGGGCTGTGCGCGGGCGGGATCTGCGGGATGCCCATACCATTTTGGGTTGCGGCTGGTACATTCTTCAGGGGCACGGATGCCGTGGGCGGGTCGGCGACAATGACATCAGGCGCATGGGTGCTCCTTGGGGGCACGCGCCATGCTAGCCATCCGATCCCTGCGATGGAGGCGATGAGGAGCCCAACGTGCCTCCAAAAGCGCCGCTCCAGGTTCTTACGATGGGTGCGGCGGGGCGTTACTGCATCCTGTTTCATCTGCATCCAGAATCCCCTTCAGCAACTGAAGTGCACCTTGCTTGTCTAGCGGTTGATTGTTGTTGCCACACTTTGGCGACTGCACGCAGGATGGGCAGCCGTCCTCGCAGGGACACGCCTGTATCTGATCCGCTACGGCTTGCAGCAGCTCTTCTGCCCTTGCATACGCGGCTTCGGCGATGCCCACGCCGCCAGGATATGCGTCATAGATGAAAATCACAGGTCCCTGCGCGTCGGGGTGGTTCGGCGTGCTCACCCCTCCAAGATCCCACCGGTCGCAGATGGCGAGGAGAGGCATCATACCGATGGAGGCATGTTCCGCGGCATGAAGGGAGCCGGCAAGGTCATTGCCTTGCTGGGCGAGCCGCTCTGCGATGGAAAGGTGCGGCTTAATCCACATCGCCTCCGTCTCAAAAGACGTCTCCGGTAGCTCCAGCGGTTGGATCTGTATGATTGCGCCGGAATAGAGTTGCTTGCACGCGTAACCGGTGACGCGCGATGTTACAAGCACGTCTCCAAAGCAGCAAGAGGCGCGGCCCACATTACGGCTGGTGCGCTCTTTGAGAACCGTGATGTTTACACTCTCCAGTGGATCCGTGTAATAGCCCACATCTTCTCGGTGTACCACTACTACATGCAGGGATTCGTCGAGGGCATCCACGAGAAATGTCTCCCCCTGGTGAAGGTATACCGCTCCAGGGTGGGCGGTGTGGTATACACGCTCGGCTTCAAGCACTCCGATGACCGGGCCAGACGTGCTGCCTTCCCTGATTTCGTACGTGTCTGAGCTGGCGGAACGGATATTGATGGTAAAGGCAGCGTTCTGAGGTTCTGTGGAATACCACGCGCCATTGCGGTAGGTTACGCGCCCTTCGGTTTGCAGTTGCCGCAGCAGGTTCTCTGTTTCTGCTCCGAAGAGGGCAAGATCACTTTCGGTGATGGGCTTTTCGGCAGCCGCGCACCGCAAGTGCTGACTCAGGATGCGCGGGTTCTGCGGATCCACAATCGCCCGTTCTTGCGGACGGCCGAAGAAGTATTCGGGGTGGCGCATGAGGTACTGGTCCAAGGGATCATCACGCGCAATCAGGATGGATAAAGCGTCGTCCCTGCCGCGGCCTGCTCTACCTGCCTGTTGCCAGGCTGCCGTGAGTGTGCCTGGGTAGCCGGCAAGCACGGTGGCTTTGAGCGATCCCACGTCTACGCCCAATTCCATGGCGTTGGTGGCCACCACGCTCAGGAGGCGTCCCTCAAACAGGCCCTGTTCGATGCTGCGCCGTTCTTGGGGAGTATACCCGGCTCGGTACACTGCGACCATGGAGCGATAATCGGGCTCACTCTCCCCAAGGTTATTTCGTGCGTACTTCGCGATGAGTTCGGCGCTTTTGCGAGCCCCTGCGAAGACGAGACTTCGCGCCCCTGCGTGAACGAGGGCTGTGAGTATCTGGGCGGCTTCCACGTTAAGGCTTCTGCGTTCGCCTGTGTCTCCTAGCAACGGCGGATTCCAGAATGCGAACAGGCGGGTGCCATGTGGAGCGCCATCTCGGTCCACCACGAATGCGCGCAGCCCCGTGAGGAGTTCCATAAGTTCTTGGGGATTACCTATCGTGGCAGACGTTGCGATGAACACCGGCCGGCTTCCATACTGGGCGCAGAGGCGGCGCAAACGCCTCATGATCTGGGCTACGTGGCACCCAAACACGCCTCGGTACGTGTGGACCTCATCAATTACCACATATTTGAGGCCACGGAAGAACTGCGCCCATCCTGTGTGATAGGGTAGGATGCCTACGTGGAGCATGTCGGGGTTCGTGAGGACGATCTGGGCGAATTTGCGGATGGCCGTTCGTTCGTGGCGAGGAGTGTCTCCATCATAGGTAGCGTAACGAATCCGAGGGAAAAAGCCAAAGCCCTCCAGTTTGCCCAACTGGTCTTGCGCCAGTGCTTTGATGGGATACAAGTACAATGCCCGGCTGCGCGGGTCGTTGAGGATGGAGTGGAGGACGGGAAGGTTGAAGCAGAGGGTTTTGCCGCTGGCCGTGCCGGTGGTGACCACTACGTGCTCTTCGGCCAAGGCGTGGGCAATCGCCAATGCTTGGTGGGTATAGAGCCTAGGAATGCCCAGGTCCTGAAGTCGCTGCTTTAGTTCGGGGTGGAGGGGATAATCCTCCTGCGAGTATTCCGCAGGCTGATACGGGATGCGCTCTACATGCACGATGCGTTCCGGATGAGCGTGTGCCTGTACAACACCATGTTCCCTGCGGAATTCCTCCTCCACGTACTCCAGAAGTTCGCCCGCATTCATCGTGTGCTCTTGGCGCGCTTCTTCTCCACAATCTGCACCAACCAGATGCTGCCAATGTAAAGGCCGATGACGGGAATGATCATCATGAGCATGGTGAAGGCATCGTTGGAGGGAGTAACGAACAGGCCCACAACGGAGATGCCTACAACTGCCGTTCGCCAGCTCTTCTTCATGCTCTCGGATTTGAGGATGCCTACCCAGGCCAGGAACATGAGGACCACGGGAAGTTGGAACACTACGCCGAACGCGGCCATCATCTTGAGCATGAAGAGTACGTAGGATTTGGGGTCCTGGTACAGCACGCCGTGCGGGAACCAGCTTACATAGCCCACGAACCAACTGATGGCAAAGCGTGCCACCCAGTATGCTAGAACCACTCCTCCGCAGAAGAGGAGCACGGAAAACGGCGCGATCCACCGGAGGGGTTTCTTCTCCTCACGGGTGAGGGCCGGAGCGATGAAGCCCCATGCCTCTGCCGTTACCAAGGGCGCCATTATGATGAGCCCGGCCACGATGGACACTTGCAGAACCACGAAGAATGGCTGCGTGAAATGGTTGAAGACGATGCGCCATTCTACATGCCCGGTGAGTGCCTTAGACATGGGTCGGAAGAGGAAGCCGTAGATCGGCTCGAAGTAGAAGTAGCAGATCGTGGCACCGATCGCCACGTACACGATGGAGCGAATGATGCGGGCCCGCAACTCGGCCAGGTGCTCCGTGAGCTCCAAGCGCTTCTCTTCATCTACTTCGCTTCGCCGCTTAGCGGCTTCGGATGCAACGGCCAATGTACGGGCTCCCAATCTGAACGGGCTTGCAGCAATCTGTGTCAATGCCAAAACTAGGAAGCGAAACATCCCTACAACATGCGGGCGCCGCGGCGCAATCCACCGTGGCGCCCGCCTACCTTCCTATCAGCGGTCGCAGGTATTGGTGCCTCTAGGCGGTCACTCCTGGCCCTTACGCTCCAACTCTGCGACGTAGGTTGATTTCAGCGTAATCTGGCTCGTGGCTTCCGGTTGACGGGGGCCGGTAAACCCACCCATCGGCATACCGCCAGGATATCCCGGCATAGAACCTGCGGCGCCCGGCATCATGCCACTTGGTCCACTCATCATCCCGCCGAAGCGTCCACCGCGACGACCGCCACCTGAATACGCTCCGGGCATACCGGGAAATCCATATCCGCCCTGCCGCATATACTGTTGCATGTAGCGCATGTATCCGGCCTGACCTGCTCCGCCGGGCATACCGGGCATCTCGCCTCCTTCACCACCCGGGCCACCCATACCCATGGGCCCGGTGGGGCCATACGGTCCGGTCATCATGCCCCCTGCCATTCCCGGAGGAATACCTCCCACGCCACCCATCAAGCTTCCGCTCACCGGGGCGCTCGCCGTCTTTCCCGTTATCTGGAGCGTGCGGTCCACCCGCACTAGGGTTCCAGATCGGTAAGCCAGATAAATATCACGCTCGTATTTGATTTGCGGGTTAAGGATCTCGGTGGTGCCGAATATCAGAGATTTCTCTTTGAACCCTCCGGATGAGCTATCGTACACCTGGTGGATCTTCGCGGTGGGATATCCATCCTGCCATTCAATGTCCTGGAGGGTGCTGGTGAGCGTTACCCGAGGCTGCTTTTCAGGAGGGGTACCCGGGATATCTAGCTTCTGCCCTGGGGTGCGCCATTTGTCCCCGATGCGCTTCGGTTCCTCCGGAAGGAGCGGGAGTTCCAAGGTTGTCTCAACGGGGATACCCAACTGAGCAAATTGATCGAAGCTGTACGTGGCATTCTGGTACAGCACGCGCCCCAAGGGATCTAACTGCTGGTAGAGCGACTGGGGAAGCTCTTCAGAGGGATAGGTTGTTTCCTGACCGCCCTGGCGGATGGTGAGCTCCTCGATCTTGTTGCGGACGATAGCCTCATCGTTGGGATATACATCCTCTACGGCAAAGAGGAGCTTGCTCCGTTGAGCGACAATCTCCTGCTCGCCGGTTCCTCCCACACCCTGAGTTAAACCCGCTACGATTGAGGTGGCGCCGCGGCGCACGTAGGTTCTGTTGGTAGAGTCGGGATACTTATACCGCAGGTAAATGGGGCCAGGGTCCACGTTAATCTTGTTCGCGACGATCACCTTCACCGAAGTGGTCTGCCGAGCTACAGATCCTCCCGCGGCTCCCGCCTTGGGGACAAACAGGGTGGCCGAAATCTCGTGTTCGCCGTCTGCGACCGGCTTTGGCTCCACGCTGCCACGCACCTGCATGGGCTGCTTAGTATCCCAAATGTAGATGAACTGAGCGCCTGGTTTTGCCTGAGCGCGTTCTTCGTCGGTAGGTGCCACAGCAATGCGAAACTGGCCGTCTATGCTGTAGGCAACATAGGCGCCCTCGGGGATGCTCGCTAAGGGTATCTCTATGCGAACCTTCTCGCGTACGGTTGCGCCATCCGGTGGGCGTCTGATGGTGAACGGAGCTTCATTCTGGGCGCTCGCAACCGCTGCCTGGCCCACACTCAGGCAGAGCACGCCGGCAACGGCGAGCAATCTACGTGCTTGCATCGGCACAATCCCTCCTGCTTCCACCACGCTTCAATTGTCAGTGTATCATGGGCCGAAATAAAAGTCAACTGGAGACCAATCAACCTGCATTGACACGCCTCAGCCCGTTCAAGTACACTTTAGACGTGTGAATGTTTCCGGGAGTTACCCCGGCGCAATGGGGGTGTCACATGAAGTCGCGCAACCTGGGATCAACGGGACTGCGGGTATCTGCAGTGGGCTTCGGCGTATGGACGGTGTCTACACCCATGTGGGGCATTACGGACAAGGACTATGGCATCCGTCTCCTCCGCCGTGCCCTGGACCTGGGCATCACGTTCTTCGACACGGCCGACGTATACGGGGACGGCCTGGGTGAAACGATTTTGCGAGAAGCCTTCCCATCGCATCGGCATGAAATTGTGATCGCCACGAAATTCGGATACGACTTCTACAATCATCCTGGGCTCCAGCCTGGGCAGCGCGAAAGGCCTCAGGATTGGAGCCGAGGCTTTCTGCGGAAAGCTGTAGAGAATAGCCTCCGGCGCCTGGGTACGGATTACATAGATCTGTACCAGCTTCACAATCCCCGGATGGAAGCGATCCTTAAGGACGATCTTTGGGAGGAGCTGGATGCCCTGAAAGCCGAAGGGAAAATCCGCGTGGCAGGAGTTGCCTTGGGACCCGCCCTCAAGCCCGAGCGGCAGTGCGACGAGGGCATTGTAGCGATCCGTCGCCGTAGGGCAGTTCCACAGATCATTTACAATCTTTTGGAGCAGCCACTGGGCGAAGCCATCTTTCCCGTGGCGCGGGCGGAGGGTGTCCCCGTTATCACCCGCGTGCCCCATGCTTCCGGTTTGCTGGAGGGGCACTTCGATGAAACAACTTCCTTCAGCCCAAACGACCATCGGTATCACCGCATCACCACGGAAACTGCGCGTAAAGCATGGCTCATAGACGGTCTCAAGAAGTTGGAAAAGCTGGAGTTCCTTACGGCGGGCGGGGCTCGAACCATCGGGCAAGCTGCCATTCAATTCATTCTAGCGGAACCATGCGTCGCCGCGGTGCTACCCAACATCTACAATGAGGAGCAGCTTGAAGAGTTCGCCGCAGCGCCCGACACCCCTACCATCACCGTCGCCGAATACAACCGCATACAGGAACTGTACGCACGGAACTTTGATCTTGACAGCGAAGTTGCAGCGGTATAATCTGCAAATCCTCCCTAACCTGCGCCGGGCGGAACCCAATCAGCAGGGCGGTAGTCCATTCCTTATGATGGGGGGTACAATGCGCCAGACTGCCGGGGCGTGGACGCTACGTGATTTCCAGCCGCCGGTACGTGGAGGGATCGGGCAACGTGAACATTCAAGCGGTGGGTTCCCGCATCGTTGCGGCTGCCGCACTCCAGATCGCCGTGCTGCCGTGCGCCTTCGGCAAGCCGCCGGCGGATCTTCCACCTGTGGCTAGTGGGAGCGTAGATCAAACAGTACGCTTCTGGGACGCCACAGGAAAGCAGACGCTGAACTTTCTTGCCCATGATGGCCCGGTTACGTGTATGGTTTTCACGCCTGACGGTAAGCGCCTCATCACGGGCGGCGCGGACAAGACCATCAAATTCTGGAATACCGACGATGGCTCTTTGGAGAATAGCCTCGATGCCCACGATAAGGCCGTGCTCTGTTTGGCATTGAGCCCGGATGGCCGCGTGTTGCTGAGCGGTGGCGCAGACGACCTCGTGAAGATGTGGAACCCCCTTACCGGCAAGTTGCTCAAGACCATACCCGCCCACAGCCAGCCTGTGAAAGCCCTGGCATGGAGCCCCGACGGCCGCTTCTTCGCATCCGGCGGAGCAGATCGCCTCATCCAAATATGGCGCGCGGACGGCTCGTTAGTCGGTACGATTGTGGCCCATGATGAGCCTCTTACCTCCCTTGCATGGAGTGCCGATGGGCAGACGCTCTACAGTGGGGCGGCCGATGGATATGTAAAGGTATGGCGGATTGCCGATCTGAGCCTCATTGTGCGCCGACGAGCCTACGACAAAGGGCTTACCTCCTTCGCGCTTTCTCCGGATGGGCGGTTATTGGCCACTGCGGGCGCAGACGGACGATTGCGCTTATACACCATTGGCCCCAAATCCCTGGCGGAGGGGCTGTTGGCGAACACGGACCGGGCGATCAACGCAGTGGTATTTAGCAGGGACGGTAAGGTGATCGTAACTGGGGGGGCAGATCGCGCCCTTCATTATTGGAACGCGAGTGATTTGAGCGAGATCCTGAAGGTACCTGCCCACGATGCCGCCATCACAGCATTGGCGGTACCCCCAGGCTAACAACAACCCCACGGAAGGATGCTCCATGGCAGAGGCTCCCGGAACCCTCGAGGGCTGGTACGCCCTCCACGATTTCCGCACACTTCTCCCATCGCGGTGGAAGAAACTTACTCCAGATGAGCGGCTCCTTGCTGCCGAGGATCTGGCGGCCACAATACGCGAAGCCGAAGACGTGGCTCCGGAATTGGGAGCTACGGCAACCTATCTGATATTAGGGCACAAAGCCGACTTGCTTATGCTGCACCTTCGCCCCACGCTAGCGGAGCTGGCGCAGTTGGAGCGCGCGTTCGATCGCACCATCTTTGCCGATTGCACAGAGCGACCCTATTCGTATCTTTCTGTAACGGAGCTGAGTCTCTATGAAGCTGGCGCCCGCGCGGGTACGGAGGAAGTATCCCAATTGATGCAGAACCCATTTGTGCGCAAGCGCCTTTATCCCCAGATCCCCCCGGTGCGGCATGTGTGCTTCTATCCCATGAACAAGCGCCGCGGCGAATCCGTGAACTGGTACACGGCAGATTTGGAGGAGCGGCGCCGAATGATGCGCGAGCACGGTTCCACCGGCCGCCGGTACCATGGGCGCGTGACGCAGATGATTACCGGGTCCATGGGGCTGGACGATTGGGAATGGGGGGTAACGCTCTGGGCCGAGGATCCGCTCGATATCAAGAAGCTGGTTTACGAGATGCGCTTTGATGAGGTAAGCGCCAAGTACGCCGAGTTCGGGCCCTTCTTTGTGGGTGTACGCGTGAGGCCGGAGGAACTCGTGGCAACTCTTGGGGCTAAGGGGAACGCCTAAAGGGCGTCCTTCATATTGATGGAACTCGTCCAAGCGATCCGAAGGTGCCTTGCATCTCATGTTCGGCCTGGCGAAGACATTCTGGTCGGCGTGTCCGGAGGGCCGGATTCCTGCGCGCTACTTCATGCGCTCGCCGGTCTGCGAGAGGCGCACCGCGTGGGGTTACGCGCACTGCACGTGCACCACGGAATACGCGGCGAGGAGGCCGATGCCGATGCTGCATTCGTTACAGATCTGTGTGCGCATCTGAACGTGCCATGCCTCGTACGCCAATGCGATGCATTGGGGGCGGCCCGGCGGTTGCACGTGTCGAAGCAGGAGGCTGCGAGGGCGCTCCGCATGGAATTGTTGTGGGAAGCCGCAGAGGCGACGGGAAGTAGGTGGATCGCCCTAGGCCATACCTTGGATGATCATGTTGAGACGGTGCTGATGAACATTCTCCGCGGCACGGGATTGGAGGGATTAGCGGGGATTGCCGAGGTGGAGGCACCGTTCATTCGACCACTTCGGTCTGTACGTCGAAGGGACACAATCGCATATTGTAGGGAACACGGGATTAATTACCGTGTGGATACGTCCAACGCTTCCTTTGCCTATCTACGCAACCGTGTTCGGTCGGAACTGCTACCGATGCTCGAGGCGTACTATAACCCGGCCGTGGTGACGAATCTCGATAGGCTCTCCAGGCTGGCGGGTGAAGAGAGTGCCTACCTGAACACTCTGGCTCGCGAGGCGCTGGAGGCGGCGGCCGGCCGATGCGAACCCGCAGAGGTATGCGTGCCTGCCCGTGCATTGACCTCAGCACCGGCGGCTTTGAGGCGGCGGATGATCCGCGAGGCGATCCGCAGTGTGCGAGGAAATCTCCACGGGCTGGAGTGGCGGCATATCGAACAGGTGGTGCAGGCACTGGAACGGCCTGGTAGGCGAAGGACCTGGGCATTGACCCTGCCGGAAGCTTCCGTGGCCGTGCGGTTGTGCGGCCAGATGCTCCAGGTGGAGCGCGTTGATGCACCGGCCGAAGCCGCCCGCCGCCGGTGGAGCGTAACCGTGCCGGGAGTTACAGAAATACCGGAGCTAGGGATCACGCTCCTGGCGAGGTATGCCGCGGGCGGAGAGCTGCCGGAAAGTTCGGGAGGCAACACGGCGTTCGTGAATGCAGATGTCCTCGCGCCGCCGTTAACGGTGCGCACGCGGCGACCTGGCGATCGAATCCGGCCGCTAGGCTTGGGGGGCACAAAGAAAGTGCAGGACGTGCTTGTGGATGCAAAGATACCGAGAAGAGTTCGAGACAGGATCCCGATTATAGAGGACGACCTCGGCATCTTATGGATTGTGGGCTGCACTTTAGACGAGCGGGCTCGGGTGACACCACACACCCGCCGCGTGCTCGTGTTGGAAGTACAAGGACCACTCAGAGAGGATATGGGCGCACGTTGAGTTGCGGAAGTGTGTTGGAACTTCCGTGCTATACTGAAGATACCTGAGGGAACCCCGCGTCGCCGGGCAGGAGGTTGGGTTGAACAACAAGAGTATGAGATGGTTCCTAACGGCGGTGGTGATCGCGCTCATCTTCTTCGTGCTGCAGCAGAGGAACCTTGGGCGCTTTGGAGAGGCCGACCAGCCCCTGAACCTCACGCAGTTTCGAACCGAGATCATGAACGGCAACGTGAAACGGGGTGAGCTTCTTAAGGACACGTTTCACGGCGAGTACAATCATCGGCCGCCCACCGCGCACAGTGACGAGTTCGACGTGAACCTCCCGGCATCTTCCGAGGCTCAGAACGAGTTGCTGAACCTCCTTTATCAATACCATGTCCCTGTGGAGGTAAAGCATCCCCTCCTCTCCGACTGGATGCAGGGATTGCTCTTCTCGGTAATGTTGCCCCTCGTCTTCATCGGCTTCCTTTGGGTGCTCTTCATACGGCAGGCGCAATCAGGAGGGAACCAAGCCCTCTCCTTCGGGCGATCTCGTGCGAAGCGCCTAACGGATAACGTTCCCAAGGTAACGTTCGACGATGTGGCAGGTGTGGATGAGGCCAAACAAGAACTCCAAGAGATTGTGGAGTTCCTGAAGAACGCAAAGAAGTTTCAGGCCCTCGGCGCCAAGATCCCAAAGGGCGTGTTGCTACTTGGACCTCCGGGTTGCGGGAAGACAATGCTCGCACGAGCCATCGCAGGCGAGGCAGGTGTGCCCTTCTTCCACATCTCCGGCTCGGACTTTGTAGAGATGTTCGTTGGCGTGGGCGCGAGCCGCGTGCGCGATTTGTTTGACACCGCCAAGAGCAATCGCCCGTCCCTCATCTTCATTGATGAAATAGATGCCGTCGGTCGCCAGCGTGGTGCGGGACTGGGCGGCGGACATGACGAGCGGGAACAGACACTCAATCAACTTTTGGTCGAGATGGATGGCTTCGATCCCAACGCCGGGGTGATCATGATCGCAGCCACGAACCGACCGGATGTGCTGGACCCGGCCCTCCTACGTCCAGGGCGCTTTGACCGCCGCATCGTGGTAGATGCTCCGGATGCCCGTGGCCGCAAGGAGATCTTCAAAGTGCATCTGCGGGGCAAGCCCCTGGAGTTTGACACGTCGGAGGCAGAACGCGAGAAGGCGATAGACAGCCTTGCGCGCAGAACTCCTGGCTTCACCGGAGCCGATATTGCGAACCTGGTGAACGAGGCTGCACTGTTGGCGGCCCGGCGCGATAAAACGCGCATTTCCATGGCGGAGTTTGAGGAATCCATAGACCGTGTGATTGCCGGCCCCGAACGAAAGAGCCGGCTCCTCACCGAACATGACAAGCTGGTAGTGGCGTACCACGAGGTGGGACACGCCATCGTTGGAGAGCTTCTGCCCCACGCCGACCCGGTGCACAAGGTGTCCATCCTACCGCGGGGGATGGCATTGGGGTACACTATAAGTCTCCCCGATGCCGACCGGTACAACCGGTCGCGCTCCGAGCTGGAAGATAAGATCGCCATGACCTTGGGGGGACGTGTGGCAGAGGAACTGGTCTTTAACGAGATCACCACAGGAGCTTCCAACGATCTGGATTGGGCTACGGACACTGCCCGCGCCATGGTATGTGAATACGGTATGAGCGAGCGTCTGGGCCCGCTACGCCTGGGGCGCAGGCACGGCAATCCCTTCCTTGGGCGCGATATCATGGAGGATCGCGATTACTCGGAAGAAGTTGCCCGGGCCATTGATGAGGAAGTGCGCGACATCATCGAACGCAACTATCAGCGCGCGCGCCAGATCCTAGTGGCCAATCGGGCCAAGATGGAAGAGATTGTGCGCGTGTTGATGCAAAAAGAGACGCTGGAGCGCGAAGAGTTCCTCGCCCTCATGCAGGGCGCTGTTCTTCAGGAGCCGGCCGATGGCTCCGCCGGTCCGCCGGCCCAGGGAAGTCCGGAAGCCGCACCGGAACAACCGGTACGGCCTCGGATGGAACCTCGCTTACGGGCGGAACCCGGACCGGCGTAAGGAACGGGGCTCAATCTCCCTGTTGAAGGATATTGCCCGGCCCGATGCCGATGCCCCCTTGGTTTTCTTGGCCGCCAGCTCCGGGCATCTGCTTGCCTCCCAACATTACGGTGAGTGTGGTTTTTGTTTGCAGGCGGGGGAGTGGTTGCCCTTTATCCAGCGCGGCGCCCGGGCCGTAGCCTATCATCCTGAGCATCACGAAGTCGCAATCGTTAAAGATGCCCGCAGGTACCGTGGCTTCCAGCCGATTGGGGCCCATGACGAGATCGCGGCTCACAAGATCCTTCACTTCGGCCATCTGGAGAAAGTCATCGTTGAAGCCGAAGCCGAACGGGGGCTTTGTTTCCGCGGAGTCCCACAGAATCAGCGTTTTGCCACCTTGCATCCCTAGGATTTGGGCATGGATACCGAGGATGTTGGGAATGGCATTCCAGCGGATGACGATGGGCTCGTTGAAATTCACCTTCTGTTGTAGGTTGGGGCTGCTCAGCTCTATGGCGGGAAGAAAGTTTACGGTAGCAGGCACATCCATCTCCACGTTGCCGGTGTAGCTGGTGGTGAGGGCATAGTGCCCTGCTAGGGCGGCATCATCCGCCAACCGACCGGGTTGGCGCTCCGTAGGCCAATATCCCGTGGTCCAGTTCGGCTTGTAAAAGTAGGACACGCGGCCGCGTGCCGCCGCCACGCCTCGGCGCATGTCGGCCCTTTGGTCCTCCGTTAGTTGTTTGAGGTCAATGACTTCCGGCTGACCGGGTTTCACCGTGGGCGAGGATCCCCAATATTGCTTGATCACCATATCAGGACGGGATCCTTCTCCTCCGCCCGGGCCCGTGTCTGCGACGCCATCCGCCGGCTTGGGCCGATAGAGCTCCAGCACGAGGGCGGAGCCCAACTTTAGGCCATCCGGAATTGCAAGGACTGCGGTGGAACCATCCGGAGCGATGCCCGGCGACCAGAGGCGCACGATAAGGCTGCGATGGGCCTTGCCGAACTTCTCCAGGGCGGCTGCAGCTTGTGGCGGGAGTTGGACGCCTGGCGGAAGCTGAATGTTGGGGATCGCGGGCATTCCGGCCATCTTCATGGACTCCGTGGTTGCGAAGATGCCCAAAAACGCTTGCCCCTCATCGGCGATGCAAGGTCCTCCAGGGATAAGCGCCAGCAAGGGCAACAGCTTCAAGACCTTCATACCTAACCTCCTGTTTGGATATATGAAACTTCATGATCCTTATTCGAGTAGACTGCACGCTTATCCTGCATCTTCCATCCGGTTGCGTATCGGCGTAGCGTCGTTCGTGTGCCGGGGCGGGCGCCGTCCGGCTCAGCACAGACGATCCAACGGCCATCCGGTGACCAATCCACATCATCGGTTGGAAGTGGGCAGACTGGGCGAACTGTTGCAGCAATATTCGGTTGCGCGGGGAGCTTGATGAGCACGGCTCGAAAGTGTCCCGCGTCATCTACCTGAAGTGCGCCCAACTCACGGTGCCCCAGCCAAACAGGTGCGAAGGTTCCGTAGTGTTGATAAGGCGAAGGCAGGCGCAGTAGCTGCGCTCCGGCTCCAATCCCCGCCGATGCGAGGTAGATGCGGGAGCTCTTAAGGGTCCTGCCGTCGGGAACAACGGCGAAAGCGATTTGCTGCCCGTCCGGTGACCACGAGATGCCGTGGATGCGAGGGTTTGGGCCGTATTCGCCTCCGGCCGGAAGGACGGCAACGGCCTGGGCGATGGCACCCCCGGGCGTGAGAACGCGGAGCGTCTCTACCGGATCTGCTGTATATGCGCGCAGGATTCCCTGCCGGAATGCAAGCCGCGAACCGTCTGGAGACCAGGCCGGCCAACCCACGTCTTCATATCGGTCGAAACGTGGAAGCACGTCCGTAGGCGGCATTGCCGGAAGCGGGCGAACGAAAAGGGCAGTTTCGCCATGAATGCCTTCCCCAAGAAAGGCCAGATAGCGGTCGTTGGGGGACCACCGCGGAGCGCGGTAAAAGCAGAAACCGCGCGTATACCGTTTGGGATGAATCGCCAGAGGCTGCCTGGACCGGTTGCTCACTCGGCACGCCCAAAGCCCGGTGGCCACCAACTTTTCGCCGTCCTCGAAGGTAAACCATTCCGGGCGGGACACGGCCACAAAGCGGTCATCGGGAGACCACGCGATCGTTTCGGGAGTGGCAATGCGGCCTAATCCCGTGTGGTACGAGCGATCCGGACTCACATGCTCCGGAGGCTCCAATGGGGTTACCCGTGTGAGATCCGCCGACGCGATGCACAGTTGAAGGGCACGGTCCGTCGTACGTCGTAGGAAGGCGATGCGCGTGCCGTCATGGGACCATCGGGGACACACGTCGCGAAAGAGGCCGGGAACCCGGATGATGCCCGGCGGAATTTCCGTACTCCCGGCGATGGGCCGCTTGGCGCATGAAAGGGTACATAGGGGGCAGGCAATCATCGGGAGCAGAGCCCATCTTAGGCACCTCAAAAGGCGCGCTCTTTTCTCGACGTGGCGTGCGTCCCCTCCGGATAATGTGGTGGCGTGCTGCACGGTATCGGGTGATCCACAGAGAGTGATCGCGAGCCCACGGCCTCCGAAGGCAGGGGCCGGCTGCGGTCAAGGATCACATTACCCCACGAAGCCTATGTGGCGCCAGTTGCCGGGTGGGCAAGTGGGTTATGTGCGTACCGTACCCAGGGCCCGGCAGGCCACCATGGCTGCTGCTATTGCACGAAGATGAGCAACACCCCAGAGGGATCAATCACGTGGAGGACCGTGGCACCATCTACCTGCTCGGGCGCCTTCATTCGCACGGCTGGGAAGGAGCCTTCCTCAATGATGGCCTGTACACGGCTGTGCCATGCCTCTACGTCATCCACGTCCAGAAGGATCATGAAGTTATCGGCCCAATCCTTCACATAGTAGTTTTGAAGGCGGAAGGCGTGCCCATTCAGTTCGAAATCCGCCGTACCTCCCCATCCTTCGGTGTAGTGGAACCCGAGGGCGGAATAGAACCGTTTGGCCTCCTCGAAATCCTTTGCAGGCACGTATGGTTTCATGTTTCGGATGGAGAGGGGCATGGCGGACCTCCTTTGCGGCGCTGGATGAGCCGTTTGTCTTTGATTTTCAAGGCGCAACGGCATATTTCCTTTTTTCCTCTGTTGCAACCATCAGATCAATACGCGCAGGTGTTATGAACCCTGCGCTTGACCGCAAGGAATGCAGATGGGTATACTGCCTGCACAATTACACATAAGCGCCACCACCGAAGACAGCAGGCGTCTGTTGGGACTTAATTCCCGCATTGCGGGAGCCCGCCGAGGGGGAAAGATCCGTGCTGAAATGGCCCGTTGGGTCGTACTTTCGCGCGGTACGGAACCCTGCTGTTCGGCGGAGTTCCGTTTTTTGTTGCGTTGCTTCGGGAAACGCTAGAGCGGGTGGAGCGCGTGACGAGAGGAGGTGAAGAGGGATGCGGACAAAGGGGCCACGCGCAGACAAAGTAGCCGATGTGGAGCAGATGCGTGCGTTTCTCGCTAACTGCCAGGGAGCGATCCTCACGAATTACCGCGGGCTCACCGTGGCCGAGATCAGCGCATTGCGCCGAAAGCTGCGTGCGGTAGGCGGGGAATACCATGTGGTGAAGAACACGCTCTTTCGCAGGGCCATGGGTGCCGAGCTCACGCCGGAATTGGAGCATCTCCTTGTGGGTCCCACCGCGATCGCGTTTGCATCGGGAGATGTGATGAGCGTCACCAAGGAATTGGTGGCCTTTCTCCGTGATTTACGCAAGCCAGAGGTAGCCATAAAGGGTGGGTTCTTGGACGGCCGGGTCCTCTCGCCAGAGGATGTGCTTGCTATCTCCAAGCTACCGCCAAAGGAGGTAATCCTGGGGCAGGCGCTGGGAACTCTGCAGGCGCCGCTTTCCAATTTCGTTGGAACGCTTCATGGCGTACTGAGCGAATTTGCCCGTACCTTGCAGGCCCTTGCCGATAAGCGGCAGGCCGAAGCGGCGTGAAGCTCCGTAGTTACATTCATTGCCGATGGGGTCGCCCCCTAGGCGGACACATATTGAGCCGCAGTCGGCGGCAAGGAGGATCCAAATGAGTGCTATTGATGACATTATCGGCTCCCTCGAGAAGCTAAGCGTGCTGGAGCTGGTGGAACTGACGAAGGCTATTCAGGACAAGTGGGGTGTGTCTGCTGCGCCGGTTGCAGTGGCTGCGGCCCCGGCCGGGCCGGCGCCTGCCGAAGCAGCCCCTGCTGAGGAGGAGAAGACCTCCTTCGATGTGATCTTGAAGGCCGTGGGCGATAAGAAGATCCAGGTAATCAAAGTGGTGCGCGAGGTCACCTCCCTGGGCCTCAAGGAAGCCAAGGAATTGGTGGACACGGCGCCGCAGCCGGTGAAGCAGGGCGTCAATAAGGAAGAGGCCGAAGCCATCAAAGCGAAGCTCGAGGCCGAAGGCGCCACAGTAGAGATCAAATAAGTAGCGACCTAGGAATACGTGGTGGAACGGGAGCGAGGCTGAAGAGCGCGCTCCCTTTCCTTTGGGCCTCTCCGCACCGATAATGGACAAAGGCACAGCCATGTTTCGGTTGGGGAGGGCATGATGACCGATGCATCAGAAGCTGCCGAAGTGCGCTCCATCACTTTGGAAGATCCGCAAGGCGAATGGCATGCTACGCTAGAGGCATTCAGCGGTCGGCACATGCGCATCAGCCTTGCCGAAACGGCGAAGGCTCCGCGGGGACGTTGGAACGCCGGCGCCCAGGTGCGAGTGTGCCTTCGGGCGGGTTCCCGCACCTATTCCACGCCCGCCTCGGTGATCAAACAGATTGGTTCCGTCATTTGGCTGGCCGTGTCTCCTTCCTTCGCGGGTTTTGAGAGGCGTGCCTCACAGCGCGTGCCGGTGCGCTTACCGGTTCGCTGTTCGCACCATGGCACCGATCACGATGCGTGGTGCCTCGATTTAAGCGCGGGGGGAATGCGGCTGAGCCTTCCCACCCACGTGGACGTGGGAGACGAACTAGACCTTCAATTCCTGCTGCCGGGATCCCGTGAAACGCTCCACGTGCGTGGACGATCCCTGTGGGTGGCTGCCGGCCCCAGCGGCAGGGTAGAGGCTGGCGTGAAGTTCATAGCCCTCCAGCCTACTGAGGGATCTATGATCGCCGATTTCTGTGCGCGCCAAGCACCGGTTGAGGGAACGTAATCACCGCGTTCGTTTGACCCTTGGCGAAGGCGCTAGGCGACACCCCGGCTTTGGTTCCTCCCGTCGCCGATCCCCTTATCTGTAGAGAGCCACCGGCCAAATACTCATCCAGGCTGCTTCTGCGCGTTGCAGCCGGCCTTATGCGATCTGCAGACAGACCTTGGCTCCATGCTGGCGCACAGACCCGCCAGATTGGTATGCCTTCGGTGCTTGGAACATGCCGAACGCGTGGGCAGGGAGCCAACGTGTGGCTGTAGAACTCCCGCAATGTGCGCGTTGCACGAAATGGGAGGGACCGATATGGTGTCTGTAATCCTCGCGACGTTGGCGCTTGCACCGTCCGTCATCCAGGCGCCTTCGTCTGTGGGTGCTCAATGGGACTTCAAGTTCAAGAAATTTGTGATCGGTGCGTGGTGGGGGCCGTCTGCTACCGACGCCGAGATGAAGCTCTATCGGGATGCAGGCTTCAATGTGGTGATGGCGGGTCGGTATATGGAGCTGGACCGATATGGCGACCCTGCCCGGGCCATCCCTGAGCTGGATCTGGCCCATAAATACGGTCTAGGTGTTCTCTTTGACACGTATACGCGCAATGATCGCCCTTGGGGCGGAGTAGTCACGGGCGGTTGGGATTCCCATCCGCTGCATCATGCTGCAACACTTCCCGAGCTCAAATGGCTATATGAGCGCATCGGCAGGCATCCCGCCTTGGTGGGTTTCATGATCGGGGACGACCAGGGCGAAGTTACCCCACGTACCGATGCGTGCACGCAATTCTTGCACTCACTCCCCAAGCCGCACCTGTTTCCCTGGCTGTGCGGATGGATCCCTCCCGAAAACCTTGCCCGGCACGGGAACCCCATCTGCGATCCGCAGATCTACCCAACCCTTTATAACTGGAGCGCGAGCGCCGAGGAACTCGCCCGCGAGTATGCCGCTGCCTATTTCGCCGACAGCCGCAAATGCATTCAGTACGGTGTGATGTTTTGGCCTATGTTCAACGTGGGGAGTGCCGTGGGGTCTCCGGATGCGCATTCCTTAGCGTGTCCCTTGCCCAGCGATTCCTTGGTGCGGTTTCCGGCGTACGCGGCGGTGGCCTACGGGGCTCATGGCATCTTCTACTTTTGCTACAGCGGAGGCAATATCGAACGGGTGGGGCCGTGGCAAACACCGAAAGAGGCCCGTGCCGCCCTAACCAACCTCTATCCTGTCGTTCAGCGCATCAATCATCGCATCGCAGCATGGGGGCCCCGTGTGCTGGGTACAACGTCCACCGGTCTCTTTGGAACTGCTTTTGCTGCCAAGGCGTCTGGCGCCCCATCGGCAGCATCCGAGGGACTGCAGCGGCCGGGTCCCGGACGGCTTATAGATGCGATGAGCCCCGATTTGTTAGCGGGCGTGCTTGTGGCCAAGGGGCGGGCGCCTCTCGTTATGGTGGTAGATTGCCGCACGAGCAAGCGCTTCGGTGACCTTCCTGATCGGGAGGTGATCTTGCGGTTCCATCCGAACGTATCCTCTGTGCGCGTGATGGAAGGCCGACAGTCCCGCGATTTGGAGGCGCCGTTGGTGTCGCTCCGCCTGGAGGCAGGTGGCGGGCAGCTCCTTGAGCTTCACGGTCGAAACCTGGATCGGCTGTGCACTGAGGCCGCCATCTACGGACCCCCTGTGGCACTCTCCAAAACGCTGCTCCGCGAACGTCCCGGCGGGGAAGACACGGATCGCCAGGCCGACGTGGACGTGGATCCCAGCCGGGTGGAGATACGGCATTGGGTGGGCTTCGGGTGCAGTCTTTCCTGGTGGGCGGTATTCTCCCAGAACTGGCCATCGCGAGCGCGTACGGAGATTTGCCGGCGCCTTTTCAGCCATGCGGAGGACTGCCTCGGTCTGAACGTCGTGCGCTACAATGCCGGGGGCACTTCGCCCTCGACGGACACGAGTGGATATCGCCCAGGTGGCCGAGTATTGGTGACCCTCGACGCGGACGGCTCATTCCACCCCGATCGCGATGCTGCCCAGATCGAATGCTTGCGCGAGGCACACGGCTTTGGAGCCGACACGTTCGAGCTTTTCGTGAACTCTCCACCCTATTGGATGCTGAGGAACGGAGACACGCGGGGCGGCAACGAGGGCGGCGAGAACCTTAAGCCGGAGTGCGAAGAAGCATATGCGCGCTGGCTCGCAGATGTGGCTGCGCATGTGGAAGACGTTGCGGGGGTGCGCTTCCGATCCATCGAGCCGTTCAACGAGCCCTCGGCGTGGTGGTGGAGGGCGGGTCGGAGCAACCAAGAGGGGTGCAGGATACTTCCGCCGGCCCAAGCACGGATTCTGCGATACCTGCACGCCGAGTTGGATCACAGTCGGCGCCACCGCATGATCGCATGTTCCGATGAGAACGATGCACACACGGCATTCACCACGCTACAGTATCTCATGGATCCGAAAGAGGGCGGGCTGGACGCGCGCACCATCGGGCAGGTCAATGTTCATGGATATTTCGCGTGGGATTGGGAAGCGCGCCTCCACGACCTTGCAGTGAACCACTCCATCCCCCATGTTTGGATGAGCGAAGTTAGTTTTAGAGAGCAGGGTGGTGCCGGATACGTTCCTCAGGATATGCGGTGTGCCTTGCCTCAAACCCAGGCGGTGATTCGGGATCTTAAGCAACTGAAGCCCGAGGCCTGGGTATTCTGGCAGCCCGTGGAGCCGCTAGAACTGTGCCTTGCCTACCATTTCACCTACGGCCTTCTCCAATCGCCCGCTGGAATGCGTACCGATTGGAATGGCCGGGCGCTCACGCCTGGAGAATACGTCGTGAGCAAAGCGTTCTGGGCAATGATGCAGTTCTCCCGCTTCATTCGCCCGGGATACCGCTTCGTTCACACGAGCGATGAGAGAGTGGTGGCCGCCCTGGACCGCACCGGGCGGCGATTGGTCTTGGTGGCACAAAACGACTACGAGAACGCTCGGACGCTCCGCATCAATCTGTCGCGCTTCCGAAAACTTCCGCAATCGGCAGGCCGGTGGCGCACCATGGACGATGCGGCCACCACTACGTGGAACTGCCGACCAATGGACCCCCTCCCGGTGCGGGACGGTTTTCTAACGGATGAACTCCCGCCCCGCTCTGTGACCACGTACGTGCTCGGATAAACGTGGGCTGACACGGCGCTATGGCGACCCGGAACGGAGATTTAGGCCAGCCCACGGATTCCGGTCCGTGTGTGTGTGGGCGCAGGCTCTACGCGCGTTGTAGCAGGGGCAGCCTGGGAAGGGTATCCTTGTAGAGCGGGTCAGCAGAACCGAAACGCATACTATTGCGCTCGGAACGGTGATCCTTTGGGTGACAGCCCCGGGTTCCGGTGGACCACGTAGGGGCGCGTGATCATCCGGAGGACGATCATCTCGGCAGAGTTTAGGATGATATGGAACGTGGGAGCGAGCCAGTTCAGGATGCGTCGAGCGCGTGGATCGAGGAGTTCCTTACATATCGCCGCTTTGCCAGGAACAATTCCCCACACACGCTCCGGGCCTATGCGTCGGATCTGGCGCAACTCAGCGAGTACCTAAGCCGGAACGGCCGAGGAATGCAGGCCGTTAGCTTGGCGGATTTGCGTGGATATTTGGTATGGACGCAAGAACGCGGTTGCCGCCGGGCTACCTTGGCCCGGAAGCAAGCCGCGTTGCGGGCGTTCTTCGGCTGGCTTCGGCGCACAGGGCGCATTGAGCGAGATCCGTCGCGCGGCCTCGTTTCTCCGCGGCAGTCCAAGCGGCTGCCCAAGTTTCTTCGTGCCGCGGAGATCGAAGCGCTTATGGCGGCCCCGGGAGCAGATGTTGCGGGGCTGCGTGATCGAGCTTTGCTTGAGTTGCTCTATGCATCAGGACTTCGCGCATCTGAGGCCGTGGGGTTAGACGTGGACGATGTAGATCTAGACGCGGGAGAACTGCGGGTGCGGCATGGAAAGGGCGGCAAGGAGCGCATCGCGCTTATGGGGAGCAGAGCTGCTGCAGCGATGGAGGCATATCTCACCCTAAGTCGCCCTGTGTTGGCCGCTCGGGCAAAGGGCGCTGCTACCCGGGCGCTCTTTCTGAATAAACTGGGATCGCGCCTCTCGGATCGAGGGGTTCGGCGCACGTTTGATCGGTATGCGGCGGTGGTGTCTCAGCATCTCAAGATCACGCCCCATGTTTTGCGCCACAGCTTCGCCACGCATCTGTTGGAGAACGGGGCGGACCTGCGCGTAGTACAGGAACTACTTGGGCATGCCAGCCTCTCCAGTACTCAAATTTACACCCACGTCACTACGGAGCGCTTAAAGGCGGTGTACGACACGGCCCATCCACGCGCTCAGGAGGAATGAGCGCCATCTTCGAAGGATACACATGCGCGCGTGCCGAGCCGCCCAGTCCATCTGAGTGAACATTTCGGCCGATCGGTGGCCGGCTCACATTCGGGCGGAGAGGGGCATTGCACCGAGAAATAGGGAGCTAAGGATGCGGTCAACGACGATTGTTGCTGTTTTGCGGAACGGCGTTCTTGCCATGGGCGGAGATGGACAGGTGACGCTGGAGAACACCGTGGTAAAGCATTCCGCGCGTAAAGTTCGGCGTATGTATAACAATCGAGTTTTGGGGGGATTCGCCGGCTCCGTTGCCGACGCCCAAACACTGGCGGATAAGTTCGAGGGGAAGCTTGAGAGCTCGAGCGGTAACCTGCTTCGCGCGGCGATCGAATTTGCCAAGGAATGGCGCACAGACCGTATCCTCCGACGGCTGGAGGCGATGATGCTGGTTGGGGATGCCCAACGGTTGCTGCTTATTTCCGGGGACGGCAATATCTTGGAACCCGACGATGGGGTGGCGGCCATTGGATCGGGCGGACCCTATGCTCTCGCTGCCGCGAAAGCTCTCATCAGTAACACAGATTTATCGGCCCGCCGCATTGTGGAGGAAGCCCTGCGCATCGCTGCCGAGATCTGCATCTATACGAACGAATGCACAACTGTGGACGAGCTTCCCTAGTGGGCGGCACAAGCACCCCATCCCGTGCCGTATTCGTTCTGGGATGATCTCTGTGCGGCCGCCAACACCAGAGGAGCTCGAGCCGATGCTCGGCGTCATGTGTGAGGCTTTCCACCTGCCGTACCCGCAGGCACGCGAGCTCTTCTACCGCGATCCCTATTTCAGCTTGGAGAATAAGCGCGTTCTCGTGCGAGACGGCCGAGTGCTGTCGTGCCTGACCCTCGCGGATGTCACGATGTGGATCGGCAGGGCCGAGGTGCGTGTTGTCGGCATCGCAAACGTCTGCACCACTGAGGCAGAACGTCGCCGAGGCTACGGTCGGCGCCTCCTTACGGATACCGTCCTAGACCTAAGCGAACGCGGGTATGGCTTCGCCGGTCTTCTTCCGTACTCCTACGGCTTCTATCGCCGCTTGGGTTGGGATCTTTGCTCCAACCAATATCGCTTCACATCGCTCCCTTCCTTACTGCCTCCCTATCGAGAAGCGCGGTTTGTGCGACCCGCTCAGCCGGAGGATGTGCGCGCGATGGCGCACCTTTACCATCGCTATTCGCGGGGAAGAACGGGATGGTGTACGCGCGACGCTAAGCGTTGGGATTACCTCATGGGGTATGTGAAGGGCCGCGTTGTTTACCGCTATGGCGGTTCATTTGGCTATATGCTTTACGATGTGGCGCACAGGAACGGCCATCGTGCCGGCCTCAAAGTACTGGAGATGGTTGCGGATCACAGCGACGCCTACTGTGGCTTCATCGGCTTCCTCGCCGGGCATTCCGGTGATATTGAGAGTGTGGAGTACCCCACTGCGTGGGACCATTTGGGCCGCACGGGCCTTGCAGCCATTGTAACAGACGCCGACGCCCCGCACCGTGCGGGCATTGAAGTGACCCCCGGCATGATGCTGCGCGTTGTGAACCTGGTACGTGTGTTGGAAGCACTATCTCCGAACTTCTCCGATTGGCGCGGCGAGGTTGTGCTGTCGCAAAGCGATCCCATCACGAGTGAGCAGATTGTGGTGGTGCTTTCAAACGGCACCGAAGTCGAGGTGGAGAACACGGGCCGCCCGGTAGCGGGTGCGCCGCTCATCACGGGAACTGCTCAGGCGTGGGCCCAGGTGCTAAGCGGCTATCTCTCTTTAGCGGAAGCTCTCTCCCTCCATCGGTTGGCTGTGGCGGCCGGTGAGGTGGGGGAGGACCTTCTCCGGGTCTTCCCGCGGAGGGATCCCTTCCTACCGCTTCCGGACCACTTCTGAGCAGGTGCCCTAGGCACGCTGCAAGAGCTCCGAGTAGAGGATGCGATAACTTTCATACCGCCGAGGATGCACGACTCCGGCTTCGACAGCTCGCCGGATGGCGCAATCCGGCTCGGCAATGTGGCGGCAATCGGCGAAACGGCACTTTCCCAGTAGCGGTACCATTTCGCGAAAGCCGTAGACCAGCTCTTCCGGATCGGTTTGCATCAGCTCGAAGCGGCGCATGCCGGGAGTGTCGGCCACCCATCCCCCGAAGCGCAGTGGGATAAGCTGGGCGGAAGTAGTGGTGTGCCTGCCCTTATGGGTTGCGGCTCCCACCTCTCCCGTGCGGAGCCTGAGGCCCGGCTGGATGGCGTTGAGGAGACTCGATTTGCCCACGCCCGAAGGCCCTACGAACGCCGAGATGCGGTCTCGCAAGAGGGCTCGAATCTCCTCGATGCCATCTCCGCGGACGGCACTTGCCGCCAGGACGGTGTATCCCAGGGCTATAAAGGGATCAAAATCCGCTCGGAAATCGGCTTCCTGAACCAGATCGCGCTTATTGGCGATAATCACCGCGCAAAGCCCCTCCAGCTCGGCTGCCACAAGAAAGCGGTCCAGCTTCCAGGGATCCAGACGGGGTTCGGCACACGCAAATACGATCATCACTTGATCTATGTTGCTAACGACGGTATGTTGTGTGCCACGGTATCCTGCCCGCACGAACATGGAGTGGCGCGGGAGGACCTCCTCGATGATGCCCTGCCCGTGATGGGTTTCTGCAAAGCGCACGCGGTCGCCCACAGCGATGGGATCTGTGGTGCGGAGGCGCCTAACACGAGCTACGTGCTTGGATCCTGTGGGTGTTGTGGTGAACTCGAGGGTCTTTTTGAGATTGCCGCGCAAAAGACAGTGCACGGAATGTCCTCCGGCATCCACGGTATACACGCCGGATGAGGCGCGCACTACCACCCCCTCTTTTAGTGCCACGGCGTCTCTACGAACCTCCCTTGGGGCCTTGTTCGGCACCGCGTGAGTTTATCAGGCATCGCGATGTGTGTCAATAACCGGGGGCCGGCGGTGCATAATCAAGGAGGAGCGAAACCTTTGCACGCAACCACGCATTATTCCACTTCGGAAGGATGCGGCAATCGCACAGGCGCACTACGGGATGTAATGATGAAAGTTGTAACCAGCAGCGTCATGCAGGATCTGGATCGGCGTGCCATCCACGGCATGGGCGTTCCTCGCGTGGTGCTCATGGAGAACGCAGGTCGCTCGGTATTTGAAGTGTTGTGCGAGCGTTTCGGCCCCCTGCGCGCTCGGCCTATAGCCGTGCTCTGCGGAACCGGAAACAATGGCGGCGATGGCTTCGTGGTGGCTCGATATCTTAAGCTCGCCGGCGCGGACGTTCGAGTGCATCTGGCAGGTGAGATGGATCGTGTTCGCGGCGATGCCGCGAGCCACCTAGCCGTTTTGCGTTCTCTCGGCGTGAGCGTTACTCAGGAGCTACCCTCGGCCGAGATCGCCGTGGATGCACTCTTGGGCACGGGAGCCCACGGCGCGCCTAGGGAGGGCATCGCAGAAGCCATCGGACATTTAAACCGCACGGCTCGCCACGTCATCGCTGTGGATGTGCCGTCCGGCGTGGATGCAGATACCGGAGCTGTACCGGGAGCTGCCGTCCGGGCGGACATTACCGTCACGTTCGGATATCCCAAGCTCGGGCTGCTCCTCGCCCCGGGGACGTGGCTTGCCGGCGAGATCATCGTACGGGATATCGGTTTCGATTGGTCCGTGCTGCCGGCATCTTCACAGTACCGTTGGGTGGACGCAGAGGAAGTGCGCGCCTGCTTCCCCAAGCGTCCTCGCGATGCTCACAAGGGCACTTTTGGGCACGTGTTGGTTGTAGGGGGATCGGTGGGAATGTCAGGAGCTCCTACGCTTGCTGCACGGGCCGCCTTATCGTGTGGGGCCGGTTTGGCGACTGTAGCTGCTCCCGAGAGTGCCCAGCGGCTAGTTGCGCCGCGCGCCGATGAAGTAATCACTAAGCCGGTACCGGAATGTGCCGGAGCATTATGCGCGGAGAGCCTGGGCCGGGTTCTGGATGCGGCAACTCTGGCAGATGCTGTTTGCATTGGGCCAGGAGGAACGCGCCTGCCGGGAGCTCAGGCCCTCTTTCGTCGTCTGATGGTGGAGATCGGCAAACCTATGGTAGCCGATGCGGATGCGTTAAACGCCTTGGCCGAGAAACCGGTGGATCTTACAAACAGGAATGCACCGATCGTCCTCACCCCGCACCCTGGCGAGTGCGGACGACTGCTGGGAATAAGTGCGGCGCAAGTGCAAGAAGACCGCCTTGGCGCAGTAACACAAACGGCAAAGCGGTATCGGGCGGTAGTAGTACTTAAAGGGGCGCGCACGCTGATTGCCGACGGCAGCTCTTCGGAAGTCGAGGTACCCGTTGCCGTGAATACAACGGGAAACCCGGGAATGGCTACCGGAGGGAGCGGGGACGTGCTCACCGGAATGATCGGCGCGCTTTTGGCACGAGGCATTGGTGCCTTCGAGGCCGCATGTGCAGGTGTTTACCTGCACGGCCTTGCAGGCGACCTGGCCGCGGCATCTTTGGGAGAGCACTCGATGGTGGCAGGCGACATTATCCGCTTCACTTCGGCCGCCATCAAAACGCTGGAGGAGACGGAATGAGTGTCCAGAAGATATGGGGGCATTGGGCACGCGTGCTGGTGCCTGCGAGCGTGGCAACTCTGGCTTTGGCAGCACATCCGTCCGCGAACGCACAGCAAAAGCCCTCGGAGCAGCCCAGCGGAAAGTCGGCATCTACGCGAACACTTACGATCGTGGTGCCTAGCGACGGCCAATACTACCTGAGGGTACTGCCTCCTGCCGGAAAACAGGGGTCTGCGTCCCTGCCCATCGCATTCAGAGGGCCCAAAGCCACGGTGACCTATTCTCCGCCGGCAGGAGAGGCGACTCCCCGATTGGCCATTGACGAGGAACAATCCGGCAACACGGCCATCGTGCCTCCGTCGGGCCATTTCACCGCCCCGGACGTACTTGAGCTGAAGCGCATTGATTTCGATCACGTGCGCTTTGTACAGGTAAAGGTAACGTACGATGGCAAGCCCGTGCGCGAAGCCAGGGTCACGCTAACGGGCACCGATAAGGTCACCCGTACGGCAGCGGTAGAACCGGTGTCTCAAGGTCTGGCCACCTTTGAGGATGTACCCGTAGGTAAGGCGCGCATCACGATCCAATACGGTGAAGGCTTTACCCAAATCCAAGATCAACAGATATCTACGGATCATCCAGGAGACCGGTTAATCGTTCCCGCTGCCGTAAGCAATAAGGTTCCGACCCTCGACGTAGAAGCGCAAGCCGGTGGGGCAGCCACCGCTCCTCAATCCGGTGCATCCCAAACACCCTCTGCTTCTGGTCCGTCCGCTGCTCCTGGGCCCCAGCCGGTTGCATCCCAGCCGCCGTCTGCGTCCGGCGCCGAACCCAAGCCGATCCCAGAGGGGCATCATGGAGGGGCGGCCGAATTCCTTGGCGGCCTCCTGGGGCTTGCACTTGTGGTCGGCACAATCTACCTCTTGATCCGTTGGGCCCAAAGTGGAGGTATGGCCGCGACGCTGAAGAAGATCGGCATTGAAGTGAGTGGCCCGCAGCCGGCTCAGGTTTCCGGTACCCCTTGGGCTCCCAACGCGCCCCAGCCTCCCGTTGTGGCGGATCCTACCGTGTGCCCATACTGCGGGCAGAAGAAGGATGCTGCCGGAAACTGTGCGTGTACCCTTGGCGTGAGCACGCCGGCAGTCGGTACGGGAGGGCCCGTCCGCCAACCTCGGCTGGTGGGAACTGCCGGCACCTATTCGGGAACGATCTTTGCTTTGCAATCGGATGGCGGCCCTGTTACAATCGGCCGGGAGGCATCCAACCACATAGCCCTCACCAACGATAGCACCGTGTCCAGGCGGCATGCCTCGGTACGGCCAGAACAGAACGGCGCCATTATCGTGGATGAGGGCTCGTCCAATGGCGTATATGTGAATGGGGTGCGCATCTCTGGCTCGCAGGCTTTGCATCCGGGCGACGAGGTTCAAATCGGTAATACGCGCTTCCGGTTCGAGATATAGCCGGGAAAAGGGGGATGGGATTTGCGATCCCGGATACTGCTGGGTGCACTCTTCGGCGCCGTCGGCGGTCTATTAGGCTTTGTCTTTCAGGAGCTCCTCACGAAGCACGACCTGGACACCTTGGTGATGAGCGAGGCAGCCCAGATGCGCAACATGATGGTCCAGGGGCTCCTGGTAGGCATGATGCTGGGCCTGGCACTGGGCATGGTAGAGGGTGTTGCCACCGGCGCGCGCGACCGGGTGCTTTTTGGAGCAGTGTCGGGTGCCGCAATTGGTGCCATCGGCGGCGTGATGGGTCTCTACTTGGGCAGCATCGTCTTTTCCCTGGCACTCTTCGGCCATCCGCAGGAATACCTCATGCGGCGCCTCGACCTCCTCGATTTTCTGCAATTGGTCATCGCTCGCGCTCTGGGGTGGACATTCTTAGGGGCCCTTCCAGGCCTGGCCGTGGGTGCTTCCACGCGTTCGCGTAAGCGGGCGCTTCACGGCCTCATTGGCGGGCTCATCGGTGGCTTTTTGGGGGGCCTGCTCTTTGACTTGGTGGGGAACGCGGCTACGCCATTTTTGGCCCCGGCGGCTGCTGCGGCGGGCAGGCAATTATTCGGTGCCGGCGGCCCTAGCCGTGCGGTAGGGTTCACCCTAATCGGATTGCTCACCGGGCTCTTTATCGGCCTCGTAGAGGAATTTTTCAAACAGGCCTGGGTGCGCGTGCTTGCCGGCCACAATGAGGGCCGAGACTTTATCATTTCCAAGCCGCTTACCATCATGGGCCGCGATGAGCGCGCCGATATTCCGCTGTTCGGCGACCGCAGCCTCGCACCACAACATGCTGCCATTCGTATGGAGAACGGCCGCCATGTTTTGCTGGACGGCGGCACGCAGGTCGGCACACTTGTGAACGGTCAGCGGGTGGATCAACCACGCCTTTTGCGCGACGGAGACATGATACAACTTGGGGCCGTGCGGATATTGTTTAGGGAGAAAGCTACCGCGAGCAAACTTGCGCATTCGCCGGCGGATGTCGCGGTCGCGCCGCAAACGCCTGGCGGTGTTTCCATGCCGTCACACCTTTGCCCTTACTGCGGCACACCTAAGGATGCCCAAGGAAATTGCCTCTGCAGCATTCCGGCATCAGGCTCTTCTGCGCCTGCCTATCTGCCCTCGGGTGGGGGTGCTGCCGGACCTGGCTACGCACCACCTGCTCCATTGGTCGGAAGTGGAGGTCATGCTCAAATAGAACCCGGGCTTCCTGGTGCCGGTAGTGTTCCTGGGATAGGGTCTGCCGGCGTTCGCGCTCTTCCTCCGGGAGGCCGCGAGCCGGAGGGTACGCCCCTAGGACCGTTGCCTTCCGGATCACGCTTAGTTGGGTTGGAGGGGCCCTACGCAGGGCAGGCATTTGCGTTACTTCCCGCGAATACTACCATTGGGCGCGATGCAAACAGCGATATTGCATTGACGGCGGACCCAACCGTGTCACGCCGGCATGCGCACGTGTCTGTTGAAGGCTCAGGACACGTGATCTACGATGACGGTTCATCGAATGGAACGTACGTGAATGGGGTGCGGGTGACCGCCGTGCCGCTTGTTCCAGGGAGCATCGTGCAATTAGGCCAGAGCAAGTTCCGGTATGAATGATCGGCGGGGTGTGGCGTGTTGCACGGAACGCCAGGGATGGCTACGATTGGTGGAGGTGGCCGAATGGAAGATCGCACACAGCAGATGGGCTACCCTGCAGGCGGAGTTCCGCCGGCAGGCCCATATGGGGAGAGGACGGTAGTTCCAGGCGGAACTGCCGATCGCACAGTAGTAGGCGGGCCCATGCGCGCGCTGGAGCTGGAGGCTGTGCCCGGAAGCCGCTACGGATATGCCGGGGGTGGGCGTGAGCACCTGCTTCTCATGGCGAAATCGGCGGCGCAGGCCATCGGGCGGCGGATGCCCCTGAACCTCGCGCTGGTCATAGACCGATCCGGATCCATGGAAGGCGAGCCCCTCGACTATGTGAAGCGGGCGTGCGGTTACGTCGTGGATCTGTTGGAGCCTACGGACATCCTTTCCATTATCACATTTGCCGAGCAGGTGGACGTAGTAATGCCTGCCCGGCGGGTAATGAACAAGGCCCTCATCAAGGAGCACATCAATCGCATACAGGTGGGCAACACTACGAACCTATACGATGGGCTTGCCATGGCTGCCGCCCAGGTGGGGTCCGTTCCCGCAGGCGGTTATCTGAACCGCATCCTTATCTTGACCGATGGCGAGCCCACCGCCGGTATCAAGGATTTCGGCTCCATCGTCAACCAAGTGGCCGAGGTGAAGCAGCGCGGCATCTCTGTTACCGCCCTGGGCTTCGGCAGCGAATACAATGAGGAGCTGATGGCCGGCATCGCGCGGCGCAGCGGTGGGAATTACTACTATATATCTCAGCCGTCCCTCATCCCGGAAGTTTTTCGCCGTGAATTAGAGACCCTCATGACGGTGGTCGCTAGAAACCTCCGCATGAGGCTACGCTTGCCCCGCGGCGTTCAATGCCGCTACGTGTACGGGGTAACCCAGCCGCAAATCACCGCCCGCACGGTGGAATATGCTCTTGCGGACGTCGAACGGGGCAGCACCCTGGTGAACCTTGTGGAATTGGAGTATGCGCGGCACGTACCAGGTACCTATCGGGTGGCGCGCGCCGAGCTGACGTACGACGATGTGGTATCCGGCCGTACCGAAACCCTCTTTGCGGACGCAGTGGTTGAATTCGTTACGGATCAGTCCCAAGTGGAGATGGGGCGCAACGCCGTGGTGGCGCGCGAATTGGAAGTCCATCTGGCGTCGCGCAACCTAGAGAAGACCATGATGGGCATGCGCACGCAACAACTTACGGCGATGAGTGCCATGCAAGAGTTGCAGCGCACACGCACGATCCTTATGCAATCCGGCCGGGAGGCCCAGGCGCAGGAAGTGACGCAGGCGATAGATGCCCTGCAGCGCGGTGGCGACGTAGAAAAGACGCTCATCGGCACAATCTATAATCTAGACCAAGGGAAGAAGCGGGAATAGCGCGGCAGGGCTGGAGGAAACTATGGAGCAACAGAATTCGGAACCTACCCGTGTGCTGCAAGGGCCGGCGGAGGAACGCACGCAGATCGCCCCTGTCCCGACGCCCGGGGGCGTAACTCAGATGGGCGTTCCCGTAGTTTGCCCGGTATGCCACACTCAAAATCCCTCCCTTGAGACGTATTGTGTGGAATGCGGCTTCCTGCTGGCCTCTACACCGGGGACGGAGCAAGAGCCGCCCACGGAAGAACCCGGCGGGTTGGAGTTGGTAGAGGCTGTAGGCGGGCGACGGTTTCGAATTCGACCTGGCGTGAATATGGTGGGGCGCGAGAACGGGGACATACTCTTGATGGACGGCACCGTGTCCCGCAGACATGCCCAGATCCGCCGTAGTGAGGATACGGTCACCCTCACCGACCTCAACAGCACGAATGGAACGTTTGTAGATGGGCGCCGCATTCCGCCACAGGAGGAAACGCCGATTGCCATAGGGGCGGAACTTCGTTTCGGCAATGTTGTCCTTACCCTGGTGGAAGCCGGCGCAGAAGCTCCGGTGCCAAGTGCCGCCCAGCCTGCAGGCGTGGCCGGCGAGGCTACCCAGGTGATCGCGCGTTCTGTGGGGCCGGCGCCTGCTCAACCCGGCGGGATCACCATGACCCGTTCTGCGGGCGCGCTCCCTGCAGAGGACGTCCTTCGCCCTGTGGCCCGCCTCATTCCCGCTGGAGGGGCCGGTGAAGCGGTGGATCTGTATCCTGGCCCCACCACCATCGGCCGTCGAACCTCCAACGACGTAGTGATCGCAGGGGATCCGTACATTTCGGGGCGGCACGCCCAATTGGATTGCGATGACACCGGCTGTTATGTAACGGATCTCCAAAGTACCAACGGTACGCTCCTCAACGGCGTGAAGCTTGATCCGGGTGTGCGGGTGCGCGTGGAAGATGGGGACGAGCTCACGATTGGCCAGAACACCTATCGCATAGAAATCATTCCACCAGGTGGGATGGATGTACCGGCTGCGGGCGAGGCTAACGCCGGCGAGTCCGCCGAGGGCCCCCAAGGCGAGGATGAGGGATGACGGAAGACAACGTTCCCGGGCATGTAGACACAACAGAGGATCAGGAGATCACTGCGCGCTTCTCGCGTGACGAACTCGTTCGCGGTTGGGCAGAGCGGGAGGCGCGCGCCCCCCGCGTTGTGCCTTCGGTGCGCATCGGTGCAAAGACAGACCTCGGACGGGTGCGCGAGAATAACGAGGATAAGTTTGAATTCTACGAACCGTACGATCCCAGCCTCCTGGCCACCCGTGGAAACCTTTACGTTGTGGCCGACGGCATGGGCGGCGCGGCCGCCGGGCAGATTGCCAGCGAATTGGCTCTCAAGAACTTTATCGCAGCCTATTACGACAACGCCACCGATGATGTGCCGGTTGCCCTTCGGAAGGCAATAGCCAGCGCCAATGATTACGTATTCAATGTTGCCCGCATGATCCACGAGCGCAGTGGGATGGGCACTACCATCACGGCACTCGCGTTGGTGGAGGATCGTGCCTATGTAGCTCAGGTGGGAGATAGCCGGGCGTACCTTGTTCGGGAGGGGCAGATACGCCAAGTGTCCCAGGATCATTCCTGGGTGGCAGAGCAGGTGCGCATGGGTGGGCTCACTGCCGAAGAGGCGGAATCCTCGCCCTATCGCAACATAATCACCCGGGCGATTGGAACTCAAGAAGCCGTTGAGCCGGATATCTACACGGAAGACGTTCGCGTAGGAGACACGTGGGTCCTATGCACCGACGGTCTCACCGGGCATGTTGAGGACGCAGAGATTCTGCGAATTGCAGATGGGCAGGCGCCTTCCGAGGCAGCTCGGCAACTTGTAGAGCTTGCCAATGGCCGCGGCGGGCGGGACAACATTACGGTGCTGGTGGTATCCGTTTGCGGATTGGTTCCTGGTGAGGGCGGGGCTGAGCCAGCGAATGACGCGGAAGACGCCCGCGCCACAGCCCCGAACCGCCGGGGTATCTGGAGGGGTCTGGGCGGTTGAACGCCGCAACCGCTGTGCGCGGCCCACGCAAGAGGCTGTTCAAGCGTTCAGGTTGGCAGGGAAGGTTTGCAAATCGGCATGGATGATGCTACACGCTCCGTAGTGGGGCGCTTGTTAAGCCGTTGGCTTCGTCACCGGCCAGACGAGGCCAATCTTGCACTAAGCCCGGAAGGATGGGCTTTGGTTGCAGATGTGCGCGCCGCCCTGGCGCAACGAGGCTACATATTGGCGGACACAGATATCGAACAGATCGTCCGTACGGATCCCAAGGACCGCTTCGAACTGGAGGAAGGTCGGCGGATACGGGCGCGGTACGGGCATACGGTGTCTGTGGAGGCCGGAATGTATCCCGGCATGCCTCCCGCTACGCTTTATTGTGGTGTGGATACGCGCCGTTTGCCCCGCGTTTTGCAGGTTGGCTTAAAGCCCTCGAAGCGTGCCTATCTTCATCTGGCAGTGTCACGGCGCGCAGCCATCCAGGCAGCTACCAGGCGCGGCAGAGTCCCGGGTGTGGTGGCTGTTGCCGCGCACGAGGCTTGGGCCGGCGGCGTACGCTTCTATCCGCGTGGAAAATCTGTGTGGCTCAGTGATCCTGTGCCACCCCAGTTTCTTACCGTGCTGGCCGAGGGGCACTCTGCCCGCGAGGGCACGCCGTCCATCCCTCCCGGGGTACCTCGAAGAAGAAGACCTCACGGTGGTTTCCTCAAACGGCATGATCGCCGCGAGTAATCTTAATGCGCCGCACCCTGCAAACCGGGAAAGGCCGGCGTTACCATGATGGCTGCTGACCTTATCGCCAACCGGTACCGCATCATTCGGGAGATCGCGCGCTCCAATGACGTGGTCTACGAAGCCCTAGACACTACCGTGGGCCGACGGGTGGCGATCAAAGAGCTGTTAATCCCCCCGAACCTTACCGGCCAAGCACGTCGCGACCGCATCGAGCGCTTCAATCGCGAGGCCCGCGCTGCGGGGAAGTTGAGCCACCCGAACATCGTAACCGTTTACGATTTCGGCGAACAGAATGGCCGCCACTACATCGTGATGGAATACCTTGAGGGGATCACCCTGCGGGATGCCCTCCAGACACGTGGCGCACTGCCCATCGAGGAGGCGGTGGATATTGCCGCCAAAGTCCTGGCCGGCTTGGCTCACGCCCACAGCCACCAGGTAGTGCACCGAGACGTAAAGCCAGACAATATCCACCTGCAGCCCGACGGAGGCGTGAAGTTGGCCGACTTTGGCATCGCCCGCATCATGGAAGAAGCCTCCCTCACCGGCGAAGGCCAGATTTTCGGGACGCCCAGTTACATGTCTCCAGAGCAAATCGAGGGGCGTTCGGTGGATCACCGCACAGACATCTTCTCCATGGGCGTGGTGCTCTACGAAATGCTGGCAGGGCGGAAACCCTTCCAGGGCGACAGTGTGGTGAGCATCACCTATGCCATCATGCACAATCAACCGAATCCCCTAATCGGTGTGCCTCGAGCTATTGAAGACGTAGTGTTTCAGGCTCTCAACAAGAATCCGGAACTGCGGTTCCAAACCGCCGACGCTATGCGGGCAGCACTTCTTGCTGCGATGCGTGCGCCGGATGCGCCTTCATGGCTTCCCGCCCAACATAGGCCGCTCACTGGGCAGCCTTTATCTCCTGGTCCATTTGGGGCAGGGCTGCCTTCCCCACAAATGCCGCCGGGCCCCCTGGTCGCCGGACCTCCCCCGGTGCAGGCACCGCCCGGCTCGGTACCACCGATCTTTGTGGGCGCGCCACCTCCGGCGCAAACGAACTGGCCTACATCTCTGCCGCCCGCAGGCGGGCAAGTGCCGCCCGGTACTGCCACAAATGTGCCGGCGGGGAGCACTGTTGCGGGTCCCTTCGCCACCTGGGGACCGCAGGGGCCCTCGGTTGGGCCTTCTTTGCCGCCGCCGGTAGTTGGAGTGCCACGTTCCACAGGACTTAGCCCCGGCGTTCGGTCCTGCTTGATGGTGCTCGCGGCCACTGTGCTGATTTCCGGGGCGATCTTGGGCTTGGTCCTGCTCTTTCTTAAGGCGTATGAGGAGCAAACGAGCAACGCGGCTGTGGTGTGGGCAAGTCGGCTCAACGAGGAGGGGCGCCAACTCTATCAGGACGGTGATCTAGAGGGCGCAGCCGCGAAATTTGCGGAAGCAATGAGGGCGGCTCCAGATACGGAAGCCGCGAACATCGCGCGACAAAACCTGGCCAACACATACAACCAACTCGGGCTTCAGGCATACGATCGGCAGGATTTCGATACCGCCGAGCGATACTGGTCTCGTACCTTGCAGATTGATCCCGAGAACATGGATGCCAAGGACAATCTCGGCCGCCTGCACCAGCGCTCGAGTACGCTGCCTTCGCGACTCCCCAATGAGTTTGGGTCGTCCATCCCGCAGTCGAGCGGTGATCGTCCCTTCTCCTCCCTTATGCCCCGTGAGCAGGAGGCCCAGAGGTTCCTAAACGAAGGCATAGATGCGTATCGCCGGGGCGATATCTCCACAGCACGAGATGATTGGCAGCGCGCTGTAGAGGCCGCACCGGGAACAGATGCCGCCCTGAAGGCCCAAGATCTGCTGGACCGAACGGCGAGCACCCCTGGTTTTGAAGGGGATTAGCCGCAATAATCCGGTTGTGTGGGTCGCCACGGAATCCGCCGGGCACGATGGGCCCCGGCCCGGGTCGAAGTCGCCGGTGCATGAGGGGTACGTGTCCATTTGATTGAGGGGCGCGCGCCCGTTTTCCATTGGAAAAGTTCGCACGCTCTGGCCACCGATACACAATGTGAATCAGGCTCACATACACCGTGCTAGAGGGTGGACGGACGTGTAGATGTTGCCGGAGGTGCAGGCGCGTGGAGAGATGCCGATCTGCGGCTCATGAACCAAAAGCCCGTGGCGATGAGGGCGATGAACACCGCCGCATACGCCAGGGCGAAGGCTT
>Ga0078972_1002614_pt1 | contig 58717 bp, 55 predicted proteins | sample YelNatPaOPGAMG01_FD_67568 | JGI IMG/M metagenome (GOLD analysis project Ga0078972, IMG submission 67568) | Hot spring thermophilic microbial communities from Obsidian Pool, Yellowstone National Park, USA - OP-RAMG-01 (SPADES assembly) (version 2) | ecosystem: Environmental > Aquatic > Thermal...
GGCTTGCCTTTCCGGTTCCTCCCCGCTCCAAGGGCTTGGCCCGCGGAGCCTCACCCCACCCTTGGTGCATTCTTCCCCCGGATCCAGTCCGGGGTCGAATGCCCCCAATCCCTTGGCAGGTGATTGGGCAGGCATGCCGGTCATTTAGATCCACAGGCATTTGCACCGCCATTTCGCCTTCCATTGCGGGATTGGGGTTCAATATCGCAATTCCCTCTATGTCTCTGTGTCTCTGTGGTTTGCTCTTTTCAATTCTCAAGTCTCTTACTCGTAGACCTGACGGACGCCGTAGAGGCTGTCCCGTTCGACGGGCACGCGGCCGGCCTTCCGGATCAGGTGGAGCAGCTCCTCGAGCCCCACACCCACGGGCGTGGTGGCGCCTGCGTCGTGGGTGATGCGCTCCTCCACCACGGTCCCGTCGATGTCGTCCGCGCCGAACCAGAGGGCTGTCTGGGCGATCTTCAGCCCCACCATGATCCAGTACACCTTGATGTGGTCGATGTTGTCGAACAGGAGGCGGGAAACGGCGAGGGTCTTGAGGTTGTCCTCCCCGGTCACGTCGGGCAGATTCTCATAGGGAGTATTGTGCTTGTTGAACTGGAGCGGGATGAAGGCCATGAACCCACCGGTCTCGTCTTGGAGCTCCCGCAGCCTCAGCACGTGGTCCACCCGGTCCTCGATGCTCTCGATGTGGCCGTAGAGCATGGTGCAGTTGCTTCGAATGCCCATCTGATGGGCGATCCGGGCAAGATCCAGCCAGCGCTGTCCGCTGATCTTGTTGGGACAGATCCTTCGCCGCAGCTCCTCTCCGAGGATCTCCGCTCCGCCGCCGGGCAAAGAGCCCATGCCGGCCTCCCGCAGGGCCGCCAGGATCTCTTGGGGGCTCTTGCGCTCGCGCTTCGCGTAGTAGTCCACCTCCACCAGGGTCAGGGTCTTGAGGTGGACCGAAGGGTTGACGGCGCGGATGGCCCGCAGCATCTCCAGGCAGTCCTGGAAGCTGAACCCGGGGTCCAGACCGCCGACGATGTGGATCTCCTCCCACCGCTCGCCCGGAGCCGGCACCGCCTTTCCGGCGATCTCCTCGATGGTCATGCGATGAGCGCCCTCCTGCCGCGGCTTCTTGGCGAAGGCGCAGAAGGAGCAGCCCGTGACACAGATGTTGGTGTGGTTGATGTGGCGGTTCACGTTAAAGTAGGCCCGATTGCCGTTCTTGGCCTCCCGAGCCCTGTTGGCGAGGATACCGAGCGTCACGAGATCGCGGGTCCGGTAGAGGGCGACGCCGTCCTCGAACCCCAGCCGCTCGCCCGCCTCCAGCTTGTCGATGATGGGATGAAGGGAGGCATCCCGCACCTGCCTCCGGCGGACCCAGGATCCGGCCAACCCCTGAACGGCCTGTTCGGAGGCCTGCATCCTGTTCACGGGCAACCCCTATGGCTAAGAACCCATGGGACCCTGGCCCACGGATTCGTGGTCTCGTTTCCCGGCCTGCTACCCGGCGTACTGCACCGCCTTCGCCTCCCGGATCATGGTCAGGCGGATGTGGCCGGGGTAGTCCATTTCGTCCTGAATCTTCTTGGCCATTTCGGAGGTCAGGAAGGGCATCTTGTCGTCGTCCACCTGCTCGGTCTTGACGATCACTCGCACCTCTCTCCCCGCTTGAATGGCGAAGCACTGGTCCACTCCCTCGAAGGAGGTGACGATGCTTTCGAGGGTCTCGATTCGACGCAGGTAGTCGGTCAAGGAAGCCCGGCGCGCCCCGGGCCTGGAGCCCGAGATGGCGTCGCAGACCGCCACCAGCACGGAAATGGGGTGGATGACCTCAACGTCCTCGTGGTGGCTCTCGATGGCGTTGATCACCACCTCATGCTCGCCATACTTGCGGGCCGCTTCGCCCCCGAGCTGGGGGTGGGTCCCTTCCCGCTCCACGTCGATGGCCTTCCCGATATCGTGCAGGAGACCGGCCCGCTTGGCGAGGGTCACGTCCAGGCCCAGCTCCGCGGCCATGTTCCCGCAGAGCTCGGCCACCTCCACCGAGTGGTTGAGCACGTTTTGTCCGTAGGAGGTGCGGTACCTCAACTTGCCCATGAGCTTCAGGATCTCGGGGTGGGGAGGCTCCAAGCCCAGGTAGGTGAAGGCCTCCTCGCCGGCCACCTGGATCTCCCGCTGGACCTTTTTCTTGACCTTGGTCACCACCTCTTGGATCTTCCGCGGGTGGATCTTGCCGGCCTGGATGAGCCTCTCCAGGGACTGCCTGGCGATCTCGCGGGCCACGGGATTGAAGCCGGAAATGACCACCGTGTTGGGATCCTCGTTGTTGATGAGGAGCTGCATCCCGGTCTGCTCCTCGAAGAACTTGATGTTCCGGCCCTCGTGCCCGATCAGCCGCCCCTTGATGGCCTCGTCGGGCAGCTTGAACTGGGAGGTGGTGCGCTCCACGACCTGGTCCACGGCCACCCGCTCGATGGCCAGGGTGACGATCTTCTGCGCCTCTATTTCGGCGGTGCGCTGGGCCTCCTCCTTGATGCGCCGGATCATGTTCGCCGCTTCGTGTTCGGCCTCGCTCTTGAGATTGGCCACGAGCTGCTTTTTGGCGTCCTCCACGGTGAGTCCTGCCGCCTTCTCCAGGCGGCTGTTGTACTCGGCGATCACCGCGTCGATCTCGCTGCTCCGGCCCTGCAGGGCCGCCTCTTTCGCCTCGATCTGGGCGGCCATGGCCTCCAGCTCTCCCAGCCGCCTCTGCTGCTCGCGCTCCACCTGCTGAAGGTGCGCGTCGCGGCGATTCATGGCCCGCTCGATGTTTTTCACCGATTCGAAGCGTTTTTGGTAGTCCTCCTCCACCGCCGAGCGCTCCTGCTGGAACTCCTCTCGGGCCTTGGCCAGTTCTAGTTTCTTGAGGTTTTCCCCCTGGATCTTGGCATCTTCCAGGAGCCGCGTGGACTCCTCCCGGGCCCGGACGAGGCTCTTCTCGCCGATGCGGCTGTTCAGAATCCAGCCGCCCAGCAACCCCAGGCCTATCCCCAGGAGCAGACCCACGATCGAATAGATCAGGATATGGGCTGCCATGGTTCAACGCTCCCTGTGAGGGTGTTGGCTCACAAAAACACCCTGGCGTCGGTCTCCGCGCCCTCCCGAATGGCCGCGGCGATGGCTTCGAGCCGTTCGGGCGGTACCGGGCACAGCTCCAGATCCGCGGGGCCGCGGTCCAGGGTGTAGATCTGCACGTGGTTCGGGCCTATGGCCCTGACCGCTTCCACGAGGGCGGACACCTCCTCTGGCGTGGTGTTGTCCACCCTCCCGTTGACGAACATGCACTGGAGGATCGCCCTGGAGCCCATGGCCCTCAGCCCGCGCAGAACGGCGGCCAGGCGCACTTCCCGGGCGGGGCCGTTCAGGCGGCGAAAGGTCTCCTCCACGGCCGTATCCAGCTTCAGTATCGGATCATCCAACAGTTCCAGCGCCGCCCTGATTTCCGGCCGGTCCACGGTGGTGGAGTTGGAAAGGATGGCCGTCCGGCAGGCCGGAGCGTAGAGGTCCCTCAGGGCCACCACGTCCTCCACTATGCCCGGAAAGTCGGGGTGCAGCGTCGCCTCGCCGTTGCCCGAGAAGGTCAGCGTGTCGGGCGGCGTCCCCTCTTGCATCAGGCGGCCCAGCCTGGCCTCCAGGGCCGCCCTGACCTGATCGCGCGAGGGCAGGAAGCCCGCGTACAGGGCCGGTTGGGTGGCCAGAAGCCCGGTCCAGGAATACTGGCAGTATCTGCAGTTCATGGAGCAGACTTTGATCTCATCGGGCAGGATGTTCAGCCCCAGGGAGCGTCCGAGCCGGCGGGAGAGCACCGGCCCGTACAGGATGCCCTGCTGGAGCCGGATGGTGCTGCGCGCGTGCAGGCTCATGGCCTCCGCCCTCCGTCCGCCAAACAGACCGGCCACTTCGGATCTAGCGCCTTCTCAGTCCTCGTCAGCATGGGCCGCCTTCACGAAGGGGTTGTGCCGTTTCTCGAAGCCGACGAGCGTGGAGGGGCCGTGCCCCGGGAAAACCTCCGTCGCGTCCGGCAACGCGAAGAGGGCCCGCCGAATGGACCGGATCAGGGTGTCGTAGTCGCCGCCAGGCAGGTCCGTCCGCCCGATGGACTGGGCGAAGAGCGTGTCCCCCACCAGCACGAAGCCGTCCCCCGCCAGGCAGACCCCGCCCGGTGAGTGGCCGGGCGTGTGCAAAACCCGAAGCTTCGCCCTCCCCACGGGGATCTCCAGCCCGTCCTTCAGAAAGACCGTCGGCTCTGGGCTCGGCTGCACCGAGAAGCCGAAGAGCAGCGCGTGCCTGACCATATCCCTGAGGATCGGCAGGTCCCCCTCGTGCAACATCAGGGGGCACCCGAACCGCTCGGTAAAGAGGGCGTTGTTGTAGGCGTGGTCGAAATGCCCGTGAGTATTGATGACGGCCATGAGGCGGAGGTTTCGCTGCCGGATTTCGTCCGCAAGGCCCTCGCTGCCGATGGAGGGATCCACCAGGACCGCCTCCGCGGAAGCGGGCTCCACCACGAGGTAGGTGTTGTTCTCCAGGGGTCCGACCTGGTGCGTCTCCACGCGCAGGCTGTTTTCCATCGGCCTCATGACCTCTCAACGAGGGAACGTTCCCGGGCGGCGCTCTATTTCTCGCGCGCTCACGCGCCGCTCTTGGTAATCCGTGATTGTACCACACGGAGGCCACCACCTGACTCCGGCCCCATCCGCCCAAATCCCGCGATGGATTGGTCTTACCTTTGGCGCCGCAGGTGCTTTCCGAGGGAAAGGCTTTTTCTCCCAAACGGGGAGGGGCCATTCCCTCCCCGCTCCACGGGCAAAGCCCGCGGAGCCTCACCCCACCCTTGGCGCATTCTTCGCCTTCGGCTTGAATGCCCCCAATCCCTTGGCGGATGATTGTGCGGTTATGCCGGCCATGAAGATCCATGGGGATTTGCACTTCCATTTCGCCTTCCATCGCGGAATTAGGGATCCGCGGTGAGGGGATCGAAGATGGCCGCTCGCCGCGGCGCGGGCGGCCTCAGCCCGGAGGCCAGCCGAAGGAGCGGCCGCCCAGCAGGTGAAGGTGCACGTGGAAGACGGACTGGCCGGCCGATTCCAGGCAGTTGACGTTCAGCCGGAAGCCCTTGGACTCAAGCCCCCTCTCCTTGGCGATCTTGGACGCCAGCACCAGCAGCCTGCCCATCAGCGGGGCGTCCTCGTCCCGCAGGTCGTTCAAGGTGGCGATGTGGCGCCTGGGGATGACCAGCACGTGCGTAGGCGCCTGCGGATGGATATCCTCGAAGGCGTAGAACTCCTCGTCCGAGTAGACCCGCCGGCTCGGGATCTCGCCCGCGGCGATCTTGCAGAACAGGCAGTCGCTCATGGGCACCTCCTTAGGAATTCAGCATACCTCCGCCCGCTTCCTCACCGCCACCTCCTCCGCCGTTGCCCCCTCGCTCCCGCGCCGGTATTATGGCCCCAGGAGAGATCCATGTCCGACTCGGGCGACCTCTCGGCTACCCCCTTCCCCGTACTGTTGGCGGAGCACTTCCAGCGGCAAAGCACGGGGGCCTTATCCGTCAGCGTGGGGACCTTTCGGAAGCGCATCTTCCTCCAGGGAGGGCGAGTAGTCTTCGCCGCCTCCAACGACCGCAACGACCGGCTGGGAGAGATGCTCGTACGCCGCGGCGTTCTTGGCCTCTCGGACTTTCTGGAGGTCTCCGCCTCTATGGTGCCCGGAAAGCGCTTCGGCACACTCCTGGTGGAACGCGAGATCATCGACGGCCAGCAGCTCGTCTGGGCCGTCACTGAGCAGGTCAAGGAGATCGTCTTCTCCCTTTTCGGCCTGCCCGCCGGCCTTTACCAGTTCCTCGACGGACAGGACGCGGGCGAGGAGATGATCACCCTCCAGATCAACACCCCCGAACTCCTCCACCAGGGAGTCAAGAGCATGGACCGGATTCTTCCCATCCTGGACGCCTTTCCCAGGGCGGACCTCCACCTCCAGCTCGCCGGCGGCACCTCCGTCGTCTTCTCGGCCCTGACGCTGGAGCGCACCGAGAGGGAGGTCGTCCGGGCCTTGGCCGCCCCTTGCGAGTTGCGCGGCTTCTGCGCCTCCGCCAAAATGCCCCAGTTCCCGCTTCTCAAGTTCCTCTGGGCGCTCCTCATGCTCGGGTACGTTCGCAGCACCGTCGAGCCGACGACAATCCCCTCTCTCAAAGCCGGAGAACCCCCGGACATGGAGATCACCGGCGAGGACCTGCAGGACCTCCTCTGACCCCTTCCCGCCGCCGTTCAATGGCCCTTGACCCGGCGGCCCCTTCGGTGTAGCTTAATCGGGCGGAAGCGGCCCCTTCGGCCACCGCCGTACGGTGAGCGTAGCTCAGTTGGTAGAGCCCCGGACTGTGGCTCCGGTTGTCGCGGGTTCAACCCCCGTCGCTCACCCCATTTTTACGCGCTCGTAGCTCAGTTGGATAGAGCGTTGGCCTCCGGAGCCAAAGGTCGTGGGTTCGAATCCCGCCGAGCGCACCATTTTCTCCAAGAGGGAGGCTCCGCCCCCCTCTTGGCGCTCCGCTCGGTGCCCCTCGCTTCGCTGATCTCCTCGGGGATGGGTTGCGCCTGCGCGCGGGCAAAGCCCGTGGCTCGGCGCGTTTGTTCGAATAGCAAGCGAAATCGGGATTCGAAGGGCAGGATACGCCGTAGCCCTTGCCGCGAGAACGCGAGCGAAGAGCGAGCGTTCGCAGCGAGCAAGGCAAGGCGAGGGCCCCGCCCCGGGAACCATGGGCGCCCTTGAAACGCAGCCGCGAGACTCGCGAGCGGCGAGGCTTCTAGGGCGCTCAGGTTCGAATCCCGCCGAGCGCACCATTTTCTCCGAGAGGGAGGCTCCGTCCCCCTCTTGGCGCTCCGCTCGGTTTCACCTCGCTTCGCTGATCTCCTCGGGGATGGGATGCGCCTGCGCGCGGGCAAAGCCCGTCGCTCGGCGCGTGTCTTCCAATAGCAAGCGAAGGCGGGATTCGAAAGGCGGGACGCGGCGTTCTCGATCAGGCGATCGCTCTTACAACCACCCCCCTTCCCCATGTGGGAGCCGTCGCCCGGCGGCGATTTGTCAGGTCGCCATCAGGCGATCGCTCCCATGGCCAACCCTGCCCGCGGAACTTGGGATTCACCCAGTCTCGACTCTTCCCCCAAATGGGCCTATTCTAGGGGCAGACAAGCCCCCACCGCTTGTCGTAAAGCTTCCCCTGATTCGCGCTCCCCCGTAGAGGGCGGGAGGGGCGAGGATGGAGGGGGGCGTGCACCGAGGAGGGCGGATGCAGGCGACGGACCGGCTTTCGGCGCCGGGCGGTGGAGACGGGGGGACCTTTGGGCTGCCACCGCGGTGGCGGCTGGAGAGGCGGCTCGGATCGGGCGGACAGGCCGAGGTTTGGCTCGCCACCGACACCCAGCTCAACACGCCGGTAGCCATCAAATTTTACAGCGGGACCTACTCGGGCGAGGCGCGGGCGCGCTGGCGCCGGGAGCTACGCCTCGGGCGTTTGCTACAGCACCCCCACCTGATCCGCATCCACGAACTCATCGAAGCCGAGGAGGGCGTGGCCCTCGCCATGGAGTACCTTCCGGGCGGAAGCCTCGCCGAGCGGCTCACCAAGGAGGGCCCCTTCCCCCCGGACCAGGTGGAGGAGGTGGCCCTTCACGCGTTAGAGGCCCTTTGCTACCTTCACACTCACGACATCGTCCACCGCGACGTAAAGCCGAGCAACCTCCTGCTGGACGCCGAGGGCTCCCTGCGCCTGGCGGACCTGGGCGTGGCCAAGTCCCTGGCACCCTCGGACGGTGCTACCCAGACCTCGCTGGCACCGGGCTCCCCGGCCTACATGAGCCCCGAGCAGCTCCAGAACGGCGAGGTGGGTCCGCCCAGCGACCTCTATTCGCTGGGGGTCACCCTCTATGAACTCCTCACGGGTAAGCTGCCCTATGAAGGGAAGAGCACCTACGAGGTGGCCACGGGCCATTTGCGCGGCGAGCTCCCCAACCCCAAGCGGTCGTGTCCCGGCTGTCCCCGCTGGCTCTCCCGCTTCATCCGGCGGCTCATGGAGAAGCGTCCTGAGGACCGCTTCGCCAGCGCCGAGGCGGCCCTCAAGGCGCTGGAGACCCGGCGCGGCCTCTTCTCACGGCGGATGGCGAACAGGCTTCTACTGAACGGGGCGGCCACCCTTCTCTTGGTGGCCGCCGCCACGGCGGGAACGGTGGCCTGGCACCGGGCAAAAACCGCCAGCGCCATGGCCCTCACCTCTCACGAGGGCAACACGCTCAGGGGGCTCGACGCCAGCGGCAAAACCCTCTGGACCGTCCGTACCCTCGCTCCCATCCAGCAGGTGGAGCAGGCCGACCTCTACGGCGACGGGGAGCGGGAGAGCGTCGTCGTGAGCTACGATCCGTCGGAGGGGCAGAATCTTTCCCGCGCCGCTTCGGCTCACACCCCACCCCAGGTATTGATCGTGAGCCCGGAAGGAAAGGTGCTCAACGAGTTCCACCCCGAGGAGAGCATCCGCGACGACGGCCGCCTCGTAGCACCGCCGCTTCTATTCCCCGCCGTGAAGATCGTGGATCTGTTCGGTGACGCCAGCCACCAGATTCTTCTGGACGCCCGCCACCGCTCCCTCGGCACCGCCTACCTCTGGCTTTACTGGCCTCGCAGGAACCAGTGGAACGAACTCCTCGACCACTGGGGAGGGTGGATCTACGCCGTTACGCCCGTTCCCAAGAGCGATCCGCCCTGCTTGGACCTGCTGGGCTTCAACGGGTTGCTCGCCTCGCAACCCTTCGAAGCGGCCCTGCTCATCCGAAAGCAAGGACCTGATAACAGCACGACCTTTGCGACCCCCATGGTCCCCTTGGGCGCCTCATTGCCTGAGGGCACCTGCCAATTCCTCTGGTACACCCCCCTTTCGCCCGGTCTCTGCGACACCCGTAACCCCGTACAGGGCCTGGTCGCGAACCCTGACGGTTCCACGCGCTTTTTCTCCAAGGGCCAGGAGGTTGTTGTGGATCTGTGGGGCAATCCCGTGCCGGGACCCAATGCGGGCCGCGATCTGGCCTCTCAACGCATGAACTTTCAAGGACGGTTGAACGACCTCTACGAGAGATCCTTAGGCTCGGACCCGAGCCACGTGGCTGGCGCCATTCGTTCTCTGTCAGAGGACTATGCGGAGATCCTTAAAGAAGAGCCTGAAAGAGCAGCCTTCCACCAGATCGCCGCCCGCTCGCTGGCCCGCGCTGGGGACATCAAGGGTGGCATCCGCCTGATCGAGGAGGCATTACGAGAGGACGGCTTCAACGACTCCCTGACGTTGAACCTGGGCCAGTTCCTGGCCATCGAGGGACATCTTGCCGAGGCCCGGCACGTGCTGGAGCACGGTTACCTCGATCATCAGACGCCCGCCGGCGCCTGGTTGTGCATCAAGGCGCTGAGCCGCCTCGCCATCGAGATGCACGATGGGGTGCTACTGAAGGCGGAAGAGCTCCTTCTGAGCCAAAAGGGTTATTCGAGCTCGGTGGGCGAGGTCCTCTCCGCCCGCGCCCGCCTATGGTGGAACCAATCCATCCCGTCGGACACGCGCCTCGGCTCCTACGACCTGGCACCCGAAGGGGAGGCCATCGCGTGTCTCGCGCGCTGGCGCCTGCACGAGATCCAGCCGGACGACGTGGCGGCCATGACCGATTCGCTTCGGCGCAACCCCGACGCCGCGGGCGAGTGCCTCATCGCCCGCGCCATGGCGCGACTCAGCCTGGGCCATCCCAACGCGGCCGTCTCCGATTGCCTGGAGGCCGAGCGGCGCCTCTCAGGCCGGTCCCCCTGTGAGTTCTGGTCCTACCAAACCATGCAGCTCGCCCAGGCCTGCCACGCCACGGCCCTCCTCGCGGCCGGCCGTACGCAGGACGCCGCGGCGCTGGCCCAAGAGATTCTCCCGAGCCTTCATCGCGGCCTGCTGCCCTATCTACTGGTCCGGCAGGTCCTGGCTTCCACAAAGGGGGGCAATCGCTGAGCCGCGGGCCGACACCAGGAGGGGGTGCCTGCTCGCAATCGACGACGTCCCCTCCCACCGCTGCACTCTCTCCTGGAGGAGCCGCAGCCCGAAGGGGATTCCTCTCCCCTCCACACCGCGCGGCCGAACAGCCGCTCTTACGGTTCCATATCGTGAAGGCCGTACTTCTTGAGCTTGATGTAGAGCGTGGGGCGGGAGACGCCGAGCTCCTTGGCGAGGGCCGACATGGAGCCGGTCTTTTCCCGAAGGCGCCGGGCGAGGTACTCCCGCTCGAAGGCTTCGTTGGCGGTTTGGAGGTCCTGCCTCCACCAGCTCTCCTCGGCTTCATGGCCGGGCTGAAGGTCCAGGGCGCGGCGGACGAGCCCCGCGTCGATGCTCTCCCCATGCGCCATGACCACCATGCGTTTGACGCTGTTCAAGAGTTCGCGGACGTTCCCCTCCCACGGGTGCGCCATGAGCAGCCGGAGGGCCTCCTCCTCGAAACCTCTGACGCTCTTGCCCACCTCCCGGTTGGCTCGCTCCAGGAAGGCAGCCGCCAGTAGGGCGATGTCCTCGCGCCTGGCCGTCAGCGGCGGAAGCTCCACGATCATCTGCGCCAGGCGGTAGTAGAGGTCCCGCCGGAAGCGCCCCTCCTCGATCATGGCCTTGAGGTCCTGGTTGCTCGCGGCGATCACCCGCACATCCACCGGCCTGCCCTTGGAGCTTCCCAGCGGATAGACGCGCTTCTCCTCCAGCACTCGCAGCAGCTTGGGCTGCAGGGCCAGCGGCATGTCGCCGATCTCGTCCAGAAAGAGGGTGCCGCCCGAGGCCTCCTCGAAGTAGCCCCCGCGGCGAGCGTCGCTGCCGGTATACGCGCCCCGCTCGGCCCCGAACAGCTCGCTCTCCATCAGGGTGGCCGGGATGCTCGAGCAGTTGACGGCCACCATGGGCCTGCCATTCCGCTTGGAGAGCCAGTGGATGCGCCGGGCGAAGAGCTCCTTTCCCGTGCCCGTGGGGCCCAGCAGGAGCACGCCCATCTCCGTCTGGGCGGCCGCGTCGGCGATGTCGAGGGCTTCCAGGATGGCCGGGCTGCGCCCGAGTATGGGCTCCAGGCCGCTCCCGTCGGGCAGGCCGCTCCGGAGCCGGCGGACCTCCTCAGTCAGTGTTTCCACGGTCTGCCGCTGGGCCTGCAGGCTCTCCACCCAGTGCAGCAGAAACCGCAGCGCCACCGGCACCATGAGGAAGGAGTCGAGCCCTCCCTTGAGGGGATCGAACCCCTCCTTCGGAATGCCCACGAAGGCCAGCCGCCGGCCGCCATCCTCTACGGGCACTGAAAGGGCCCTCAGCACCCCAGGGCCGCCCTCCAGCACTTCAAAGCTCGTGGGCTTGGGGAGTAAAGCCGCGGCCTGAGCCAGCGCTTGCGGCACCCTCTCCTCGGGAAAAGGTCCGGTGACCGCCTGCACCGTCAGCGAACGGCCGGCGATCTCGTAGCACTTGGCCGCCGCGCACCCCATGGCCTCCGCAAACAAGTCGCAGAGCGCCTGGTAGGGCACGCCAGGCACCCGCAGTTCGAGCACCCGCTCCATGAGGGTGACCATGGAGAGGAAGGGCAGGCGCCGGCCCGCCCCCGCCAGCCCGTCGCGGCCCGGCAGCACCTGGATGTCCACCGTCCCCGAAATGGCCACCTCCCCCAGCTCCGGGCGGAAGGCCATCCCCTCGGTGACGGCCTCCTTCAGGACAAGGCGCGCCTCGCCCAGCCTCACGCTGGTCCCCGCCGGTAACGGGCCCGACTGAACCCGCTCTCCATCAAGAAAGGTGCCATTCGTGCTGCCCAGATCCCGGAAGATGACCCTTCCTTCTCCGTCCAGCGAGAGCTCCAGGTGCGCCCGGGACACCCCCCGCGCCCGCACCGGAATGTCACAGGAGACCTCCGATCCGATCCGCCAAGGCCCCTCCCCGCGCAAGTGGTAATGGATGCAAGCCAGCCCCGGAAGCGTGATCTCCAGTTCGTACCGCATGGGCCTCCTCCTGCCGGTTCAGTGCATATGACGGTACACCCTGTCTACTATTCCTTACAAGAACTCACAGAGCAGATTCGCCGAGCCTTGCCGATCCGCTTTGTGATGAGTGCATTGCCGAAGGAACGCACGCCTGCGCTTGCTGGCGCGTTCGTTGCTGAACCGCCTCATTCGAAATGGACTGCTCACGTGTGGCAAGGCGGGTAGAGGTGCCGCACTCGGGGTTGCCGGGAGAAAGAGGCCCCGTCGGCATCAAGGCTCCTTCGAAAGCGACCGGGAGGCTTTTACTGGGACCCTTCGCTGCGCCTCAGCCGGCGCGGTTCTCCTTGGAGGCTAGCCCAAGAGGAGACGGGGCCTTGTTCCCCAGGGGCCAGCCCGTGCCCATCGTGCTGACCAATCCAGAGGGTGTTGCTTCCAGCGCCTTCACCTTCCCCAATTCCGCAATCGAAGGGTTCTTCCTTCGGCGGCGCAGGTGGCACACGGGGGAAAGGCTTTGTCTCCTGAACGGGGAGGGGGCTTTTCTCTTTCGCGTTCCGCTGGCGAAGCCAGCCGGAACGCTCGATTTGCCTTTCGGGTCTTTCGCGTTCCGCTGGCGGAGCCAGTCGGAACGCTCGGTTTGCCCTTCGGGGCCCTCCCCGCTCCAAGGGCTTGGCCCGCGGAGCCTCACCCCGCCCTTGGCGCATTCTTCCCCCGGATCCAGTCCGGGGTCGAATGCCCCCAATCCCTTGGCAGGTGATTGTACGGTTATGCCGGCCGTGAAGATCCATGGGGATTTGCACTTCCATTTCGCCTTCCATCGCGGGATTGGGGCCACCGGCCGGAGGCGCGCGCGGAGCGCACCCGACGTGGCATGACCCGGATATCCGCTTATGGATCACACAGTTAGAGAAACAAAGCGAAATCGGCCTCCCCCCCCGCCCCTGTCCAATGGGGATTACATCGTAATCGGTTGATCGTGAATGACATCCTCTTCCCCTGTCCATTTTTCAGCGGAGCCTCTTCACATCGGTTCCCATGGGTACGGCTCCTTCTGGCAGTTACTAAAAGGGTTTTTCTTTAGTTCGGAGCCGATGGCACGCTGGATGCCCTTGGAAAGCCGTTCCCGAAGGGGGCTTCGGGAGAGGGGAACCCGGAAGGGTCCCTTTCATGCGGCGCAGGCCGCGAGGAGGATCCCATGAAGGCAACGATTGGACGGTGGATGGTGTCACTGGCTGGGATGATGGTCGCCGGAGCGCTCACGGTGCCGGGGCTTCCCGCCTCGGCCGCGACCCCGGAGCAGCAGACCACGGTCGTGAAGGTCCAGAAGGCGCAGAGGACGCCAAGCGGGCAGAAAGCCCAGCGTACGCCCAAGGCAGCCAAGGCGATCGAAGGGAAGATCAACCTGAACTCGGCCTCCGCCGAGGAGCTGGACGCCCTGCCCCGCATCGGCCCCAAGGTGGCCCAGCGCATGGTGGAGTACAGGACCGCCCACAACGGCTTCAAGAGCGTGGACGAGCTCAGGAACGTGAAGGGCATCGGCCCCAAGCTCCTGGAGGCGATCCGGCCCTACCTGACCCTGTAGTAGGCCCGCCGGGGGGCGGCGGGCCACAGGCCGCCGCCCCTCGCCTCTCCGGCGCAGAGGAGGAGACCATGGCCGAAAGAATCCATGCTAATCGCAGAGCGGAGCGGGGGATGAGCTGCACCGAGGTGCTCATCACGGCGGCCATCCTGGGCCTGTGCGCGATCACGGCGGCCGGAGCTCTGGGACGCCAGCTCGAAGGGAGCGCCCTGGCAAGCCTCGCGACGACCTTTCATGCCCTCGTGGCGGAGGCCTCCTCCACGGCGGTGATCCGGCGTCAGAACACGGGCATTCTTTTCCGCGAAGGCCCAGCGGGCATCACCGCCCAGTTGTTCGCCGATGGAGATCAGGACGGCCTGTCCCTCTCGGACATCAGGGACGGCATCGACCGGCCCCTCTCTTCGCCCGTATCTTTGGGGCAGGGTGCCGCAGTACCGGGGCTTCCACCGGGCGTAGACCGGGATCCGTCCGGCCGGGCCCTCACGGGGCAGGACCCCATCCGCTTCGGCCCTACCGACCTCTTGAGCTTTACTCCCCACGGCACCGCTACCCCGGGCACGCTCTACGCTCGTGACGCCTCCGGCAGAGAGGGGTGGGCCTTTCGCGTGGCCGGCATCGACGGGAGGGTCCGCGTGTACCGGTGGTGGCGCGGCTCGTGGAGGGAGATCGCCCACTGGTGAACCCGCCGGTGTGAGGCCGGGCCCAGGGGCCGCCGCAAGGTGCCCAATCCAGTCCCGACCAGCTCCATCGCCGAGCACACTAGGGGACCGTAATACCCCAAATTCCGCGATCGAATGGTCCTTCCTTCGGCGGCGCAGGTCGCACATGGGGGAAGGGCTTTGTCTCCTGAACGGGGAGGGGCCTTCTCTTTCGCGTTCCGCTGGCGAAGCCAGACGGAACGCTCGGTTTGCCTTTCGGGTCTTTCGCGTTCCGCTGGCGAAGCCAGACGGAACGCTCGATTTGCCTTTCGGGTCTTTCGCGTTCCGCTGGCGAAGCCAGACGGAACGCTCGATTTGCCTTTCGGGTCTTTCGCGTTCCGCTGGCGAAGCCAGACGGAACGCTCGGTTTGCCTTTCGGGTCCCTCCCCCCTCCAAGGGCCTGGCCCGCGGAACCTCACCCCACCCTCGGCCCATTCTTCCCCCGGATCCAGTCCGGGTTTGCATGGCCCCAATCCCTTGGCAGGTGATTGTGCAGGTATGCCGGTCATGAAGATCCATAGGGATTTGCACCGCCATTTCGCCTTCCATCGCGGGATTGGGGGCTGAGGGGCACCTGGCGGGAGCCGGTGGCCTGCGGTACCATGAACCCGGCCGCACGGCGGAGAAGGAGTCTGGCCGCTCCATGAAACGGGATCCCGATACCCCCTCCCACCTTTTCGCCAACGCCGCCCTCACGCTGGGAGTTTTGAGCCTCCTTCCGCCCCTGGCGCCCCTCTGGGTGGTCCTGGGAGTGGCGGCGGCCCTCCTCGCCGGCGCCCTCAGCGCCCGATCGCCCGAGCGGTACGCCGGTCGCCCGAAGATCTGGGCGGGGGTGGCCCTCTGCGGCCTGGGGGCGATCCTGTTCATCGGAGAATCGGCCCTTTTCCTTCATTGGAAGATTCAACAACAATACGAGCAGCGGGTCGAAATCAGCACCCTCCGCCTGGCCGAGGTGGGCCAAGCCCTGGAGCGGTACCGGCAGGAGCAGGGGGCCTATCCGGACCTGAAAGGCATCGCGGCGGCCAAGGCCCTCCTGGATCGCGGTTACGCTCACGACTGTCCCGTCACGGACGGTTTCGGCGGTCCCCTTTCGGTCACCAGCCGGGCCGGCGGCTTCGAACTATCCTGTCAGCCGCCACCCCAGCCGGGCAGCCGGCACCTTCCCGCACCCCTCCTCTTACGGAGCAGCTTCCTGCCCGCCCCGCCGACGCCGCCCGAGCAGGAGGCCCCGCCCGAACAGGCCCCGGCAGGAGTCACCGCGAAGGGCCCATCTGAGGAAGGCGGGAATGCGGAGCCTTCTGCTGCTCCCGGCCAGGAGGCCCTCCCCTCTGACACCTCGCCGGCCAACGGGGCGCCGCCCGCTACGGCGGCTCCGCCCCCCGCCGCCCCGGAGACCCCGCACGCCGCCGGACGGTAACGGGGATGGGGCGGGCCTTGACGTCCCTTCAGCCCCTGGGGTCGATCCCTGTCGACACCGCTACCCCCGCGGCCTCCTCCAGGAGCAGCCGCAGCTCTTCCGGCGAGGTTACGGGCCGGAGGCAGGCCCCTCCCACGCAGAGGTAGGCCCGAGCGCACTCCGTGTTCCGGCGGCCCCGGAGGATGGGCAGGCGCTCCTCCAGGGCGGGATCGGCGCGGTCGGCCACGTACGGAACCGATACGATATGAGGATGCGAGGCTTTGCGCACCACTCCGAGCAGCTCCCGGACGGGTGTGTCCAGCGTGGGCCCGGCTACGACCACCTCGATCGGAGGGGAGTGGATGGAGGCGGCCAGCGCCGCGAGGTTCGGCTGCGCTCCCGGCTGGCCGCGAAGCGCTCCGGCCTCCCCCGAGAGCAGCTCCTCCAGAGCCCGCCGCGCCGCCGCATCCTCCGCCGCCCGCTCCCAGACCCAAAGGAGCGAGGCCAACACGGAGAGCGGCGAGGGGAGCACACCGTCCTCCGTATCCCTCACCGGCGCGGGCGGCGCCGACGACCCGCTTTGCGGGGGAGCGTCGAAGAAGGGGCCCGCGCCGTTGCGCCGGAATCGCTCCAGGGCGGCCCTCAGCAGGAGGCCCGTCCTCTCCGCGTGCCCCGGCTCTCCCGTCACCTCGAAGGCTCGCCACTCGGCCTTCGCCAGGTAGGCGTAATCCGCCAGGAAACCTCCCACCTTCGCCTCCCTGCCGTCCCAGACGTGGTGGAGGGTTTTCCCGTCCCAACAACTGCTCCAGATGGCCTCCAGGGTGGCCAGCCCGACCTTCAAGAGCGGCTCCTCTCCCGTGGCCCGGTAACCATCCAGAAAAGCTTGCGCGGTGAGAGCGTTCCAATCGGTCAGGACCTTGGCGTCCACGCCGGGATGGGCCCTCTTTTCCCTGCGGGCCCGCAGCGCCGCCATGCAGGCGCCCAGCCTGCCGCGAAAGGCCTCCTCCGTGAGGCCGGCCCTCCGCGCCCCCTCGGTCCAGTCGCAGGTCTTATGGAGCGTCCGTGAGTCCAGATCGCCGCCGGGGCCGATGCCGTAGATCGAGGCAAACCACCCCGCGTCGGCGCCCAGCACCTCCTCCAGCTCACCGAGGCTCCAGAGGTAGAAACGCCCCTCTTCCCCCTCCGAATCCGCGTCCAGCGCCGCCACGAAGCCGCCTCCCGGAGCAGCCATGGAGGCCCGAAGGTCGGCCATCACCCCCAGGGCCACCTGGCGGAGGTCGTCTGCTTCCGTGAGCTCGTACGCCCGGAAATAGAGCGAAGCAAGGAGAGCGTTGTCGTAGAGCATCTTCTCGTAGTGCGGCACCCGCCACTCGGCGTCCACGCAGTAGCGGTGAAATCCTCCCCCCACCTGGTCCCGCAGACCACCATCCGCCATCTTGCGGAGCGTGAACAGGACCTTGGCCCGCAGGGAGCCGTCGCCGCGGCGAAGCGACTCCTCCAGGAGAAAGGTCAGGAGCGGCGGTTGGGCGAATTTGGGCGCTCCACCGAACCCTCCGGCCGACTCGTCGTACCGCCCCAGCACCGCCTCAAGAGCCGCATCGACAAGGGTCCGCCCATCGGGGGCCGTTCCTTCGCCTGGGGCGGGAAGGAAGGAGCTCTCCACCGCCTTGCCCAGTTGGTCCCCCATACCCTCCACCTCACTCCGTCTCGCCGCAAAGGCCTCGGCCACGCCCTCGAGCACGGCACGGAAGGAGGGCACCCCCCAGCGCGGTTCGGGAGGGAAGTAGGTGCCGCCGTAGAAGGGCGCCAACTCGGGCGTCAGAAATACGGAGAGGGGCCACCCCCCCGAGCCGGTCATGAGCATGACCGCCCTCATATAGTAGGCGTCCACGTCGGGCCGCTCCTCCCGATCCACCTTCACGGAGACGAAGTGCTCGTTCAGGAAGGCCGCGGTGCCGGCGTCTTCGAAGCTCTCTCGCTCCATCACGTGGCACCAGTGGCAAGCCGAATAGCCGATGGAGAGGAAGATGGGCCTCCGCTCCCTCCGCGCCTTTTCGAAGGCCTCTTCGCCCCACGGATACCAGTCCACCGGATTGTGGGCGTGCTGCCGAAGGTAGGGGCTGGTTTCGAGGGCGAGGCGATTTGGAGGCATCGGCGACTTTTTCCTCCCACGGGGCGCCAAGACCCCCGCAACGGGGGGCTCCTTCCCGTTATTCCAGCGAGGCCGAGGTCGTCAGGCGATGGAGCGGGCCAAGGCCTCCACGCATCGGAGGGCGTCCACGGCGGAGGAGACGATGCCGCCCGACCAGCCGGCCCCCTCTCCCGCCAGGTAGAGGCCGGGAAAGCCTTCGGCCGATCCGTCTCCCGCCCGGCACAGCTGGAGCGGACCCGAGGTGCGGGTCTCGGGGGCGAGGAGCACTCCTTTCTCGATGAAGCCGGGCATCTTCTCGTCGAAATGCCGAAAGGCGCGAAGCAGCGGCTCTTCCACCCAGGGCGGGAAAAATCCCCGGAGGTTGACCGGACGCGTTCCCGGCCTGAAAGTGGTGCGGTGCTGGACCTCGTCGGGGCGTCCTTCCAGGAAGCCTTTCAGGCTTTGAGCGGGGGCGAAGTATCCGCCGCCCCCCCACTCGTAGCCTTTTTTCTCGAGGCCTTCCTGAAAGGCGAGGCCCCCTTCCGGTTCGCCGCCGAAGTCTTCGGGGGCCACCGTGACGACGATCCCCGCGTTGGCCCTGCCGGAGGACCGGTGGGACATGCTCATCCCGTTGGTCACGAGCCGCTCCGGCTCCGAGGCTGAGTTGACCACGACGCCCCCAGGACACATGCAGAATGAGTAGACGCCCCGGCCCGTGGGGCGGTCCTTGTAGGTCAGGAAGTACTCGGCCGCGGGCAGGCCGGGGTGTCCCGCGGCGGCTCCGTACTGGCGCGCGTCTACCCACTCCTGCGGGTGCTCCACGCGGACCCCCACGGCGAAGCCCTTGGACCGGAAGGGTACGCCGAGGGCCAGGAGCCTCCGGAAGAGAGGCCGCGCCGAGTGGCCCACGGCCAGGAAGGCCAAGGGCGCCTCCAGAACCTGTCCCGAGGCGGTCTCGATCAGCCATCCGCGCGTGGAGCGCCGAATCCCGATCAGGGCTTCCTTGAAGAGGAAGCGCGCGCCGAGTCCCTCGACCCTCTCGCGCAGGCGGCCCACCACGGCGCGCACGCCGTCCGTGCCGAGGTGGGGGTGCGCCGTCTCCAGGATCGCCTCCGGGGCGCCAGCCTCCACGAAGAGCTCCAGCACCTCCCGCGCGAGCGGATCCTTGATGCGCGTGGTGAGCTTGCCGTCCGAGAAGGTGCCGGCCCCCCCCTCCCCGAACTGGACGTTGGCGTCGGGGCTGAGGGTGCCCGAGCGCCAGAGGTCCCGGACGGCGACAACCCTCTCCTCAAGGCGGGGCCCCTGCTCCAGCACCGTCAGGGAGGCCCCTCCTTCAGCCAGCGCGAGTGCCGCGAAGAGCCCCGCCGGGCCCGTCCCCACCACCACGGCGCTCGTTCCCTTGAAAGGCCTTGCGGCCGGGGCGAGGCGCGGCCTGCGCTCGGGAACCGGCCCCAGCCGCACCCCTTTCGGGATCCGGCGCGGCCGCATGGCGAGGCCGACGTCGAGAACGAAGGTCCAGACCGGCTCGCGCCGTCCCTTGCGCGCATCCAGAGAGCGGCGCACGACGGTCAGCTCCACGATCGCTTCGATGCGAACCTGAAGGGTGCGCGCGAGGGCCTTTCGCAGGAATTCGTCGGAATCCCTGCCCAGCGGAGCTTCAATGCCGGAGACGCGCTGGCGGATCATGGCTCGCTCCGCCCCTCTTGGGAGGCGATGCCGGGGCGGGCGCTCAGCGCTGGTCCGCTTCGCCCAGGGCCAGCATGCCCGCCTGGATCAACGCATCCAGGTGGTCCCGCGAGGGCGTTTCGCAGTAGACGCGCAGGATCGGCTCCGTACCCGACTGCCTGAAGAGGAGCCACGAGCCGTCGGAGAGGAAGAGCTTGGTGCCGTCCAGGGTGTCCACACCCTCCAGCTTGCGCCCCAAAATCTCCGCGGGCGGGCGCTCGGCCAGCCGCGCCACCTGGCGGCCGCCCTTCTCGGGGGCGACGGGGAAGTCCCGCCGCCGGAAGTGGAACTCGCCGAAGCGCTCGTGGAGCTCCCGGACCAAGCCCAGGGAGTCCTTGCCGCGCTTGACCATCATTTCGAGCAGGAGCAGGTTGATGAGGACCCCGTCGCGCTCGGGCAAAAAGCCCTGGATGGTGATCCCGCCGCTCTCCTCCCCGCCGATGAGGAGGTTCTCGCTCTGCATGAGCTCGGCGATATGCTTGAACCCCACCGGCTTGTTCGCGTAAGGAACCCCCGCCCAGTCGGCGATCCGCTTGAGGTAGAGGGTGTTCGCGTTGGTGGCCGCGATGACTCCGGTCTGCTTCCGGTCCTCCAAGAGAAAGAGCGCCAGCAAGGCGATCATTTCGAGCGGAGTGAAGGTGCTGCCGTCGGCGTGAACGCCGCCCGAACGGTCGGCGTCCCCATCCGTGGCCAGCCCCACCTGGGCGTGCTCGGCCAGCACGGCGTTCCTGAGCAGATCGAGGTACTCCTCCTTCGGTTCGGGCGCCCTTCCCCCAAAGAGCGGGTCGCGCTCGGCCCTCAGCGTGGTCACGCGGCAGCTTCCGCTGGAGGCCCACCGCTCCAGCGTCCTCCGGCCCACACCGTTCATGGAATCGGCCACCACCTTGAGGCTGGCCGAGCGGATGGCCCGGATGTCGACGAGGGATTCGATGAAGCGTTCGTAGCCCTCGTTCAACGGGGTCTCGATGAGCCGGCCCGAGGTGCGGCCTTCGCGAAGGGAGGCCGTGCGCACAGGGTTCATGCCCAGCATGGACTCGATCTGCCGCGTCGTCTCCGGCGAGGCGCTGCCGCCGAACCGCTCCTTGAGCTTGAGTCCGTTGTAGCGGTAGGGGTTGTGGCTGGCGGTAATGACCACACCCAGGGGCAGGCCGTTCTTGCGGACGAAGTAGGAAACGTGGGGAGTGGGGCACGCCTCCGGGCTGAGGTAGACGGTAACCCCGTTGGCCACCAGCACCTCCGCCACCACCCTGGCGAAATCCTCCGACATGAAGCGGAAATCGTAACCGATGGCCACCCGCCGGTCCTCTGCCTTCTCCTCCAGGTAGTCCGCCACGGCCTGGGCCACGAACCGCAGGTTCTCGAAAGTGAAGTCTTCGGCGATGACGCCCCGCCAACCGTCGGTTCCGAAATGGATGCTCCGATTCACGGACTCACCTCTCCCTCTCCATCTTTGGGGAAGAAGGGGTCCTCACCCCTCGACCCCCACCTGCAGGAGGTACATGCTCGCCTCCTCCGATGCCCGATCCATCAGTTCCAGGACGCGCTCAGGAACCACCGGAAGCACGCGCATCTCCTTCCGGCGGGAGGGGCTGGCCCCCCGAAACCGGTCCGTCAGCTCCTTTGCGTCGAAGGAGGGCCTGAGCTCCTTGATTCTTTCCAAAACCTCGGCGGCCCGGCCCCACCATCCGCGCGCCAGGTGGAGCAGAGCCATCTGGTGAAGGGCCTCCTCCGAATCGGGCCTCACGTCCAGCAACTGCGTGAGGAGAGACTCCGCGCTGGCGACCCGGCCCCGCCGCACGTGGACCTGCACCAGGAGGTACATGGCGGCTGGGTTGTCCTCCAGCTCCAGCGCCTTCTGGGCGCAGCGCTGGCACTCGGGCCAACGGCCCTCCTGCGCCCTCACCAGGGCCGTCAGCGTCCAGGCCTCTGGGTCTTCCGGATGGAGCTTGAGGATCGCCTGCAGGCGCTTGGAAGCCTCCCCGAGGCGCCCCTGGCGCACACACAGTTCGGCGTGGGCGAAGGCGGCCGCGGAGGTCTCCGCCTTTCCGGTGACGCGGGAGAGGCACCGCTCAGCCCGCTCGATCTGCCCAAGTCCCAGGTAGACCTCGCCCAGATAGGCCAGGAGTGGCGTGTTGTTGGGATCCAGGGTTTGGGCCTCCTCGAGGGCTTCGAGAGCCTTGGAGGATTGCAGGGAGTAGAGCAGGTCTTCGGCGCGGCCGACACGCTCCTCGAAGCGGCGCTGATTCTTGCCCGAGAAGGCGGCCAGGATGTGGGGCTTGGCGTCCAGAAAACGCTCCTTGCGGTAAAGGTCCCGCAGGTTGCGGAGGGTCCAGTCGCGCCACCGCCGGTCGAACTCCTTGGGCTCCAGGAGGCCGCGCTCCCGGAGCATGTTCACCATCACGTTGATGCCGGCCCGGTTCACCATGACGTTTCGCTCGAGAAAGTCCACCGCCTGGACGAGCAGATCCACATCCTCGGAGGAGCGGTGGGCCTGCCGCTCCACCGTGGAGATTTTGTCGATGAGGTAGTCCTCAACGCCGAGGAAAGGTTGCAGGTCCACCGACTCCGAGGCCCTGTCCGGCTTCAGGACGAGCAGCGGCGCGTTGCAGTACCTGCACGTCTCGGCATCGGGCTCGTTTCGCTTTCCACAACGTTGGCAGAACATCCGCTACCCCGCACCCGATGGGCCGGCCTTCTGGCCCGTCTCCACCGGCTTTCCCTCACCCTGGCCCTATCCTTCTTCGGCGGGATGAAAGACGAGGGATGAGAGATGATCAGGCGGCCATTCCCGCAATCCCATCTCCACTCGCCGTCTTTTCATGTCCGCCCCGTCCCGCCGGTTCTCGGTCCTAGTATTGATAGAAACCGCGTCCCGTCTTCCGGCCCAGGAAGCCGGCATCCACCATTTTTACGAGAAGAGGGCACGGGCGGTACTTGGGGTCGCCGAGCCCCTCATGCAACACATTGAGGATGAAGAGGCAGGTATCCAGCCCGATGAGGTCCGCGAGGGTCAGCGGCCCCATGGGGTGGTTCATGCCGAGCTTCATGACCGTGTCGATGGCCTCGGGCGTACCCACCCCCTCCATGAGGCAGTAGATCGCCTCGTTGATCATGGGCATGAGCACGCGGTTGCTGACAAAGCCTGGGTAGTCGTTCACCTCCACGGGCGTCTTGCCCATGGCCTTCGCCAGCGACATGACCTCCCCAAGCACCTGATCCTCCGTAGCGATGCCGCGGATCACCTCCACGAGCTGCATCACCGGCACGGGGTTCATGAAGTGCATGCCGATGACCTTGCCGGGACGCTTCGTGCAGGCCGCCAGCTTGGTGATGGAGATGGAGGAGGTATTGCTGGCCAGCAGGGCAGTCGGCCCCAGAAGGGCGTCCAACTTCTGGAAGACGCCCCTCTTGACCTCGAAGTTCTCCACCACCGCCTCCACCACGATGTCCGCCCCGGCCATCTCTTCCAGCCGGGTCGTGGTCCCGATGCGGCCGAGTATCTCGGCCTTCTGGCCGGGGGTCATCTTGCCCTTGTCCACCCCGCGCTGGAGGTTCTTATCGATGGTGCGGAGGGCCTTATCGCAGAGCGCCTGGTCCACTTCGCAAAGGAGCACCTTAAAACCGCTGGCCGCCGCCGCGTGCGCGATCCCATTACCCATGGTCCCGCCCCCGACGACCCCGAACAGCTTCACGTCCATCGCAACGTCTCCTATGAATTCGTTGGATACCACGGCCCACGCGGGTGGGTCTCCAGTGCGGAACTATATCACAGCGTGCCGAGCCGCTCGGGACCGATCCTGCCGGCGCCGGGCCTTCCTCGTTCCCCCGCGCATCGGCGGGGGAAAGGGGCTCACGGCGGATTGGACACCAAGTGGCCGTTCTTGACGACGATGTCGTCCCGGGTGCCCCACTGTCTGTCGGGCCCTGCGGAGCTCAGCGTATAGCTGTTGCCCTCTCCGTCGTAAAGCACCTTGTCTCCCCAGGGGTCCACCGACGGGATAGACCGGATGCCCGCCTTGAGAAGCACCTCCATGCCTTTGCCCTGCGGAACGTGGCCATTGTCGATCTGGTACTGAAGGATGGCGTCGTTGGCCGATTCCAAACTGGCGATGAAGGCCTCCCGAATGGGCGGCCCGGGATTGAAGGCCGCGGGGGGTGGACCGCTGGACTTGCCCTCGCAGGCAGTCACCGCGGCCAGTGCCGCAACGCCAAGGAGAAGAAGGAGCGGCCTTCGCCCCGGAGCCCGGGCCGCCGCCCTGTTCGCTTCGCCGCCCCGCCGCTTTCTCGCACCCATCTTCACCTCCTAGGGCCGCGGCTCACTCGCCCACCGGGCGGATATCCGCGCGGAAGGCCTCGTAGCCGGTCACGTCCGCGCCCACCACGAGCTTGTGGATGTCGTGGGTGCCTTCGTAGGTGTAGACGCTCTCCAGGTTCTGCATGTGCCGCATAGCCACGTACTCGTCCAGAATCCCGTTGGCGCCCTCGATCTCCCTGGCCATTCGGGCGCACTCCCGGGCCATGGCCACGCAGTTCATTTTGGCCAGGCTCACCTGCTGGTGGCGGAGCGTCCCGGCGTCCTTCATCCTCCCCAATTTCCACACCATCAACTGGGACTTGGTGATCTCGTTCACCATCCAGACGAGCTTATCCTGCACGAGCTGGAAGCGCGCGATCGGTCCCTCGAACATGATCCGCTCCCGGGCGTACCGCAGAGCCTCGTCGTAGCAGGCCATGGCGGCCCCCACGGCGCCCCAGGCGATGCCGTAGCGGGCCTGATTGAGACAGGACAGGGGACCCCTCAAGCCCTTCACGCCCGGAAGGCGGTTCGCATCGGGCACTACCACATCCTCGAAGATCAACTCCGAGGTGACCGAGGCACGTAGGGAGAGCTTCCCCTTCATCTCCGGCGCCGAGAACCCCTTCATCCCCTTCTCCACGAGGAACCCCTGGATGCCGTCCTCGGTCTTCGCCCACACCACGGCCACGTCGGCGATGGTGCCGTTGGTGATCCACATTTTGGCGCCGTTCAGCACCCACTCCCCGCCCCGCCGAACGGCTCTGGTCTTCATGGACCCAGGGTCGCTGCCCGCGTCCGGTTCGGTCAGGCCGTAGCATCCGATGGACTCTCCCTTCGCCATAGAGGGCAGCCATCGGTCCCGCTGCTCCTGGGAGCCGTAGGTGAAGATCGGATACATGACCAGCGAGCTCTGGACGGAGGCGAAGGAGCGCAGGGCCGAATCCCCCCGCTCCAGCTCCTGCATGATCAGCCCGGCCGCTACGTTGTCCAGGCCGGCGCAACCGTACCGTTCGGGCAAGGTGGCACCCAGCAGTCCCATGCCGGCCATCTCGGGCACCAGGGCCAGGGGGAAGGTGCCTTCGCGGTAGTGGCCGGCGATGATGGGGAGCACCCGCTCCTCCACCCAGCCGCGGACCGTGTCGCGGACCATCCTCTGTTCGTCGTCCAACAGGTCGTCCAACCGGTAGTAATCCAGCCCCTGGAACTTGTTCGGCATGACGGCTCCTCGGTCTGCCAGCGCCGGTTGTTCCTGGAGTGCCCATCCGCGCCCTCCGCCGGCCTCTGGCGTACGCCACGTAGCGTACCGCATTTTGGAGCCTCTTTCACAGGCGGAAAGGCACCCAAATTCCGCGATGGAATGGCTCTTCCTTGGGTGGCGCAGGGGGCACAGGCGAGGGCTTTGTCCCTTGAACGGGTAGGGTTTTATCTTTCGTGTTCTGCCGACGAAGCCAGACGGAACGCTCGCTTCGCGCTCGCCGGCGGAGATGGCCCCAGGAAGCTCCCTGGAGACCAAGAGGCCGCCCGCGGGCGGCCCCTTACTCCGAAATTCCGCGATGCAAGCGGGGTGCCTTCGGCGACGGTTGTGCCACGCCCAAAGAAAAGAAGTTATGGATGAAGAGGGAGGGCCATTCCCTCCCCCTCCGCTGGCAAAGCCAGAGGGAGGGACCCCCACCCTTGGACGCCTTTTTCGCCTTCGGCTCAAAGGCCCCCAATCCCTTATCAGGTGAAAGAGCATTGGAGCTAAACTACGTGTTCATCAACATTTGGGAGCTCCGTTCCGGTTTCATCGCGGGATTGGGGGTACTCGCTTGAAGCGAAGGAGCGATTTTACGCTTCCTCGGCGCCCATGACCTCCGCCACGCTCTTGGGGGGCTTGCGGCGGGCCGGACCTCTCCGCTTCGGTCCCCTGACCGCCGCCTTACCTTCGGCCGTCGCTCTCTTTGTCGCACCCTTGGCGGCTTTCTCGGCCGGGGCCTTCAGCTTCCAGAGGCCGCGCGCACTCCCCGAGGTGAGCACCCCCTCGTTCCTGAGAGTGCTGAAGTGTTGGCGGCCCGTGGGAGGGATCGACAGGCCGTCGGCGAGGAAACAAGCATGGATGTGGGCGTCCGACACCTCCTCCACGCCTTCCTGCCGCCAGAAGAGAATGTACTGCAGGTATCGCTCCTTGTTGCTGCGGGGTTCCTTCCCCGCCATGAAGGCCTTCAGCGCGGCCTTGTCCACCTCGGGAACGGACCGCTTGCGGGCATCGGCCTTCTCGCCCTCAGGCTTGCCCGCCTTGGGGCGCCTCCTGCCCCGGACCTCCGGTATACCGCCTTCGGCAAGGAAGGCTTCGATATACGACTCCACGAAACCGCGGTCTCCTTCCACGTCCAGTTCGAACTCCCCGTGGCGGATGTGAATTCGGTACGGCATGGTTGGCATGTTCCCTTCTCCTATGGAATAGGCCCTCACCTATTTGTCCCAATGTAATGGGTCTCTTTGATTCTGTCAAGTCAATCATGACAACCCACCATCCTGCGATGGGAGCCGAAACGGCGGCGCCCCGCTGGATCTTGCTGATCACCGTGGCCGCGCGGTCATCTGCTAAGGGATTGGGTCCATTCGACCCCGGACCGGATCCGGGAGAAAAACGCGCCCGAGGTGGGGTGAGGCTCCGCGGGCTTGCCGCGGAGCGGGGGAACCGGGCGTTCCCTTGGGCTCCGCCAGCGGAGCGCGAAAGAGAAGCCCTCGCCATTCAGGAGAGAGAGCCCTCCCCGTGAACCACCCGCACCGCTTAAGGATGGGCCCTTAAATCGCGGGGGGATTGCCCGGCTATTGAAAAGGCGTTCGGAGGTGACGGGCGGCCGTCTCTCCCGGCGCCTTTTGCCCCGCGTAGGAGGATCAGCCCCGCGCGCCGCCTTTTGGCCCGAGCGCCGAGGCCGCAAGGACCTTGACAACTTCGCCGGGGAGGAAGGGGGCAACCCCCATGAGGAAGGCGCGAATCGGGCCGAGGTGTAACTCAAAGGCCAGCCAGGCCGTGCCCATCAGAAGGATTAGGAGGTCGGCGCAGGCCAGCAGGGCGACCCGGGAAGCCACGCGCCCACTGGCCCTGTCCCAGAGCCCTCCCACCAGGAGCGAAGCCGGAAGGAAGCCCCACAGATAGCCGGCATCCGGGCCCGCGAGAACAAACGCCCCGGCCGCCGCCCCCGCGAAGACGGCCAGACCCGAGGCGCCCACGGCCAGATAGGCGCCCTGGACAACCGCCGCCCAGTTCCGCCCGAGCCACGCACCGCCCAGAAGCACGAAGAGCGTCTGGAGGGTGACTGGAACGGGGGTGAAGGGGAGCGGGATCCACACGTAAGCCCCAAGCACGGTACCCAGCAGGAAAAACACGGCCAGCACGACCCGTTCGGCGGTGGCGCCGCCGATTTCGATTCCGAGCGCTCCCTCGATGCGGTCCATCTTTATCCTCCTTGCCGGCCCTTTTCTCCCGGCTTCCAGTCTATCTGCCGTCCTGCCGCCTCGCTCCCCCACCCGTGGCTAGGGAATCGGTGAGCAGGGGTATGGTAGCGCATACAGCCTCACCAGCGCCATGCCCTGCCAAGCCCCAAATTCCGCGATGGATTGGTCTTACCTTCGGCGCTGCAGGTGCTTTCCGAGGGAAAGGCTTTTTCTCCCAAACGGGGAGGGGGCTTTTCTTTCGCGTTCCGCTGGCAAAGCCAGACGGAACGCTCGATTTGCCGTTCGGGTCTTTCGCGTTCCGCTGGCAAAGCCAGACGGAACGCTCGATTTGCCGTTCGGGTCTTTCGCGTTCCGCTGGCGGAACCAGAGGGAACGCTCGATTTGCCTTTCGGGTCCCTCCACGCTCCAAGGGCTTGGCCCGCGGAGCCTCGCCCCACCCGTGGCGTGTTCATGGCCGTCCAAAACAAATTTAACTCGCACTTGTGGGGCTTGCCTTCCGGAGCGAAGCGGAGGAAGGCGCGTCGTGCGGGGCGCTCCCCGAGGAGGGGCTCGGCCGCACCGGAAGCGTACTCCCTGTACGCTGAGAATGCGGACACCGAAGGCTGACGCAACAAGAGGGTTCGAAGTTACGGATGCGGCCCGAGGCGCGAAGGCATGCCGCGCACTCTTCGCCTCTGCACGCCTAAGATCCTGGATGAGCAGACTGTTGGAGGGTTCGTCCGCCGGCAAGCTGGGCGCGGTAGAGGTGGGTGTAGAGGCCACCGGCAGCCAGCAGTTCCGGGTGGGTCCCCTGCTCCACGATCCGCCCCTTTTTGAGAACGAGGATCCTATCGGCGTCCTGGACGGTGGAAAGGCGGTGGGCCACCACCAGCGCCGTCCTCCCCTTCAACAGCTCTTTCAGGGCCTGCTGGATCAGCGCCTCGGTCTGGCTGTCCACGCTCGCCGTGGCCTCGTCCAGCACCAGAATCCTCGGATCGGCCACTAGGGCCCTGGCGAAAGAGACCAGTTGTCGCTCGCCCTGGGAGAGCGTGGTGCCTCGCTCGTTCAGTTTGTGCTCGAGGCCGTCGGGAAGCTTGTCCAGGATCCTCTGCGCCCGGCTGGCCTCCAGTGCCGCGCGCAGGCGCTCAGGGGGCACCTCCCTGAAGAGGGTGATGTTGTCACGGAGGCTGCCCGCGAAGAGGAAGAGATCCTGCTGTACGAAGGCGAACTGGCTCCGGAGCTCCCGTAGGTCCCACTCCTGGATGGGGATCGAATCCACGAGGATGCGGCCGTGTCCGGGTTGCAGCTCATAGAACCGGAGGAGCAGGGAGGTCGCGGTGGTCTTGCCCGAGCCCGTGGCCCCCACCAGCGCCACCGTCTTGCCGCACGGGATCTCGAAGGTGACGCGGTCCAAGACGGGCTGGCCCTCCTCGTAGGCGAAGCTGACGTTTTCGAAGCGGATGCTTCCGCAAGGCCGAGCGGGGCATCGCCCGAGGCCCGGATCCTCGGCGGCGGTATCCAGGATTTTGAAGAGGCGCTCGCTCGCCACGACGCTGCTCTGCACGATGTTGAATTTCTCCGCCAGATCCTGCAACGGCATGAAGAGCATCCGCAGGTAGAGCAGGAAGGCCACCAGGGTACCGATGCTGACCTCCCCGCGAAGGGCCTGGCCGCCGCCAAACCAGACCACGAGGGCAACGGCGGAGGTGGCGAAGGCGTCGATGAGCGGGCGGAATACGGCGAAGATGTAGATGAGGCGCATCTGGGTCTTGTAGTAGGCCACGCCAAGCTCGTTGAAACGATCGAACGCCCGGCGCTCGAAGGTGAAGCTCTTGAGGACCGTGATCCCCTGAACGGCCTCCTGAAGAAAGGTGTTGATCTTGGCGAGCTGAACCCTGATCTTCCGGTAGATCTTCTGAGTGACGGCCTTAAACCAGAGCGCCAGCAGTACGAGAGGCGGAGCGAGCAGGAGGAGGTACCCCGTGAGTCCAGCGTCCAAGCTCAGGAGCACGGCGAGGATTCCGGCGAAGAGGGCCACGTCGCTCACGGCCGTGGCCACCACCTCGGTGAACAGTTCCGAGAGGGTGGCCGTGTCGTTGTTCACCCTCGTCACCAGACGCCCCACCGGATTCTCGTCGAAATAGCGGATGGGCAAGCGGTGCAGGTGCGAGAAAAGCTGGCCCCGCATGCGCTGAACGGCCCTCTGGCCCAGCCGGTTCAGGCCCACCGACACGCCGTAGCTGAGCAGAAAATTGGCGACCAGCAGGGCCATATACCAGAGGGCCAGTCCCAATATCCCTCGCCGCTCGTTAGCCAGAAGGCGCCTTCGCTCGGGAGCAGGCAGCCGGTCCAGCGACGAGGCCGACAAGAACTGGCTTCCGTGGCCTTGGCTGGCGTAAGGGAGGCGGTAGTACCTCTCCTTCGAGGTGAGGCCGTGGAGCTCCAGCTCCGCCCGCTGCGCCCTGGTGAGGTCGGTGCTTTTCACGAAGGCCCGGCCCCCTGCCGCTTCGGGCGTGTAGCTGGGAAGGAGGGCCAACTGCCGCGCGAGGGCCGGATCTTTGAGTTCCACGAGTTGGTAGGGAGGCAGGATGTAGGAGTCGATCGCCCGGCGGGTGATCAGAGGAAGGGCGAGTTCCAGCCCCGCCAGGATCATGGAGCCGGCTATGCAGAGCACCAGCAGCCATCGCTGACCGCGCACGTAGCCCATGATCCGGCGAAAATGCCGGAACAGCGTGAACGCACCCAGCCGCTCTTCCTCCCGCTGGACCGCCATCAGCAGGATAAAGTAAGAAGTGAGAAGTGAGAAGTGAGAAGTGAAAGAACCGGCATTCGCAGCTTTCCTCTCATCCTAAATCTTTCGGGTTGGATGATGATGGATGACAGATGAAAGAATGGACGGCTCGGGAGTCCCTTGGCATCTGCGGGTCGAGGGTAGAGGGACCAGGGATGAACCGTTTACCAGATCCCCAATCCTCTGTGTCTCGGTGCCTCTGTGGTTTGCCCTTTTCAATTCGCCATTCGCCATTCGCGATCCCAATTCCTTCGTGCCTTGGTGCCTTCGTGGTGAATCCTCTAGTTCCCTCTTGCGGTTTTCCCTCACTCCTCCACCTCCTGCAACTCGACCATCCTCTGGTAGAAGCCAGGAACGGCCGAGAGCTCGTCATGGGTGCCCGACTGGATCACCTTCCCGTCCTCCAGGCACAGGATGCGCATGAGGTCCCGCACCGCGCTGACCCGGTGGCTGATGACGATGAGGGTTCTATTCTGGACGGCCCCGCTCAGCCCGGCGAGAATCCTGCGCTCCACGTCCGCATCCACGGCCGAAAGGGTGTCGTCCAGCACCAGGATGGGCGCCTCTTTGAGCAGCGCCCTGGCTAGGCAAAGGCGCTGTTTCTGACCGCCCGAAAGGGTCACCCCCCGCTCCCCCAACAGGGTTTCGTAGCCTCGGGGAAAGGAGAGGATCTCGTCGTGCAGGGAGGCTAGCTTACAAACCCGCTCCATCTCCTCCTGGGTGGCCCTGGGATTTCCCATGCGCAGGTTCTCGGCGATGGTGTCGCTGAAGAGGAAGGCCTCCTGCGGAACGTACGCCACGGCGCTTCTCAGGGTTTCGAGCGGAAAATCGAGTACGTCCTTCCCATCCACCATCAAAGAACCGGCGGGGGGATCATGCAAGCGGCATACGAGCTGCGCCAGTGCGCTCTTGCCTGCGCCCACCTGCCCTACGACACCCAGGCTCTCCCCCGGCTCCAAGAGGAAGCTGACCCCCAAGAGCGCCGCCCTCTCCTGGCCCGGAAAAGAGAAGGTCAGATTCTTCGCCTCGATGCGGCCGCGGATCGGGGCGGCCAAGCCGGAGTGACGCCGGCTTTCACCCTGTTCCGTGTCGCGTATCTCCAGCAGGTGGTTGATCCGGTCCATGGAGGCGGCGGCGCGCTGAACCAGACTCACCATCCACCCCGCGGCGATCATGGGCCAGGTGAGCATGCCCAGGTAGGAGGTGAAGGCCACGAAGGAGCCGATGGAGGTCCGCCCCTCCATCACGCGCAAACCGCCGGCGCCGAGCAGAATCGCCACGCAACTTCCCGCGAGGAGCAGAACCGCGGGGTGGAAGAGTGCGTCCACGGTGACGTAGCGCATGTATTTTCGGAAGTACTCCTCATTTCCCCGCTCGAAGTCGGCCGAATCCTCCGCCGCGCGCCCGTAGGCCCGCAGAACGCGCATACCGGCGACGGACTCGCGAGTCTTCTCGGTGAGCCCCTCGAAGGCCGCCTGAACCGCATCCCATCGGTTGTAAACCGCCTTGAGGGAGAGGGCCATCAGCACCGCCAAGAGGGGCAGGGGCAGGATGGTCAAGAGGGCGAGAAGGGGGTCCAGCCAGAACATGGCGGCGATCCCGACAAGGGCGTAGACGGAGCCGTCGAAGCCCGCCACGAATCCCATGGCGATGGCCTGGCGCACGGATTCCACGTCGTTGGTGGCCAAGGCCATGAACTCGCCCGTACGCGTCTGGTTGAAGAAGCGGCTCTTCAGGGAGAGAGCGTGGTCGAGAATCCGGTTCCGCAGGTCCAGCTCGGCCAACCTAGCCGTGCTGAAAAAGAAGTGGCGCCAGGCAAACCGGAAGGCGGCCACGATGGCGGCCAGCCCGCACAAGAGCAGGGCCTGTTCCCCGAGCCAGGCCCTCGTAGCGCTCTCTCCGGCCAGCCTGTCAATGACCCCTTTGACGACGAGCGGAATGGTCAGCTGGGCCCCGTCGGTGACCAACAGGCAGACCACCCCGAGAGCCACCTTGCCGCGGTGTCTGAGAAAGATCGTGAGAATGGACCGCACTCCGCTCTGCACCCCGAGGCTCCCCGAAGTCGCCACCCAACACCACCCGCCGGCCGCTTCACCAAGCTCAAACTCGGAGTCAGCCGATCCGTCCATCGAGGAACGCGCTGAAAAGGCGCCCCCGGCAGACGGCCATTCTAACCCAGGGCTCGGGCGCCGGGCAGGATAGTCAAGGCGCCGACGCGCCGTCGGTTGTCCGAGGCCCGGCCTTCTTCTAACGCTCCGGAACGAATTTTCTTTCGAAGATGCCTCGGTGGGATGAGGATTTTCGGCCCTGCGGCCCCATCACCCCGGCTTCGGGGCGGTGGTCCCGCCGGGAGGCTGGGTCTGCACGCCCTGGATGCCCACGGGAAGCGGCGGCGGAACGACCAGAGGCGAAAAGAACCACTGGTCGTAGTAATCCTTGCCCAGGAACGGCCGGAAGGCCTTCTTGTGGTCGTTGCACCAAACGCCGAGAATGGGCTCGCCCTCCTTCCCGTCCAGGCGGAAAGGCAGGATCTGCGTGGGCTGGGCCGAGGTCTCCCCGGAACCGGCCTCCCCTGGCTGGCCGAGCTGGCCGGTCTGATTCCCCGTGGGGATTTGGCCGGTCTGGCCTGGCATCGTCGGCTGGGCCCCGGCCGCGCCGACCACCCCTCCCGGCGAACCCGGCACGCCCGCGGTGGGGGGGCCGCCCTGGGATTCATAGTGGACCTTCCCGTCCTTGTCCACGGTCACGACGGTGGCCCCCGGGGCCAGCAACCCCCACTTTCCGTCGGGGGCGAAGGGGTTGGGATAGAGCTGGCGAATGTACCGGTGCTGCTTGGGCCCCTCCTTCATGAGGTCCTCGAGCTTGGTGGGGAAGGCGCCGCCGTGCTCCTGCTGATACTCCCGGATGGCCTCGACGTAGGCCCGCCCGTTAAAGCGCAGCTCGGCCTCGCGCTCGCGCTGCATGATCACCGAGGCAGGCTGCACCGCCGCCATCAACATGATGGCCATCACGAAGAGGCCCACGAGAACCCAGATGAAGACCACCCCGGCTTCGCGCCGCCTCATCGAGCCGACCGCGCCCGCCATGGGGTCAGCGTCCCTTCCAGGCACCGCTCCTTTCTTCATCGCCCCATCGCCTCGCTTCTCAATAGCTCAATAGCTTAATCGCCCAATCGCCCCCTACCACGTACTGTACTTCGTCCCATCGCTCCCCACCGCGTCGGAGGCCGAATGGACGTCCCAGATTCCGCCCGTGCTCTCTCCTTCTGTGGGCTCCAACTGGCCGGGTTCGTTGCCCGAATAGGGCACCGTGACCCAATCGGATTTGCCGGTGATGGGATCGATGGGAAGGCGGCGCAGGTACCCGGCGGAAACCAGGCTGTCCAGGCTATCCGGATACTTGCCCTTGTCGGCGTAGTACTGGTCGATGACGTCTCGAAGAGTGTAGAGGTTTTCCCGGAGAACGGTCTCCTTTGCCCTCTGGACGATGGTGCGGTAGGTGGGCACCGCCATGCTGACCAGGATCCCGATGATGGCCACCACCACCATGAGCTCCATCAGGGTGAAGCCCTTCTGCCCGCGCGGCCGAAGCCGGCGGAAGGGGGCGGGAGAGAGCACCCCGGGTGGCAGGGAGGTGGAGGAATCCGCACCCAACGGTTCGACGGTGCTCACCGGTGAGCCCTTGTGGACTTCCGCTTCCCCGTTTCTTTCCCTCATCACCTCATCACCTCGTCACGGCCCTGTTCACCATTGGTTGTAGTGGGTCTTTCCGTCCAGGGCGAGAGCGGTGCTCTCGGAATAGACGTCATAGACGTTCTCCCCTCCCCACATGGTGGAGTCCGGTTCATCCCGGGTGGATCGAAGGCCCCATTCGTCGGTGCCGGTCATGGGATCGATGGGGATCCGCCGAAGAAAGCGCATCTTGGCATCCGGCGCCTGCCCCGACACGGCCACACCCTTCACCAGCGTCTCCAGGTCCGGCGGGTAGAAATCCTGGGTCACGTCGGTCTGTTTGATCAGGCCCTGTACGGCGTAGCGGTGGTACTCGTCGATCGCCTCTCTCATCTCGCGCAGATCATGCCGAAGCTCTATCTCTTTCAGCCGCCGGTCCATGATCTGCGAAGCGGGAACGGCCACGAGGGCCATGATGGCCAGAAGGGCCACCGCCAGGCCCACCTCCATGAGGGAGATTCCCCTCTCGCCGGTGCGCGTGCGTGCTTTCACGGAATGCGTCTCCTCAACCTCCCTTGCCAGTGCCGGCAGCCGGCGGCTGGGAGGGGGGTTGCTGAACGGTGACGACGGCAAAAACGGGCGGCAGCGAAACGGCCCCGCCCGACACGGACGTAGCCGTCAGCCCACCGATGTTGATCCTGGCTTCGCCGGGCTTGGATGCCGTGAACTTGAGCCGGGCCACCAGGCCCGCTCCTGAAGAGCCGCCCGAATCGGCCCGCCCCGCATCCAGGGAGAGGAGGCCGGGGCCAGACTGCGGCGCGGTAAACGTGGTGGGCGCACCGCCCATCTGGAAGAAGGTTCCCTCATCGGCCCCCTGGAACTGGAGGGCATCCGCCGGGAAGTTCACGTTGGCGTGGAGGCTCTTGAGGTCCTTTCCGCCGAGCAGCACCAGGTTGAGTACCACCGGATCGCCGGGTTTCACGTTGATGTTGGTGGGGCTCACCAAGAGGCGGGCATTCTCGTTGGCGCCCTGGTCCTGGTTGCCGTTGTCGCCGCCCTGTTTAGGCTTTTCGCCCTCCGCGGCCGGCTTGGGAGCGGCCTGAGATTCGGACGGTGAGGGGCTGGGGCCGAAGGGGTTGTCGAATCCCTCCACCATGGGCCGGTCTGTGGTACCGACCCACAGGGGCTTGAGGTCCTGCTCCGTGATGTTGGGCATGCGGACGATGTGGGGCGTGAGGAGCATGACCACGTCGGTGGTGGTATTCGTATCTTGGGTGTTGGAGAAGAGGCGGCGCAGCAGGGGAATCTCGGCGACGCCCGGCAAACCCGAAATCGCTCGCTGGTCGTTGCGCTGGATGAGCCCCGCCAGCATGCTCGTCTCGCCGTCCTCCAGCCGGATGGTCGTGGAGATCTCCCTCGTCCCGAGGATGGGCTGTGCAGGGGTCAGCGGACTCGAGGAAGCCACGTAGCCCGCGATGGAGGAGACGTCCGCCTTCAGCTTGATGGTCACCTCCTTGTTGTGGTGGACGCGGGGCTCCAGCTCGACCTTCACGCCGATGTCCTGGTAGGTGAAGGAGGTGATGGGGGTGTAGTTGGAGGTGCCGCCGGTCGTGTTGAGGTACTGGTTGGAGGTGGGGATGGGGATCTTCTCGCCGATGTGCACGCTGGCCTTCTGCCCCTCCATGACCCTCACCTGCGGCTTGGCCAGGACCCTGCTGTTGGTATCCGTCAACAGCATGTTGACGATGATGTTCGGAACGGGGAATACCATCAATCCGTGAGATAAGGTCCGCCCCAATTCGTTCAGTGGGATGGGCGGCCCCGTCCCGATGCCCGTGGCGTTCCCGTTGGAATCCGTGGTCACGTTCATCTTGGGCCCGACGGTGAAGGTGTGGCTGCTCAGGTCGATGCCCAGGTTCCTCAGTTTGTTGTCGTCCACCTCCAGGAGCTCCACGTCCACCGCCACCTCGCCCTTGCTCTTGTCGTTGTCCTCGATGATCCGCTGGGCGATGGCGACGTTCTCCGGGGTATCCTCGATGGTGATGGAGTTCAGGTCCTGGTTCATGGCCATCTTCCGCGCCTGGATGATGGAACGCACGAGCTGAAAGACGTCCTTGGCGTCGGCGTTGGAGAGGTAGAAGGTGCGGATGACCTGGTCCTGGTACTCTTCGCGCTTCTGCCTGGTGTCGGGCACGATGATGAGCGTGTGCGCGTCGATCACCTTGTAGAAATTCTTGGTCTGCATCATGAGGTAATCGAGAACCGTCGCGAGGGGCTCCTTGGAGAAGTCCACGGAGATGGGCTTGTTCTGCTCCACGCGGTCGTCGTAGAGGATGTTGATCCCGCTCGCCTTGGAAATGGCGTCGAGGATCGTCTTGAGCGGCGTATTCGTGAACTTGAGAACAATCGGAATGTTGGAGGCCGGGTCCAGCCGGGGCACACCCAGGTCCTTGTCGGCCTTCTTCTCCATCTGGTCGATGGAGGGGAGGGCGGCCCTTTCCTTCGCCTGCTTGTCGCGCAGGGTCTGGATGATGCTGTTCATGGTGTCCTTGGCGTACTGGTTGCCGGGGTCGTACTCGAGGGCCTTCTGAATCTCCCGTACGGCTACGTCGTAGTCGCCGTGAGCGGCCGCCATCTTTCCCCTCTCGAAGTGCCACTGGGAGGCGGCCAGGCGGGCACGCACGAGGGTGGTCTTGAACTTCACGTTGCGGGGATTTTCCTTCACGGCCTTCTCGAGGTTCGCCACCGCTTCGTCGTAGTTCTGGTGTTCGTAGAGGTAATCGCCGCGGTGAAAGGCCACCGAGCCACAGGAGAGAGCCAGGGTCAGGAGGCTCATCAGCAGGATGGTCTTGAGGATTCTCGCGCGCACCTTACTTCCCTCCTCCAATCAAGGGGATTCGCTTGGTCTCCTTGAAGCCCCGGAAACCGATCTCGGCGGATTCGTAGCCGATGTCGACTACGCGGAACTGGTTCAAAACCGTCTCTCCCTTGCGGGCCAGCAGGAGCACGTTGGATCCCTGGGTCTGGAACACGGCGAGGCGATTGTCCGCCGGTCCGAAGTAGCCGATGAAGCTGAAGGGGATGGGCGGGGGTTGAGGCGGAGGGGGGGGCGGGGGCGGCCCGTAGGTGTGGGCCTTGATCCACTCTGCCTTCTTGGCAGCCTCCGCCGCTTTCTCTGCCGCCTCCTGGGCCTGGCGGCGCTGCGCCAGGATCACGGCGGGGTCCTCTTCGAAGGCGAAGAGGTTCCGCGGCGGCAGCCCAGCCTCGTCATCTCCGGCGTTCGCTGGGGGCGGGCCCGCAGCCGCCCGCTGGACGGCCGGTCCTGGGCGGGATTGGCCCTGTGCGCGCGCCGCCGGGTTCGGCTGGGCCGGTTTTCCCGGCTCCGGCGCGCTCTGCTTGCCGCCCGCCGCCTGCTCCACCGGCAGGGAGATGCCATCGAGGGAGAGGGAGGGTATGTCGGAAACCCTCTGCGCCTGGGGGACCGCACGGCGCGGCCGCGGCGCCGTCCTTTCCCCCGTCTCGGGGTCCACGGTGCCGTTCACGCCAAGGGCGCCCGAGCCGCACGACAAGGTCAGGGTGATGGCTCCCAGGGCGGCAAGTGCGATGACAAGACGGCTGGTCACGACTTGGCCTCCTTCGGCGGAAAGTCCTCCGGGGTCGCCACGAAGTAAGTGCTGACGGCCACGTTCACCCGGATCGTGCCCGCAGACTGCGGGCTGGATGAGAGCGAAAGGGCATCCACCGTGAAGAAGAGGGGCGACTCTTGAAGGGCCCGAATGAAGGCCTTGATCTCCTGGTAGGGCCCGGTGAGCGGCAGGGTCATGCGGACCCGGATGTACCGGTGCGACCAGCCCTCTTTCTTGTCCGGAGAGGGGATGAACTCGTACCCATAGGAATAGTTGTCGAGTTGAAGCTGATGGGCGTCGATCAGGGATTTGAGGCCCGTCTGCAGCTCGACGAAGCGCTGCGGTCTCGTGCGGAAGACCTGCCGGGCCAGTTCATCCATGACCTTCCGGTCGTTGTCCACGCGATGGACCAAAAGGGTGAGCGTTCGCTCCTTGTCCTCCAGCGTTTTCAATTCCCGGCGGTTGGATTCGACCTGCCGCCTCGTGTCGCGGGCGTAATGATCCAGCCGGGAGACGGCCATCAGATAGACGGCCAGATTCAGCACCGCGAGGCCCGCCGCCACGGCCAGCAGGAGTCCGAGTTTGCGCCGGATGAGGACGTCCAAGCTCATGGCCCCTTCCCCGGGAGGTAGATGCAACTGATCTGAAAGTGGATCCACGGGCTGGAGGCCTCCTTCTGCTCGGAATGAAGCTGGGCCGCCGTGAAGCTCTTGTCGGTCATCAGGTTCTGTTCCAGCTTGAGCAGCTCCGACCGGGGGTTGGCGTCTCCCGTGAGGGCCACCCCGACGGTTCCGTCCGGATTGATCTGCGGAACGATGGCCGTGAACATGACGCCGTAGGGCTTGATGCGCTCCAAGTCCCCCAGGAATTGGGTCCAGGAAAAGCGCTTCTCTTTCAGGATTTCCGAGACGAACTGGGCCTCCGAAGTCACCGAAGCGATCCCGGCCCCTTGAAGAGATTTCTCCTTTTCGGCGACGCTCGCGCGCAGATGCGAGAGGCGTGCCTCCTGGTCCTTCAGGACGCTCCGTTGGGTGCGGTAATCTCTCCCCAGGACAAAGAAGGATCCGACGTTGAGCGCCGTCAGCAGGAGGGCGACGCCCCAGACCACGGCGAGGGCGACCGCTGGGACGGTCCTGTTGATGAATGGAGTTCCCGCGAGATTGATGCTCAACCGCCTCATCTCAGTTCCTCTCCAGGAGCGCGTAGAGGGGCATGTACTGGGGCTCCCTCAAGGCCCCGCCGGGCAGGGGCGGCAGGGCCGAGGCCATGGTCTCGACGCGGGTGCCCTCGGCCTCGAGCTCTTCCAGCGGAAGATCTGCCCCCTCAGGGTACCGGTGGACCAGCACCTTCTCCAGCGGTCCGCCGCCCAGCTTGTCCTTGTAGTAGGCGAGGGTGAGACGCACCTCCTGCTGGAGCCGCCCCTCCTCCGCCCCGTCGCCCGAGACATCGGTCTCCTTGCAGCGGAAGAAGAGGGGGCGGCCGCCTTCGGTGAAGAGGAAGGAGAGGTAGGCGGGAGTCCGGTGAATGAGAAGGGCGTTGCCCTGGTCGGTTACCACGTCACGGCTCCGCGCGAGGTTGAAGAGCTCCACGGAGGAGGCTCCCAGATGGCCGAGCTGGCATCCCCCCCTCTGGAAGGCCGCTTCGAGAAGCCTTGCGGGCTCTTCGGGGCAGAGCGCCACCCAGAGCGTGGTACCGCCGGGGGTGCGCTGGATCACCTCGTAGCTCATCCGTAGGGACTCCACGGGGACGTTGAGAGACTTCCTCAGGTTCCAGAAGATGACCTGCCGGCGCTCCTCCTCCTGCCGGGGGAACTCGCTCAGGCTCATGACCTGCATGCGGAAAAAGGAGTCGCCCAAGACCGCGCTGATCCGCTTTGGCTGCCCCAGCCGGGCCAGGAGTCCGCTCACCTTCGCGTGGAGCTCCTCGGCGGCGGGAAGGTACCCCTCTTCGGGCAAGGTGACCTCCTCCTCGTGGCGGACTAGGGGGGTCGTCTCCTTGCGGCTGGAGGCCACCCTGAGAGCGCCCAGGAAGGGCGGGTCCAGGAGCACGGCCACGGGCGGCAGGGAGGGGCGGAACCGGCGAAGAATGTCGTCGATCATCGGTGCGTCTCTTCCACGAGGGCCGGCCCAAGAGGGAGGCTCCGCCCCCCTCTTGGCGCTCCGCTCCCTCCGGTCGTTCCGCTGAACTCCTCGGGGAGAGGTCGGCGCTCCAGCCGAAGTGAATTCGGCTTCGCGCCATTGTGCGGAACCCGTACCCGCCCAGGAACGGCCACGGGCGGCAGGGAGGGGCGGAACCGGCGAAGAATGTCGTCGATCATCGGTGCGTCTCTTCCACGAAGGTGACCTTGTTGATTTCCCGGAGGGTGGTTCGGCCTTTCAGAAACTGTTTGACGGCCGATTCGCGCAGCGTTTCCATCCCCTCTTCGCGCGCGGCCTTCTTGATGTCGCTCGAGGGCCGCCTTTCCAGGATCAGCTCGCGGACCCGGTCCGAGAGATCGAGGAGCTCGGAGATGGCCATGCGCCCCCGGAACCCCGTGCCGTTGCAGTCCAGGCAGCCCTTGCCTTCGTAGAGTTCGGCCGAGGCGGCGAGGTCCAGCGGGATCTTCGAGTCCTCCAGCTCCTGGCGGCTGTAAGTCACCCGCTCCCTGCAACTGGGGCAGACCTTCCGCACCAGCCGCTGGGCCAGCACGCAGTTGAGCGCCGAGACGAAGTTGTAGGGCTCGACCTTCATGTTCAAGAACCGGCCGAGCACGTCCACCACGTTGTTGGCGTGAACGGTCGTGAAGACGAGGTGGCCCGTGAGGGCGGACTGGATGGCGATGTTGGCCGTCTCTTCGTCGCGGATCTCGCCCACCATGATCTTGTCCGGGTCGTGCCGGAGGATGGAACGGAGGCCCCTGGCGAAGGTCAGCCCCTTCTTCTCGTTCACGGGGATCTGCGTGATACCCCTGAGCTGGTACTCCACGGGGTCCTCGATGGTGATCATCTTGTAGTCCGAGGACTGGATCTCCGACAGGACCGCATAGAGCGTGGTGGTCTTGCCCGAGCCCGTGGGCCCCGTCACGAGCAGCATCCCGTAGGGCTCCGCCGCGTGGCGGCGGATCCGCTTCATGACCTCGGGCTCAAAGCCCAGCACCTCCAGGCTGAGGTTGCGAAACTCCTCGCTCGTGGACTCCTTGTCCAGGATTCGGATGACGCAGTCCTCGCCGTGGATGGTGGGGATGATGGAGACGCGGAAGTCCACCGTCTTGCCCTTGACCTTCAGCTTGAAGCGCCCGTCCTGCGGGATGCGCTTCTCCGCGATGTCGAGCTCCGCCATGACCTTGATGCGCGAGATGATGGTGGAGTGGAACCGCTTGTCGATCGGGTCCATGGCGGGGTAGAGGACGCCGTCGATGCGGTACTTGATCATGACCTCGTTGTCGCGGGTCTCCACGTGGACGTCGCTGGCTCTCCGCTGGAGGGCGTTGAAGACGGTGTAGTCCACCAGCTTGATGATGGGGCTGGTATCCGCGGAGAGCTTGTCGATGGAGATGACGTCCTCGCCCTCCTCCGAGTCCTCTCTCACGATCTGCATCCGGAAGTCCTCGCTGACCTCCTCGAGGACTCGCTGGCTGGATTCCGACTTCTTTAGGACCTCCTGGATCTCGCTGCGGACACCCACGTAGAGCCGGACCGGCCGCTTCAGAACCAGCTCCAGCTCGTCCACCATGGTGACGTCGGCGGGATCGGCGGCCACGATGGCGAGGGCCGAACCCTCCTCCTGGTAAGGAACGAAGCCGTACCGGGTCATCAGATCCACGGGGATGGAGAGGAAGAGCTCCGGCGGGACCCGGAAGTCCTTCAGCGACAGGAAGGGCAGACGCAGCGTCTCGGCAAGGCGGCGCGCGTTCTTCTCTTCGTTGAGCAGCTCCCCTTCGGTGGGAAGGTTGGCGACAATCTCTCCGGGCGACGATGCCATCCTCAACTCCCAGCCTGCGGGCGGAGGCTGGCCGCCCGGATCCGATAGGTGCGGAGCGGCCGGGAACACCGTCTTGCCTCGCCGGCGCTCGCCGGTTTGCGCTCGGTCCCTCGTGCCCCGTTTCTCCACGGTCTCTTCACCCAAACCTCCTACTGGCCGACATAGTTGTACATGGTAAAGAGCGGCATGTAGACGGAGAGGACCACGATGGCGATGATCACCGCCATGACCAGGAGCAGGGCCGGCTCGAGCAGCGCCACGAAGCGCTCCACGGCGGTGGTGAGCTCCTCGTCGTAGAACTGGCTCACCTGGTCGAGCATTTCCGCGAGCGCCCCCGTGGACTCGCCCACCTCGACCATCTCCACGGCCAGGGTGGTCATCATCCGGGTTCTCTCCATGCTGGACCACAGCGCCTGGCCCTCGAGAACCTCCTTCTTGACCTGCTTGAGCTCCACCCTGTAGAGCTCGTTGCCCATGGCGTCCGCCACCACGTCCAGAGCGGTCACCACGGGTACGCCTCCGGACACCAGCGTACCTAAGGTGCGGCACATCTGGGCGATGTTGTACCGGCGAATATTCTCCCCCAGGATCGGGAGTCTCATTCGTAGGGTGGCAAGCCTGAGTCTGCCCTCCGGACGCGAAGCGACCACCCTCAAGGCGAGCGGGACAGCCACGAGAGCGGCGAGAAAGAAGGGCCACCCGTACTCGAACACGGTCGCCACGCCCAATACCAAGCGGGTGAGCAGGGGAAGCGGGGCACCGGTGCCGGTGAACAGGGTGGCGAACTTGGGCACGATGACCGTAAGCAAGAGGAAGATGAGGGCCACGGAGAGGCAGAGCAGGATGATCGGATAGATCATGGCCGACAGGATTTTCTTGCGGATCGCCTGCATGGTCCGCAGATAGAAGAGGTAGCGCTGGATCACGGCCACCAGCTCCCCGGATCGCTCGCCCGCGGCCAGGGTCGCCGAGTAGATGTTAGGAAAGGCCTTGCCGCGGTTGGCGAAGGCCTCGGACAGGCTCGCCCCGGAACGGACCTCGTCCCTGACGAGTTCCAGGTTTTTAGCCAGATCGCCCTTCTTGCGCCTGCCCGACAGGAGATCGAGCGCCGTCAGGACCGGTAGGCCAGCCTTCAACAACGCCGAGAACTCCTGATTGAAGATGACGAAGTCCCGCAGGGGAACCTTTCTCCGGCTCGGCCCCAGTTGAGTGCCGAGATCGGCCCAGATGCGCGCCGGACGGACGCTGAAGACGTAGTAGCCCTTGTCCTGCAGAGAGGATTTGAGAGCCTGTTCGCTGGCGGCGACCATCTCCTGGACCACCACCTCGCCGCCGGCGGTCCCTAGACGGCACTTGAACCTCGGCATCAACGCACCTCCGGGTTGGTCACGGAGGGGAGGAGCGTCGGAGTGACCTTAAGGCGGAGGGGCGGGGTGGCGGGGGAGGGATTGACGAGGAAGACGGTCATGTCCCCTTCGGGGAGAACGGCGGCTCCCTGGAGGACGGCCAACGGGGGCTTGCCCTCCTGGAGCTTGTAGAGGTCCAGGTCGGCCAGCGCCAGGCGGCGCCGGCTGGGATCGTACCCCTGCGCCTTGGCATCGAGCCGGTAGGCCTTGCCCAGTGGACACGAGCCGGACTGGCCTTCGAACAGGTCCATCACACCGGTGTACGTCTCCAGGGGAGCGGCGTTCTGCGCCCACGCCGTCATGTCCACGAAACCGGGGGTTCCCCGAAAAAGACCGTGCCGGGCCGGAAGGGGGAGGACCTCCAGCCGCGTTCCGAGGGCCAGGTGGCGGGCCGGTACGTCAAGCTCCCGGAGCAGGCTCCGGATGGCCTCCACACGCGGGGCCTCGTCCTCAACGGTGATCTGATTGGCCGCGCCGTTCACCCAGATCTGCCCCTGGGGGCCCAGCTCTTCCGTGACGCGGGCCAAAACCGACCGCACGTCGCGGTGCACCAGCACATACCGCATGGTCTGCACCTGCTGGGCGAGGAGCAGGAGGGGAAGGGCGATGACCGCGAGCCAAGCAAGGAGCGTCCGCCGTCTCATGTCTTCTCCTGTGACGGGATCACGAGGATCCCTTCGGCCGTGGCCAGGGCCACGCCGCTCTTCGGCTGAAACAGCGGCGCGGTGGACGCCGGCACGTCCGCCCGAAGCATGGGCGCGTGGGATCGGGGAATACGGTAGAGCCACAACCCGCCCGCCAGCAAAGCCACGAGGGCAGCGGCGGCGGCGCGGGCGAAGAGGGCCCGCCGCCGCTCGGCGCGCAGCCGAGAGGAGAGTGCCCGCATGAAGGGCTCCCATTCGGATGCGGACCTTCGGCTCCTTCTCAGCTCCTCGATCTTCATAGCTCAATCCCCGCCGCCAGCAAGTAACGCTGGACCTTCTTGCGCGCCTGCATGACCTGATTGCGCACCGTGCTCTCGGAGACGCCCAGGAGGGCCGCCACTTCCGGATACTCCAGGCCCTCCACGACCTTCAGAACGAACGCTCCCCGCTCCTGAGGGGGAAGGGCCTGCATGGCCCTCGCCACCACCTCCTCCGCCTCTCGCAGTCCCAGCTCGGCATCGGGGCGCGCCGCCCCCGGCAACTCCTCAAGATATTCACCGCCCTCGTGCGGCCTCCGGTTCTCCTCGCGGCGAAGGTAGTCGATGGCCCGGTTCACGCAGAACCTCCTCAGCCACGCCATGGGTTCGCTGGGAAGACCGCTCTCCGGCAAACCCCAGAGAGCGGTGTAGGCGTCTTGGAGGATCTCTTCCGCCACCGCGTCCCTTCCCACCATTCGCCTCACCGTCCAGAAGAGGCTGTCCCGCGTCGCCTCGACCAACCGAGTGAAGGCCTCGTCGCTGCCCCGCCGCGCGCTACGCAGGAGGGCGGCCAGGATGGAGGCCGTCATTGCCGCTCCTCATGGTATGACGGACGAGCCGCCGTTCTGTCTAGCCCGTCCGGAAAGCACCGCATAACTCACCAGGGCGCCCAGGGCGCCCACGGCCGCCGAGAGCACGAGGCTTCCCGCCACCAGAGGCCGGCCGAGAGATCCCCACCAGCCCGCGGGCGGAGGGGGCCCCTCCGGCACCATCCACCGCCCGACGGCATATTCGGCCGCCACGATGAAGGGGGCCGTGAAGGGCTGCCACACCAGTGTCCCGGCCAGCGCGGCGACGCGGTTGAGGCGAAGCAGGAAGGCCGCCCCCAACACCAGCAGGGTCTGGAAGGGCGCCACCGGAAGCAACCCCACCCAGAGGCCCAACCCAACCGCCAGGGCCGTCCTGCCGGGCGCGTCGCCAAGGCCCGCGAGGCGACGGAAGAGCTCACGGAACGAAGTGGTCATAGCCCGCTTCCCTGATCGGCTCGCGGCGGCCATCGGGCATCACCAGCACGCGCTCCTCGCCTTCGGTGAGCCTGCCAACCCGGTACAGCTTGACCCCGGAGCCTTCGAGCGTCCGCTCCCGTTCGGGCGGTACGGCGAACAGGAGGATCTGTTCCTCCCCGCCTTCGAGGGCCCTCTGCAACCGCTCCTTCTCTCCCAGCCGGGACAGGAGGGGATCGACGGGTAGCGCATCCGCCAGAAGCTCCGCACCGCAGGCGCTGGCTTCGCAGATTCTGGAGAGATCGCGGGCCAGGCCATCCGAAACGTCCATGCAGCAGGAGGCCACCCCCGAGTCCGCCAGGAAAAGGCCGAGCGGGATCTGATCCGGAGGCCGGTAAAATCGGTCCAGAAGCGCGCGCTCGGGATCGTCCGGGCCGGCCGCCGGATCGAACACCTCCAGGCGAGCGCCGGCCTCCAACCGGCGGAGCGCCTCCGCAGGGCCGCCCAGTGGCCCCGACAAGTAGAGCGCGTCCCCCGGCCTCCCCCCCGAACGGAGAAGGGGCCGCCGGCGCTGTTCGCCGATGACCGTCAGACTCACGAAGAGGCCCCCCGGAGCCCGAGTCAAATCACCGCCGCACAGCTCCACGCCACAACGATCCGAAAGGGCGTGCAGCCCCCTGAGCACCCCCTCCACGAAGGTCTCGGGGTATCCCCTCGGAAAGCCCAGAGTCATGAGAAAGAAGCGGGGAAAGGCCCCCATGGCGGCCAGGTCCGACAGGTTGGCCGCCATGGCCTTGTAGCCCAGGGCCTCGGGCGGCGCCCAGTCAGGCCGGAAGTCCACCCCCTCGACGAGCACGTCCGTGGAGAGGGTGTATCGGGCCGGCGGAATGACGCAACCGTCGTCCCCGAGGCCCACCTCGGCATCCTTGCGGTGCCACGTGGTCGACAGGAGCCTGATCCAGCCCGCCTCGTCTCGGAGCGGCGAGGTCACGAACCCTCTTCCCCACGAATCCCGTATTGTTCGATCTTTGCGTTCAGAGTATTGCGGTGCATGCCGAGCTTCTTGGCCGCCTTGCTTCGGTTGCCGTCGCAGGAGAGGAGCGTCCGCTGGATATAGAGGTGCTCGATCTCGGCCTGCGTCTCCTTCAGGGTGATCCCCATCTGATACAGGTCGTCCACGAGCTCTTTGAGATGCCCGTTCAGGCCTTTGTTCTCAGCCAACGGGTCGCCGAAAGGCAAGCGATCTGCCACCACCCCCCGCGCCTCCGCACAATCCCCGCCAGGCGGGATCCCGCTCAGGCCATCCCCTCGATCTGCTTCTCGTACTTCTTCGAGATGACCAGCATCTGGTCCTTGAGGGTCAGCTTTTTCTTCTTGACCTGTGCCACGTAGAGCTCCTCTTCGGAGCTCAGAAAGCCCTTCTTCGCCAGGGCATCGAGTTCCTGTTCGTACTCCTGGTGCTTCTCGTACAGGCGCCTGAATTCCTCGTCGTTTTTGGCCAGAAATTCGCGTACCTGCTGGGTCAATTGCATGGGATTCCTCCCCTAGCGCATGGTCCTTAGTGGGGCCGCGTGAGGATGCGGTTCCAACGGGTCTTCCCGAAGAAATGGAAAACCTTGTCGAAAAATCGCCGCGCCACTTGTCCCGGCGAGTTCTGCAGGTAGTCCAGGTCCCCCTCCTTGAATGACCACCAGATCACCCAGGCCCTGCCCAGCACCATGTGCTCGTCCAGGGCCCCCCAGTATCGGCTGTCCTCGCTATTGGTCCGGTTGTCGCCCATCACGAAAAGGTGGCCGGCGGGTATGCGGTAAGGTCCGAACGTGCCCCTCCCCATGAGATCGGTTCCCTCCTCGGCCTTGAGGCTGACCTCGACCCTCCCCGGGAGCACCTCCGTGGAGAAGGCCGAGGGGTCCTTCAGGTAGTCGGGCAGGACGGGAATATCCGCCGCCGGCGGGAGGGCGGGCGGCGGAACGTAGGTGTCCTTGATGGAGGCCGGGAGCTTGGTATACCCCTCGATGAGGAGCCTGCCGTTCACGAAGACGTGCTGGTCCACCACCTCCACCACGTCTCCACCCTTGGCGATGACCCTCTTGATGAAGGGCACCTGGGGGTTGCCGGGGAACTTGAAGACCACGATGTTGCCCCGCTCGATGCTCCGGATGGGCAGCAGGGCCCTCTCCCACTTGAAGAGGGTGGGGCCGTAAATGAAGGAGTTGACCAGGAGGCGGTCACCCACCAGGAGGGTGTTTTCCATGGAGCCCGAGGGGATGTTGCTGTTCTGGAAGACCCAGGTCCTGGCAAAGAGAACGAAGATCAGGACGATGCAGATGGTCTCCCAGTAATCGCGGAGCGTTCCCTTGGAAGGGGGGCCGGCCTCTTCCGCCGTCCTCTCTTTTCGCTTGTCTTTAGCCGTCATGAACCATTCCTGTGGAGGTTGTCCAGTTTGTGAGACGCTCCGCCGCTTCTCCGACATCCGCGGCGATGATGGACCAGTTTAGCAGATCTTGCTCCACGACACCCGTGTCGGCCATGGCCGAGAACAAACGCTCCCAGGGGCGGCCCACCAGCACCAAGGGGCGCCGCGACAGGTGCCCCGCCTTGAAATGGGCCCAGACCGTCACCACCTCCCATAGGGTCCCCGTTCGAGGGGCAAGGGCTGCGTAGCCATCGGCGCCCTCGATGAGTGCCTGCGTCCTTTCAAAGAGATTTCCCGTCCAGTGCAGCCGCGTCAGATAGGGGTTGGGGCTTCGGCCCTCGAAGGCCCTGCAGGCGACCCCCTCCGCCTCGCCACCCGCTTGAGTGGCCCCCAGGCTGGCGGCCTCCATGACCCCGCCGTAGCCGCCGGTGATCACGACGACCCCAGCCCGGGCCAATAAAGCTCCCATCTGCCGGGCCTGTTCGTAGTCTTCGGATCCTGCCTGAACGTCGGCCCTGCCGAACACTGCAACCCGTCTCACCTGCCGCACGAACCTATCTTATGGCCGCCACCTCACCGAGTCAACCCTCCCGGGCGGAAGGGGTGATGCTTGATTCTATTGCAAATGGCGTATGGCGAATTGAAAAGACGGCCGGCGGCGGGCCGCATCGGGATGCCGGGCTGCCGTGATGCCGAGAGGAGCCCGCAAGAGGTGCTCCCGGCATTTCATGTCCCCTGTCCCCTGTCCATCATCCCCCGAAATTCCGCGATGCAGGTGGGGTGCCTTCGGCGACGGTTGTGCCACGTCCAAAGAAAAGAAGTTATGGATTAAGAGGGAGGGCCATTCCCTCCCCCTCCGCTGGCAAAGCCAGACGGAGGGACCCCCACCCTTGGACGCCTTTTTCGCCTTCGGCTCAAAGACCCCCAATCCCTTATCAGATGAAAGAGCATTGGAGCCAAACCACGTGTTCATCAACATTTGGGGGCTCCGTTCCGGTTTCATCGCGGGATTGGGGCATCTCCCTCGCGCTTGGCAAAGGGAGGCGGGTCCTGTACCATCTGTTTCGGAGGCGCCCATGGCCGACCGAATCCTGGAAGGCTCCCTCCGCGCCATCAGCGCGCCGGACCTCCTGACCTTCATCAACATGATCAAGAAGACCGGCATTCTCTCGCTGCGGCAGGGGGAGAGGACCCGCCGGGTCTACTGGGAGCACGGAGAGATGATCTTCGCCAGCTCCTCCGACCCCGATGAGTCCCTCGGCAGCTTCCTCGTCCGGCACGGCAAGATCACGCAGGAACAGAACATGAAGTCGGGCCTCCTGGTGGAGCCCGGCAAGCGCCAAGGAAAGGTGCTCGTCCAGATGGGGGTCCTCACGCCCAAAGAGCTTTGGTGGGCCGTGAAAAACCAGGTCCTGGAGATCATCTACTCCACCTTCGCGCTGCGGGACGGCTATTTTACCTTCGAGGAATCGGAGGAGCCCCACGAGGAGAAAATCAAGCTCTCCACCTCCACGACCAACATCATCATGGAGGGGATCCGCCGCCTGGATGAGTGGCCCATGATCAAGGAGCTCATCCCCAACGACCGGCTTATCCCCGAGCTTGCGCCCGTGGAGCAGCAGGACAAGGGGGTCCGCTTCCTCGAGGGCGAGAAGGCGGTCCTCGCCCTCATCGACGGCCGGCGGACGGTCCGCGAGATCATTCACCGCTCCTCCCTGGACGAGTTCGAGACCCTGAGGGTCATCGTCTCCCTGGTCAGGGCACGTTACGCCGTGCTTCCCGAGGCGCCCCAACCGCCCCACGGAGAGGAGGTGGAGGACGCGCTCGCTATCCGGGAGCTGATCTTCTCTTACAACCAGATCTTCTCAAGGATCCTGTCCAGCCTGGCCGGCTACCTGTCCCGAGAGGACCTGGAGGCTCTCGCCCAGAGCTGTCTGGATACCGCCAACAGCAGCATCCTCGAAGGGCTTCGGTTCGAAGCCTCGGGGCAGCTGGATCCCAAGGTGCTTACCGCCAACGTGGCCGACCACCACGTGGACCGGCGGTTGGCAGATTTGGACGGAGGGCTCTCGACGGTCCTCTCATTCCTGCTCTTCGAAGCGAGCAAGCACCTCTCGCCCGAGGAGAAGAGCGCCATCTACCGGATGGTGGAGGAGCGGGTTTCGCCGGCCGCGTCGTGATCTCCTCCTCGCCCTTCGGGGCGAACCCGGGCCCCTCGCGCTCCCGCCGTCACGCGTCCGGGATCTCCTCCATTCCTCGCGGCTCGGATGCGGGAGCGGCGGCCACCGAAGGCTCCTCGTCTTTCCCCGCAGGTACCGGTGCGGCCGCGACGGGTAGCGGTTCCAGAAAGGCTCGCATGTAGGACACCTGGGCGCGCGCCTCGCCCACCCTGAGGTAGGCCGCGAAGAGGAATCCCCCCTGAAGCAGGGCCGCCGTGGCCAACCAACGTCCCGTCGTGGCGTACCCCTGGCTCAGAGTGAAGACGGAGAGGAGCATGGCCCCGGCGCGCGCCAGGTTGAAGAGCCAAGTCATGAGATTCACCGGGACGAACCGCCGGAAGGTGAAGGCCACGCTCCGCATGAAGCAGCGCGCCACCCCCTCGCCGCCTCCGGTCAGGACCCACCGAGCCTGCGAGAAACCGAGCGAATTCCTGAACAGGTTCACCACGATCAGCGCGGACCCGAGCGTGATCCAGAAGAGGTGCCACGGTCCGGCGGGGTCCATGGTGTCGCGGACGCCGTGCCACGCCGCGGCGAAGATGGCTCCGACGCCGAGGCCCACGGCGGTCCAGAGAAGGAGGTTGAGGAGCAGCAGCGCAGTGAAGGGCAGGGCGTTGGCCACCGACCCGCGCCAAAAGACCCGCCAGCTCCCTCCTCCTTCCGCCGCCTGCCCGTAGACCCCGGCCATGAGCACCAGGCCAACGGCAACCGCAAGGAGAACCATGTACGGCAGCTCCGCAGTGGCCGCCGACCAGAAGGCCGGCTGATGCAAACCGGTTTCGAACAGCAGGTCAATCCCGCTCCCTTGCAGCAGAGCCCTGGAGGCGGGCGCCCCGTCGAACAGAGTGTGGAATCCGCTCCGGACGGGGTTGAGAAAAAGGGTGGCCAGGAGGAATCCCGAGCCCCAGATCAGGAGGGCACCCAGCAGTTTCCCCTTACCGCGGAAGAGACCGTTGCCGACGGCTCGCGCCCATTCCATGGGTGATCTCCTCAGAGAATGTTGAACAGCATGGCCACGAGGGACTGGTAGAGGACCCGGAATCGCGTGGTCATGCAGCGAGCCACCGCGCCATCACCTTCGTCCACCCAGCCATTGTTGAGCCGATTCAGATCCAGCGGGACGAGGTCCTTCGGATCGGCCACGACGCGGACCACCTTGGGCCCCGAGAAGGTCCAGGTGGTGTACCTGCCTTCGCCGTTCCAGCGCTCCGTGCGCGTGGTGCCATCGGAAAACTCGATGGCTACCTCCACCGGCAACACCAGGCTGCCGCGGCGCTCCACCACCACCGTCGAGTCGTAGCTCTCTTTGAATGGGGCCTTGGGGGGCCCTTTGCGTTCCTGCTTCTTGTCCTTTCCCTTGCTGTAGAGCACCGGCGCGGAGCCGGCGAGGTCGTAGCCTTCGGGCGGGGATTGCGGCACGTTGCGCACCAAGGCCACCCGGAAGTCCACCGTTCCCGTGCCGTAGAGCATGGGGTCAAGCACGGGCGCGAGGTCCTGGCCGGCGGCCTGGGAGACGATGCGGACGAAGTCGCGCGTGTCCGGATGGGTGAACTTGACCTGCATGAAAAAGGCGCGCATGACCTCGTCCATCTTCTTCCGTCCAAGCTGGTTTTCCAGGGTCTTGAGGACCAGGGCCGACTTGTCGTAGGTGATGGCGTCGTAGGATCGGCTGGAGAAATACTTCCAGGCATCCAGCACGATGGGGTCCATGTCCGGCAGGGAGAGGTACGCCATGCGCTCCTGCGCCTCCTCGCCGAGGTTCCACCCCCAGAGGTCGTCCACGAAGGATTTTTCGGAGCCGTACCACTTGTCCATGATCCGCGCTTCGTAATAGGAGTTGATGCCCTCGTCGAGCCAGGCGCGCTCAAACTCGTTGTCGGCCTCCATGCCGTACCAGTACTGGTGGCCGAACTCGTGGACCACGGTCACCTCGGGTATGAGGATGCGCTTCCCCAGGAAGGGACTGGCACCGGCCGTGATGAAGGTGGGGTACTCCATGCCCCCGGCGCCCATGCCGTTCATCGGCGGGTCGACGACGGTGATCTCCGGGTAGGGGTACTTCCAGATCCACTCGGCGTAGTCTTTCAAGTCCTCCTTCACGGCGGCGAAGTAGCGGGGAATGCTCGCCCGGTTGCCCGGTTGCATGAGGACCCGGATCTGGACGCCCATGTAAGTTTCGGTTCGGTCCACGAAATCGGGTTGGGCCGCCCAGGCGAAGTCGTGCACGTCTTCGGCGTGGAAGGAGAGCGTCTTCTCCGCTCCGTGGCGCACCTCCTGCCAAAGGACGCCCGTGGCCCCTACGACGTAGTCGGCGGGCACGGTGATGGAGACGTCATAGACGCCGAAGTCCGAGAAGAACTCCGTGTTCGCGTGGTACTCGTGGCAGTTCCATCCCTTCGCGCCCTGAAAGACGCCCAGCTTGGGAAACCACTGGCCGGCCATGTTGAAGGTGCCCGCGAAGCCTGCGCGCGCGAAGACGCGCGGGAGCTGGTCCTCGAAGGCGACCTCGAAGACGGCCTCGCCGCCGGGAGGGACGGGCGCGGGCAGGACCACGCGCATGACCGTGTGATCCTCCCGGGGAAAGAGCTGCACCAGAGGGATCCGGGCACCGTCCGCCCCCACCAGGGCGATGGTTCGCACCTGGCAATACCCCCAATGCTCCTTGTCGAAGGCGTCGCCCCGGAGCTGGCCGCTGGATTCGGTCATGAAGACCGTGTGGTCGTTGGCGAAGGCGTTCAGATAGAGGTGGAACCAGGCGTCGGTGGCGGGCGTGTCGGTGATGTTGCGCCAACGGATCCGCTCCTCGCCCCGAAGCGTGTGCTTGCCTGCATCCAGCGTCACCTGGATGGCATAGTTGGCGTTGCGCGGCGACATGGGGGTGGAGAAGAGGACCGGCGGGCTTTGGGCCGCCACCGCGGCGGCCAGGAGGATGGAGAGAAGCGCCAAGCACGTCCTTTTCAAGGGTTGAACCTCCCTTCCCCCGCGCATCGGGGGCCAAGACTGGTCCTCTTTCCGCCGTTCTCGGATAGGATCGTCACGGGACTTCCGCCTGCATTCGTCCTGCACCGACTGATGGGTACGAGCGCAGAGGCTCCAAGTTTCTGCCCCTCCTCCGGAGGCAGGGAATGGCTTCGGAGAGGACCACGGCGGGCACGTCGAAGCGCACGCGGTAGGCCAGCACCTCCACCCCCGCCTTCGCCGCAGCCGCCAGGGCGCGGGCGTAGGCGGGGTCCTTCTCGTGGGCGGCCCTGAAGAAGGAGCCGTCCTCACGGTTGACAACGAAGAGCATGACGGCGCGGCCTCCCTCTTGGACGACGCGGCGCAGTTCGCGCAGGTGCTTGAGGCCCCGCTCCGTGACCGCGTCGGGAAAGCCGACGCCCCCGTCGGGCGTGGGCCAGGTCGTATTTTTCACCTCCACGTAGCAGGGCGGCAGGCCGGGGCCTTCCAGCAGGAAGTCCACCCGGCTGTTCCTGCCGTAGGGGACCTCGGCGCGGACGGTTTCGTAGCCTTCCAGTTCGGGGACCAGCCTTAGCCGAAGGGCATCGTGGACGATCCGGTTGGTCCGGTGCGTGTTGATCCCCACCCACCCTCCCGGCAACCGGATCCACTCGGCGGTGAAGGCGAGCCGCCTGGAGGGATTGGAGGCCCTGGTCAGCAGGACGGGAGCGCCCTCCGCCGTGCAGCCCTCCATGCTTCCCGAATTGGGACAGTGCGCCGTAAGGAGCGAGCCGTCCGCCAGGCGAACGTCCATCAAGAAGCGCTTGTAGCGCCTGACGAAGGTGGCCGCGATTAAGGGTTCCGTTACGACCATGAGGACTCCCGCCGACAGCATAACCGGAGATGGGCCGCCGCGGAAGCGGAATGCACCTACTCTCCGTGAGGGAGGGGGGAGAAGATGGAGCTGGGGGGAGGAGGAATGAAAGAGCGCCAGCCCGCGGGAGGCCACTCGTTGCTCGGCACTCGCCGCTCGTTGCCCATCCTGCCTCCGGCCATCGTCCACAAGCTATGGACCTTCAGCCATCGCCCGCCTTCCGCTTTACGTCTTTTCACTTCCGCCTCCTTGGTGTCTTGGTGCCTTGCTGGTGCAATTTTTTTTCGAATTGCGCTTTCCGAATTCCGAATTTCGACTTATCCTAACTCCCATGCCGAAGGAGTGGGCTGGACGGCCCGTCTACACGGTCTCCGAAATCGTCAGGTTGCTGGCCTCCGAGCTGGAGCACGCCTTCCCCGACCTCTGGGTGAACGGGGAGGTCACGAGCTTCAAACGGGCCGCCTCGGGCCACTGCTACTTCACGCTGAAGGACGAGTCGGCCTCCCTCAAGGCCGTCCTCTTCCGCACCCACGCCCTCCGCGTACCCTTCTCGATGGAGAACGGCCTGAAAGTCCTGGCTCGTGGGCGGCTCTCCCTCTACGAGGGCTCGGGCGATCTTCAGCTCTACGTGACGGCCGTGGAGCCCTCGGGGCTGGGCGCGCTCCAGATGGCCTTCGAACAGGCCAAGCGGAGGCTGATGGCGGAGGGCCTCACGGACCCTGCGCGCAAGCGGCCCCTGCCTCCCTTTCCCGGCCGCGTGGGTGTGGTCACGTCGCTGGAGGGGGCAGCCCTCCGGGATTTCCTGTCGGTGCTCCGCAGGAGGAGGGCGGCCTTCGAGGTGGTGGTGGCCCCCGCCTTGGTTCAGGGCGCGGGGGCGCCCCAGAGCCTGAGGAGGGCCCTCGCCAGAGTGGCCCGCCGGCCCGGCATCGAGGTCGTGGTCCTCACCAGGGGAGGCGGCTCCATGGAGGACCTCTGGGCCTTCAACGACGAGGGGCTGGCGAGGGACGTGGCGGCCTGCGCGGTTCCAGTCATCTCGGCCGTCGGGCACGAGGTGGACACGGTGCTCACCGACCTCACCGCGGACCTTCGAGCTCCGACGCCCTCCGTGGCGGCCGAGCTGTTGACCTCCATGAGGGACTCCGCGCTCCAGCGCGCGGGGGCGGCCGAACGAAGGCTCTTCGACCTCTCCTTCGCCCGCCTGGCCGCCTCCAGGCAAGCCCTTGCCGCCAACCGTCCCGACCGCCTCCGAGCTTCCCTCGTGAAGGCCCTGGAGCGGGCGCAGGAGCGCAGCGACAGGGCGGTGGAAGCGGCGGCGCGGGCGATCTCGGCCAGGCTGGCCGAGCAGGCGCATAGACTGGAGCTCTGCCGGCGGACGCTATCGCCCGAAACCATCCGGCGGACGCTGTCGGCCTTTGTCATCGAGCACGGGGAGGCGCAGCGAAGGATGAGGTCCGCCGCGAAGGGCGCCCTGGAACGGCGGCGGGAGCGGTTCGCGGGTCTGGCGCGCACGCTGCATTCGCTGAGCCCCCTCCACACGCTCGGCCGCGGTTACGCCGCCGCCTTCCTGCAGGGGGGCCGGTCCCTCACGAGTAGCGCACAGGCCCCCCCGGGCACCCTGGTGTCCCTGGCGCTCCGCGAGGGCGGACTGGACTGCGCCGTGCTCTCCCAACGCGCCTCGGCCCTGCCCGAAGTGCTGAGGAGCCCATCGAGGCCGGTCCTTGACTCCCCGGCGGGAGCGGCCGTAAAATCAAGGTTTGAGGAGAAACCCGATGAGTGATAAAAAGACCGACAAACCCCAAAACTTCGAGCTCAAAATCCAGGTGGACGAAAAGGTGGCCGAGGGCACCTACGTGAACTTTCTCTCGGTCTTTCATAACCAGGCTGAGTTCGTCATGGACTTCGGCCGCATGATCCCGGGCAAACCGGAGGTGAAGGTTCTCTCCCGTCTCATGACCAATCCCATCGCCCTCAAGCAGATCGTCAGGACGCTGGCGGAGAATCTGGAACGGTACGAAAAGGCCTTCGGCCCCATCCCCGTGGAGCCGCCCATGGCGGTCCCGAAGGGGCTCATTCAGTGAAGCTCGGGTGGTTCGGCGCCCTGATGATCCTGCTCGTGGGCGCGGTCATCGGCACCCTTCTGGGTCAGGTGGTGGGGATGCTGCTTCCAGGGGGAGCGGCGCACGAGCTCTTCTTCAAGGGCGTCTCCATCGGCCTGAAGGAGCCGCTCCACCTGGATCTCTCGGTGCTGCAGGTGATCTTCGGCATCACCCTCTCGGTGAACCCCCTGACGCTGGTGGGGTTGCTGCTGGCCATCTACCTCGTCGTGAAATTCTGGAAGTGAGCCTTTTCGTGACCGATCCCTCCGACGCTTTCCCCGCATCATTCCCAGGCGAGCTTGCGCGGAGCGTCGTGGGGGGGCCGGAAGCGGGGGATCCGCCAAGGATGCGCGCATGGTGATGGACGTGGTTCTCGCCTCTCGAAGCCCCCGCCGGACGGGCCTTTTGGACTCGCTCGGCCTGCCCCATCGGGCCGTGCCCTCCGGCATTTCCGAGGCGCCCCTGCCGGGAGAGGGCGCCGAGGCGCAGGTGGTCCGCCTCGCCCGCCGTAAGGCGGAACACGTGGCCTCTCTGGAACCGAGGGCGGACCTGGTGATCGGCGCCGACACGCTCGTCGTCCTCGATGGGAGCGCCATGGGGCAGCCCGGCGATGAGGCGGAGGCGGCCGGAATGCTGCGGAGGCTCTCCGGCCGGACCCACACGGTCCTCACGGCCATCTGCCTGCTGCGCGGGGGCGAGCGGGCCGAAGGGTTGAGCAGCACCGATGTGACCTTTCATCGCTTGTCGGAAGCGGAAATCGCCTGGTACGTGGAAACCGGGGAGCCCATGGATAAGGCGGGGGCCTACGCGGCCCAGGGGGTCGGCGCGGTCTTCCTCCGGCGGATCGAGGGCTCCTTCCACAACGTCGTGGGATTTCCTCTCGATCTGTTTTACCGGTTGCTGCCCCAGATTCGGATCAGCCTGCGGGATCTTCTCTGAGCCGTCCCGACTCACGATCCTTGAACCGCTTGGCGCACGGCCTCCACGAGCCGGTCGAAGGCGAAGGGCTTCCCGAACACCTTCACCACTCCTAGCTCCTTCAGCTGGCGGTCATCCGGCAGGTCGAAGGCCGCGGTGACCATGATCGACGGAACGGGCGGGCGGACGGCGGCGAGGCGGCGAAGCATGGCCAAGCCGTCCATGCGGGGCATCATGGTGTCCGTGATGATGCAGTCAGGAGCTTCGCTCAGGACCAAGGCGAGACCTTGGCTTCCGTCCTCCGCCTCCCGCACCTCGAAGCCCTCGTTTTCTAGGAGAGCGCGGAACATCCGCCGCAGGTGGGCGTCATCCTCTACGATCAGGACTCGTTTCACGGCCTCACCGGGACGAAGCACTCCAGCCTCCAGAGGCCGCTTCGCCAGACCAGTTCCAGGCTCCCTCCGAAGGGTTTGAGCAGCGCCTCCAGGTAGGGAAGGCCCGGATCCAGCCAGGCTTCCATGGGTCTTGCGGAGGGCCAGTACACTTTGCGGAAGAGGCGCTCCTCGTCCAGCAGGTCCGCGTCGCCCTCTAGGCTGTAGCGGCTTACGATGAGCCCCGGCACCTCTTCCAGCTCCCACCGCGGAACGGCTTTGGAGGCGGCCTGGAGCGTGACCGCCGCGCCGATGAGCCCCGCGGCGAGAGGTTCCTGGGGCACGCTCAGGAGGGCCTTACCCAGGCGCTCGTCAGGAGGATCCACGGGGAGCCTCTCCTCCTCAAGCCGCTCCCGAATCCCCCGCCCCAGCGCGCTGGCCGGCCAAGGCTCCACGGGGTCGGCCTCCCGTCCTTCGAGAAGTTCCCGCGTGCGCCAGTACCAGCCGAGCATGCGCTCGAGGGTCCGGACGCTGTGGGTCAAAACCTCCAGAGCGTCGGCCGACCGGGGATCGCCGCCGACAGCCATTTTGAGCAGGTAGTGGGCCCCCTGAAGGTTGGTTAGGGGCGTGGCCAGGTCGTGCTCGAAGAAAAGGCGCTCGTCTTCCGGCTTCACGCGTGCCCCCTGAACAGGCTAGGATCGATATCGAGTTTCTTGAGCTGCTCGTAGACGCTCTTCCTGCTCAACCCCGCGTCCTCGGCCACTTGGCGGATGTTGCCCCGCCGGCGCTCCAGGGCTTGGAGAAAGTAGGAGCGAAGGAATTCAGCGTGCGCGGTGGAGAGATCCGTGGGCCCGTCGGTCTTGGGCTGGGGGCCCTTCGGCCCCAGGTGGACGACGTCCTCCGGCGTGATCACATCCGCCCTGCACAGCACGAGGGCCCGGCGGATGGTGTTCTCCAGCTCGCGCACGTTTCCCGGCCAGTCGTGCTGCACGAGCCGGTGCTGGGCCTCCGGGGAGATACTTTTGACCGACGGGTTGATGGCCGGTGCGTGGCTGCGGATGAAGTGGTCGATCAGAAGCGGGATGTCCTCCTTCCTCTCCCGGAGCGGGGGGATCTGAATGGTGACCACGCTCAGGCGGTAGTAGAGATCCTCCCTGAAGCGGCCCCCGGCCACCTCCTGGTCGAGCTTGCGGTTCGTGGCTACGAGGATGCGCACGTCGAAGGCCGCCGCCTGGTTGCTGCCCAGCCGGCGGATCTGGCCGTCCTGCAGGGCCCTGAGAAGCTTCATCTGGATGGTGAGGGGGGCATCCGCGATCTCATCCAGGAAGAGCGTTCCGCCGTGGGCCTCCTCGAATAGCCCCTTTCGGGAGCTCGTCGCCCCCGTGAAGGCCCCCTTCTGGTATCCGAAGAGCTCGCTCTCGAGCAGGGTCTCCGGCACCGCGGCGCAGTTGATGGGGACGAAGGGGCGGGAGCTCCGCGGGCTGAGGTTGTGGATGGCCCTCGCCACCAGCTCCTTGCCCGTGCCGCTCTCCCCGAGCATGACGACCGGCACGTCCCTGCGCGCGACCAGGCCCACCATCTGGAGGACTCGCTGCATCTGGGGGCTCTCTCCGATCAGATCCGGCGGGCGGACGCTGCGGGCGAGCCTCTCCTTCAGGACTCTCACCTCCTGCCGAAGGGCGAACTGCTCCAGCGCCCTGGTCACTTTGACGTTCAGCTCGTCGGGGATGACCGGTTTGTTGATGTAATCGAAGGCTCCGGCCCTCATGGCCTGCACCGCCGTCTCGATGGAGGCGAAGGCCGTGATAATCATGACGACGATCTCGGGATTCCGGCGTTTGATTTCTTTGGTTAGCTCGACACCATTGGTGTTGGGCATCATGAGATCGGTCAGGACGAGGTGGACCGGCTCGCGCTCAAGGATCTCCAGCGTCTCCTTGGCGCTGTGCGCCAAGCGGAGCTGATAGCCCCTGTGCTCCAGAAATTTGGAGAGAAGCCGCAAAGCATCTGGATCGTCATCGGTCAGGATGAGCGTTGGTCTCTCCAGCATGGTCTCCCCTATGCTCTGATCGATTGTAGACCGATGGCACGCCGATGCACAAGGTTGGGGCCCCGCCCAAATTCCGCGATCGAATGGTCCTTCCTTCGGCGGCGCAGGTGGCACATGGGGGAAGGGCTTTGTCTCCTGAACGGGGAGGGGGCTTCTCTTTCGCGTTCCGCTGGCGAAGCCAGACGGAACGCTCGGGTTGCCTTTCGGGTC
>Ga0078972_1002615_pt1 | contig 58662 bp, 42 predicted proteins | sample YelNatPaOPGAMG01_FD_67568 | JGI IMG/M metagenome (GOLD analysis project Ga0078972, IMG submission 67568) | Hot spring thermophilic microbial communities from Obsidian Pool, Yellowstone National Park, USA - OP-RAMG-01 (SPADES assembly) (version 2) | ecosystem: Environmental > Aquatic > Thermal...
CAGGTTGGGGAGAGTAGACCGAGCCAGCAACGCTTGTAGGTTTTGCCACGCTTGCTCTCCATCCTCTAACCGCGCCCAGAAGCTGATGATCCATGCTCGGCTCCAGCCCGTATGCCCGCCCCCATGGGCCAGCCGATACTCCAAGGACTTACGCGCGGCCGCCGCTAGCTGGGGAGTTCCCCGCAAGGTGATCTCGTTGCCCGGATGCAACGCGAATAGGTGGGACATGTGGCGATGGCCAGGTTCGGGCTCCTCGTAATCCTCAATCCACTCCTGAAGCCGCCCCGTTTTGGGGCTAATCTGAAGTGGAGCCAACTTGCCCAGAGCGTCCCGCAGGCGCTTTTGGAACTCGCGGTCCACCCCCAGCACATCCTCCGCTTGGATGCAATGAGTGAACAGATCATGAATGATCTCCAAGTCCATGGTGGCGCCATAGGTAAGCTGAGACACCTGCCCGTTCGGCATGCGAAAGCTGTTTTCGGGCGAATGGGATGGGTTCGTTACGAGCCATCCGTGCTTAGGCTCAGGGATCAAGAAATCCAAGAGGAAGAGGGCGGCCCCCTTCATCATTGGATACGTTCGTTGTAGGAAGCGCTTATCCCCGCTGAAGGCATAGTGTTCCCAAATGTGTTGACACAGCCATGCCGCTCCCATGGGCCAGATCCCCCAGACACCATCGGCAGGTGTCGTAAAGCCCCACACATCGGATAGGTGGTGCACCACCCATCCTCGGCATCCGTAGTGCACCTTAGCTGTGCGTTCCCCCGAGGACACGAGCCCTTCCATGTAGTCGAACAGAGGCAGGTGGCATTCGGCGAGGTTGGTGACCTCGGCCGGCCAGTAGTTCATCTGCAGGTTTATGTTGGTGTGGTAATCCGAGTTCCATGGGGCATGCATGTGCTCGTTCCAGAGACCCTGCAGGTTCGCGGGCAATCCTCCTGGGCGCGAGGAACTGATGAGCAGATACCGGCCAAACTGAAAGTACAGCACCGCCAACCCCGGATCGTTGGCGCCGTTGCGCACCGCCTCTAGTCGCCGGTCGGTGGGGGTCAAGGTGCGCTGTTCAAGCGGAATGGGGTTGGTGATGCTGAGGGACACCCGCCGGAAGAGGCGGCGGAAATCGGCTTGATGGACATCCTTCATGCGGAAGTAGTCCTTGCGCTCGGCGGCGTCGGTGGCCCTGCGGCAGAGTAGTTCCGGGTTCTCCTTCCGGTAGTCGGTCGCAGCCGCGATGATGAGTAAGGCGGAATTGGCGTTTTGGACTTCTAGTGTGTCTCCCTTCGCCTCAACACTTCCGCCGGAGGGGATCGCCAATACATGGCACTCGAAGCGCATTCCCAGACTGCGCTGTACTCCAGGCGGGCGATCGTCCACCTGGCCGCGCAGAATGAGGCGATTGTTGCCCTCGGTGAAAGAAGTGGCATCTTGGGCGCGCGTAATTCGGATGCGTAGGTTCACCTTCCCCCGCAGGTTGCAGGCGAAGCGCAGCACGATCACCCCATCCGGTGCCGAGGCGAACGCTTCCCTCGTGAAGCGTGCCCCGCCCAATCGGTAGCTGGTGCGCACGATGGCTCCGTCCAAGTCCAGCTCGCGCCGATAATCCTCAACTGCTTGTTGATCGTGACCGGTGGATATCCACAGATCTCCCAAGGATTGGTATGATTTCACGCCTCGGGGATTACCCAGGAGATAACGATCTGCCAGGGCGGTAGCCTCTCCATTGCGGCCTTCAAAGATCAGGCGGCGCACTTCGGCCAGATGGGCAAGCGCCTGTGGGTTGGTGGTGTCCTGACGATGACCATCCCACAGCGAATGTTCGTTAAGCTGGATGCGTTCCTCGCCCACGCGGCCGAAGACCATTGCACCCAGGCGGCCGTTTCCGATGGGGAGGGCTTCATTCCAGTCTGACGCAGGTGCCCGGTACCAAAGCACAAGAGGTTCTGCCCGTTGTACAATGGGGGAGGCCGATCCCAAATTCGATGCCAAAGCTGCCATGGAAAGAGCCATCGTGAGGATGCCTCCTGCTCGTTTCATTTTTGCGCTTCGTCTCCCCAGCACGTGTTATTCCCACAAACGCTTGCCGGCGCGGCCGCCCAAGATGTGGTGCGTTTCTGCCAAGAGCTTGGGAATAGGCAGGTGGAGTGGGCATCTGGGCAAGCACTCACCGCAATCTGTGCAAAAATCGCCCTGGGTTCCCGGGAACCAATGATCTGCACCGCCCACGCGCGCGCCTGTGTCGGGATCCTTCCGGCTGAAGAGGCCGTAGCGGAACCGCCCGAAATCCTCCATATCGAAAGCTTTGAGCAGGTTCCGCAAGCGCAGGATTTCGGGAATGTGGATATCCTCGGGACATGGCAGGCACTCATGGCAGAACGAACAGTACGTGGGTCCGATCCCCGTAATGGCCGCGTCCAACCGGGCAATGATGGCCTCTTCTTGGGGGGTAAGGGGTCCGTCTACGTTGGCCATGGGCAGATGGGCATCGAACTCCTGAGGGTTGGCGGCCCCAAGCGACAGAGTGTGGACATACGGTTGGGAGAGGAGCCAACGCTGGTTGATGCCGATGGGCGTGTACGGGGCGCAGAGCTCCGTCAGCTTTGCCGGTGGTTTGTAAAGCTGGCCACCTTTATCCGTTGGGGAGATAATGAACACGCCCATATCCTTTGCGGCTGCCAGTTCCACGGCCGGGCGATTCCGTTGGTTGATGTAGTAATAGTGCAGGTTCACCGACTCGAATTCATCGGTGTTGATCGTTTCGAGGATCAACTCAAGGGAGCCATGGGTAGAAAATCCGATGTGGCCAACAATTCCCTCGTCCATGGCTTTATGTATGGCGGTGACGGCGCCGTCCCGCTGGAGGGTGCGCTCAAGTAGCTCGGGGGTGTTAATGCCGTGAACGTCCAGATTGTCCACGAACGCCACTCCCATCCGATGCATGCTATCTTCTAGAGCAATGCGGAATTCGTCTGCCGTGGCAGTGGGAGCGATCTTGGTGGTGAGATAGAACTCCTCGCGCCGGATGACACCTTCGCGCAACGCCGCTCCGATAAGGTTTTCACTCTCGCCATAGCCTCGGGCGGTCTCGATGTGATTGATGCCTACGTCTAGGGCTCGACGGAGGGTGGCGAATGCCCGTTCCCGGTTGCGGGCGGGGTCCTCGCCCGATTCCGGCGGGATGCGCATGGCTCCAAACGTAAGGACGGTTAGGTCGAGGCCGGTTTTGCCGAATCGGCGTTTCAGCACGGCGGAAGGCTCCTTCCTGTTTGCAGGTGGTGGGTAGAATGCGCGGGAACCGGTCGGGAGTTCATGCGTTGAGTAAGTCCTCAAATTCCCTGGGTAGGTTCTCCACCCGCCGTCGGATCGCGTTTAGGAACGAGGCGGCACCTACGCCATTCGCGATGCGGTGGTCGAATGTAAAGACGACTACGGCCATCTTTCGAAACCCCACACCCCCGCCGGGAAGCGGCACCGCCTGATCGAACGCTTCTCCCACGAATAGAGTTCCGGCAGCAGGCGCCACCAACACGGGAATGCCCCGGCGTACGCGCTGGGCAGCCATATTCGTAACGGTGAGCTGGATCGTGTCTGATGCTTGATCCTCGCCTGCGCGGGCACGGAGCACGGATTGTGTATAGGCTTCTAGGAACTCGTGGAAGCTTAGGGCATCGGCGGCATCAATCCGGGCCAATACAAGCTCGTCGCCAGGTCGCGCTACAGCTATGCCCAGGTTCAGGTGAAGGTACTCCCTGCGGGTATCGGTTCCCAACAATTCCGAACGAAACTTAGCGTGGGAGCGGGCAGCTTGCGCCACGCACCATGCGAAGAGGAGGGATTGGGAGGTACGGCGCAGTCCTTTTTGCTTAAGGCGTCGGCGCACATCTTCGATGCCGTCCCAGGCCATATGAGCTTCCAATGTGCCTGGCACCACCCGCCGGGCACCATGGTTGAGTCGCGCCACAAGCGTGCGCTGAAGAGGCGAGAGCGGCACATCCGCGAAGCGCTCGTCGGATTCGGGGGCTTGCTGGGACGGGGCGCCTTCTGCGCGTTCTGCGAGGTAGCGGTCCACGTCGGCAGGCATCAGGCGGGACACCCGGGCAGCCAAAATGCCCAACTCCTCGTCTGTGACACCTTTTTCTTTGGCATACGCGCGCGTGCGCGGGGGAACCACTCCTGCCCGAGCCTCATTGCCCGATGCTGGCGGCATTAGCGTCTGCACAGGAGCTTCGGTTGTAGGTAGACCGGGCAAGGGTGTGTGAGACCCGTCGCGCAAAGCGATACGGCCGATTACCGTTCCAATCCTCAATACATCGCCTTCATTGGCGGACCAAGCCTCCAATACGCCGGATGCAGGCGCCTCGATCTCCATCACCGCCTTGTCTGTCTCCATTTCGAAGACCGGTTCGTCTTTGGTGACTTCTTCGCCTGGCCGCTTCAGAAAACGGATGAGCCGGGCTTCCTGCAGACCCTCGCCCAGTTGGGGGATGCGTATCTCGATGCTCTTCATGGTTCGTGGAATGGTGGGACCTCCGATGGCTATTCTACTCCATAACCGTGCGAAGGGCGTTCAGAACCTCATCCACATCGGGAAGGACAGCGTATTCCAGAGCTGGCTGGAATGGCACATGTACATCCCTGCGGGCCACCAGTTGTGGGGCCGAGAAGAACCTAGACCAGCGGTCGGGATAGGCGGTGAGTTCGGCGATTATAGATTGCCCGAAGGAGCCCGTGCGTGCGTCCTCGTCAATCACTACAAGGCGCCCCGTTTTTGCTACGGAGGCTGCGAGCCCCTCCCAATCGCAGGGGGCAAGTGTGCGCAGGTCTATCACCTCTACGGAGATCCCTTCCTGCGCAGCACGGTCTGCCGCCTCAAGGGCTAGCTCCGTGCCGTTTCCCCAAGCGATCAAGGTGACGTCTTCTCCTTGTCGCCGCACAGCGCATCGGCCAATAGGGACGGGCTCCCATTGCGCTACCGGAATTCGTTTCCGGAAGATGTGCTTGGGCACGAGGAAAAGGGTTGGGTTAGCTCCGTGGACTACGCTCCAAAGGAGCCCCGCAGCGTCCTGAGGCGTGGAGGGCACTACCACCTGCAATCCGGGGATATGGCACCAGATGCCCTCGTTGGTTTGGCTGTGCCATGGACCACCACCCGGCAGATAAGCGCCCGACGGGGCAATGAACGTAGCGGGGCACGGCCATTCCCCTTTGGATCGCCAGGATATTGTAGCAACCTGGGTAACAAGCTGGTTGAAGCCGGGGGCGATAAAGTCTATGAACTGGATCTCAAACACCGGCCGAAATCCTGCTGCGCACAGGCCTACGGCGGTGCCTACGATGGTAGCTTCAGCGAGAGGTGCATTTACAACTCTTCCGGGAAAGCGTGTGCTGAGGCCTTTGGTGAGGCCGAATACGCCACCTTTGGGATCCTCTACATCTTCTCCCATGATCAGGACCCTGGCGTCTTCGGCCATGACCGCCTCAAGTGTTTGGTTGATGGCGGCAACCATGGTTGTGTCGGATGGTGCCGGCAGCGGCGGCAAACTGGGTTCGTCGTGGGGCACCGTGAGCCAAGAATGGACCTGCCCTGGGTCGGGGTCTGGGGCAGTTTCCGCGCGTGCATAATCAGCCTCAACTTCGATGGCTGTGCGTGTGCAAAACGCTTCCCATTCATCCGGCCGGAGTTCCCCGGAAGCGAAGAGGCGATCCCTCAGGGTGCTGATGGGGTCCCGCAGCGCCATTTCTTGCAATTCGTGCGCGCTTCGGTAGATGCGGTGGTCATCGGAGGATGTGTGAGGAGCAAGGCGATCCACTTCACACCATAGAATAGTGGGGCCTCCGCCAGATCGGGCCCGGGCGATGGCCGAGCTTCCCTTCGCAAAAACTTCGAAGGCGTCCCGTCCGTTGACGCGGATTACGTATTCCTCATTAATTAGGCGCAACCGGTGCGGATTGTGGCGGAGGGTAGAGGTGCTGATGCCGTAGAAGTTGTCCTCTATCACCAGCACAAGGGGCAGGTTTTCCTGAACGGCGAAGGCGAAGGCTTCGAAGTATTCACCCTGGCGGGTAGCCGCGTCCCCTACGCAGCAAAGAACTACGCCGCCATTCCCTGCAAGCTTCTGAGCCCATGCAGCTCCAGCCGCCGGAAGGCATTGGGATGCGGTGGGTGTGGCTACCGAGAAAATCCTCAGTTCATAGGAGCTGTAGTGCCCCGGCATTTGCCGCCCGGCGGATGAGGATGCGGCCTTACCGAAGTAGGCCAGGGCCAGATCGTAGTTCGTCAACCCTCGGGCCAGGCAAAGCGCCCGATCCCGGTAATAGGGGAACAGATAATCCTGGGGTTGCAGCAGATAGGCCAGCGCGGCGATTGCCTCGTGACCCATTCCCGCTACATGGAACCACCCGCGACTCTGGCGCAGAAGGATGCCCTCGCGCCGGTCCCCTTCACGGGACACCTGCATGATGCGGAGGAGGTCAAGAGCGGGCAAGGACATGTGGGATGACCGAAGGGCAGGCTCGATCGTCAACCGTACAGCTCCTCTGTGCGGGGCGAATTGTTACACTGCAGCGCCATTATGATGACCGGCAACGGGGCTGTCAAGGCGTGTCCGCGCGGTGGAGGCACATGTGCCTTATTCGTGGTTCTCCTTGCGGATAGGATCCACAATAACACCATCGAAGATGGCGGCGTTCGTTTTTACACGGCATCCCTTCCCCACGACACACCGCTCGAGCCACGTGTCTCGCATGGCCACCGCTCCGTCCCATAGGATAGACTGCTTCACCACAGCTCCCTGCTCTACGGCGCAATTGTTCCCCAGGACGGTATTCTCAAGCACCTTTGCGCCGGCCTCAACGCAGCAATTGTTGCCGATGACTACAGGATAGCCGATTTCGGCAGATGGATCAATGTGTACGTTTTCGCCGATCCACACGTATTTGCGCACTTCGGGCATAGGGAAATTGATGGCCACGCGCCCGGCGAGGGCATCGTAGTGTGTCTGCTGGTATACGGCCAGGTTCCCCACATCTTTCCAATACGCTGCGGTGAGGTGGCCGTAAAGGGGCCGCTTCTGCTCCAACATCTGAGGGAAGAAGTTCTTGCCGAACAGATAGAACGTGTTCCGGGGAATAAGGTCGAAGACCTCGGGCTCAAAGAGGTAAAAGCCGGTGTTTGCCGTGTTCGAGAAGATGATTTCGCCCTTGGGTTTCTCCAGGAAACGGGTAATGCGCCCCTCTTCATTCATGAGGACGATGCCATATTCCGAGGGATCGTCCACCAGGGAAAGGGCGATGGTACACAGGGCGCCCTTTTCTTTGTGCGTGCGTAACATGCGGCTCAAGTCTATATCCGCCAGGTCATCGCCCCCTACCACTAAGAACGTGTCGTCGCGGAAGAAATCCTCCACGCGCTTCACGCTGCCCGCATCCCCCCACAGCCGGTCTTCTTCGGACCAGTGGATGCGCACGCCCCACTTATGGCCATCGCCGAAGTGGGCGCGAATCTGGTCTCCCAGGTAGTAGAGGTTCACCATGATTTCTGTGAAGCCATGCTTGGCCAAAAGCTCCACGATGTGTTCCATTACCGGGCGGTTCACGATGGGAACCAGGGGTTTGGGCAGGTTGCGTGTTAGGGGGTCCAGGCGGGAGCCCACCCCTGCGGCAAGGATCATGGCCTTCATGGGACGCCTTCCTTAACTATCGAAATCCCGTATGAGCTGGGCCACGTATTCGAGTTGATCGCGACGGAGCTCCGGATACACAGGAATTGAGAGGACCTCGGTTGCAGCACGCTCGGCGTGGGGAAAGTCGCCCTGCCGATAACCCAGCCAAGCATAGGCTTCTTGCATATGGAGCGGGCGCGGATAGTACACACCGGCATCAACGCCGTGCTGCTTCAGGTATTCGCGCAATTCATCACGCCTGCTATGCCTGATGGTGAATTGGTGGTACGTGTGATAGGCGCGAGGATCGCAATACGGAACTACCGAGCACGTGTCTTGTAGTAAGCGAAAGTATTCCCGGGCATTGGCACGCCGGCGCTCATTCCATTCCGGCAAATGTTTAAGCTTCGCGCTGAGGATAGCCGCCTGAAGTGCGTCTAGGCGGCTGCAATATCCTACCTGGGTGTAGTAGTACCCACCGCCACTGCCGTGGTACCGTAGTTGAAGCAGGCGGTCGCGCACGGCTTCATCATTCGTTAGGATCATGCCGCCGTCTCCATAGGCACCCAAGTTCTTGGTGGGGTAAAAGGAGAGGGTTGCTGCCCCAGGGAAGCTGCCCAAGGGTTGGTCGTTGAAACGGGCGCCGATGGCTTGTGCCGAGTCCCATATTACTGCCATGCCATGTTTTTCGGCGAGTGCGCAGAATGCATCACGGTCGGCCATCTGTCCATAAAGATCCACGGGCATTATGGCCCGCGTTTTGGGTGTGATGGCGGCTGCGGCGTGTTCCGGATCCAAGTTAAAGGTGCGCGGATCTATATCGGCGAACACCGGGCGGGCACCGACGAGAGCAATCGTTTCGGCCGTGGCGACGAAGGTGAAGGGCGTCGTCACCACCTCGTCCCCGGGCTGGATGCCCAACGCACGCAGCGCCAGGAGCAGGGCGTCGGTACCGGAATTCACGCCTACGGCATAGCGAGCACCGGAGAAGGCGGCAATCTCCTCTTCAATCTGGGCTACCTTTTCGCCAAGGATGAACTGGCCACTCTCCACTACCTCACGTATGGCAGTGTCTATCTCGTCCTTAATGGTTCTGTACTGGGCTGTTACGTCTCCGAGCGTAATCCTCAAGCGCTATGTCCTCCGCCGGCTCTTACAATCTGCTGCCCCGTTCCACCACGCTGCCACTGGCAAGCACAGCTCCCCCGCGTGATGTAACCTCGTCGCCGATTGTGACACCGGCGTCGGAGATAAGTTCCTGGAGGTCGGCGTGCCTACCCACCGCCACGTTGTCCAATATTATACATCGGAGCAAGGTGCTGCCCGCGCCGATGCGGCAGTTGGCGCCCACGGATGTTGCTGCGTCTAGGCTTGCATCGGGTGCAATCTGGGCGCCGGGGCCAATGGCCGCAAAGGGGACGCCCGTTCTCACCGCCCCTGTAAGCACTGCTACGTTTGCAGCAAGGTACTGATCCGGCCGGCCCATGTCCAACCAGAAACCCTGAGGAGCCAGACCAAAGACCGGGGCTCTCTCTTGGATAAGCGCCGGATAGGTTTCTCGTTCGATGGACACCGGCCTGCCGGAAGGAATAGAAGCTACTATTTCGGGTTCTAGCACGTAGATGCCCGCGTTGATATAATCCACTTCGCCTGTTTTTGGGCCGGGGTTGCGTGCCAATCGCCTCTTCTCTTCTTCGGTGGGTTCATGCCAGGCTTGCACACGGCCTTCTGCGTCTGTCACGACGACGCCAAAGGGATGAGGCCGTTCCACGGCCCGCAAGGCGATGGTAGCCGCTGCATGGCGGGCCCCGTGGAAGGCGATGATCTGTCCCAGGTCAAAGTCCGTGAGAATATCGCCGTTGAATACGATGAGCGTGTCGTGAGGTGCCAGTGCCGCCGCATTGCGGATAGCTCCGGCCGTTCCCAGGGGTTCATTTTCTAGAGCGTACGAGAGGCGCACTCCAAAGCGGGATCCATCACCAAAGTGCTCTTCGATCTGATCGGCCATATAATTGGTGGCGAAGATGATCTCCGTGATGCCGTGGCGCCGGAACAGATCCACCTGGTATTCCAAAAAAGGGCGGTTGGCAACGGGGAGTAAGTGTTTGGGCCTCTGTAGAGTAAGGGGCCTCATGCGGGTGCCGAACCCGCCTGCAATGATTACACCTTTCATCCGTGTCTCTTCTCAATTAGGTACTGGGCCATCCTCATGCCTATTCTGCACCTTGGGCGTTTGGAAGGGCTTCCAGGGCCGCGCGCACGGCGGGACCGAATTCCTCATCGCGGGCTGCCCACAGCGCCTGAGCCGGTAGGTAGCTATCGAAGCTTCCCACGTCCACACGCGCCTCCCCGGGCATCAAGGGCACCGCCCAAATCTCTGCATCGCCGTTCACAAGCCACGCCCGCACGGCATCTGTAAGCTCAATCTCGCCTCTGGGGCTGGGTGCAGCCGCATGGAGCCACCGGAACACCTCGGGCCGAAGAACCCAGCGCGCCGCTACCACGTACTCGCTGGGAGCCTGGGCAGGGCTGGGCTTCTCCACAATATCGCGAAGCCGAAAGGCCCCTTGCACATCTGTATGATCTGGTGCCGGTGCCAAAACCCCATAACGGGACACACGTTCCCGCGATACTCTTTCTGCGAGGACACTGGCACTCCATCCCCCGGTGGCGGTCAACCTGGCCATCCGCGCGAGAGGTGGTTCGGCGAGGGAAGAGGTCACCACACAGTCGCCGAATGCCACGGCGAAGGGCTCATTCCCCACCCATTCCTCGGCGTAAAGGAGTGCATCGCCAAGCCCCTGCATCTGAGGTTGCACCGCATATTCGATCCGAATGCCGAACTTCTCGCCGCTTCCGAAATGGCGCGCGATCATCTCCTTGCCTGGGCTCACGATGATGAGGGCTGCTTGGAAGCCTGCTGCACGCGCCTCGTCTATTACATGCTCCAACACGGGCTTGCGGCCAAGGGGCAACATCTCCTTGGGCAGAGCGGTTGTAAGCGGCAGGAGGCGCGTTCCCAACCCGGCGGCCGGGATCACAACGCGCTGCGTGCATTGCGCAAGGGTGGCGCTGGCGCTCATGGACATCGTCGTCGAATGATGCTCCAACGGGCGCTTTACCAGCGCCGGTTGGGCCCATAATAGCAGATTTCCCCGGAGGGTGTCAAACCGAATTGCGGCCGCGGACGGCCGGCCGTCCGCGGCCGCAACGCGCGCCCTTACCGCTGCCTCGCCACAGGCACCGGGCTACACGTGGCCCTGAAGCAGGCGCACATCCCCACTGCGCGTCTGGATCACCACCTGCCCGGCACCGGTGCCCACTACTCCCGACGAGCTGTTCGGCGCCTTGTTCACGTCCGATGATGGGTGATCACATGCGATATCCCCGGATGCCGTTGTAAGGCTGAAGCGGAAGTGGCTTTCGGGTGGGATCCTCACGGTAACATCGCCGGACACGGTGGTGGTAGTGAGCGATCCCGAGAAGGGATGGTCCAGATAGAGGCGTACATCACCAGACACCGTTTCGCACGCGAGTGTCCCTACTTCCAGCGCCTCGGCCGTAATGTCCCCGGATACCGTGCGCAGGCTTAGGTTTCCATGGGCATGTTCCAGGTGGATATCCCCGGACACGCTTTCCATACGCAGGTCCACGGGAGTTTGTATGCCGGCTTGCTCAACACGAACATCTCCGGACACGGACCGTGCTTCCAGGGCTCCCCCCTCCACCTGCGCCGCATGCACGTCGCCGCTCACGCTGCTGAGTGCTGCTCCTCGGCGGAGATCCTCTGCGCGGATGCTTCCACTCTTCGTGTTGATGGTTACCGCGCCGGACACTCCCTTGGCTTCAATATCACCGGTCGTGCTGGCAATGGTGGCTGCGCCGCCGATTTCCTCTACAAACACGGAGCCGCTGATTGTGCGCACGTTGAGAGCGCCACCTACTGCCTCGGCGCGCACCTCGCCGAAAGCGGTATGGACCTCGATACTGCCTTGGGAGGGGATGCGCACCAAAAGGTCCGCCGTGCCGTCGCGCCAGCCTTCCGGAGCTTGCACGCGGAACTCCAACCGCGATGCCGGCCCGCTCTCAGATGGCGGGGTAACAACCTGGATGCGGTTGAGCGCAACGAGGGCCTCTTCGCGTGACGTGGCCCAAGCATCTTTACGGATTTGCACCGACACCTGGTCTGCACCACCGATTACCCTTACGTCACCGAGAGGGTTCTCCACTACGACGAAAACGTCCGGAGTGGCGGCGAAAGTGACCGTGTCTTCCGACGAGGCGCAAGGTAAATCCCGCAGATTGTCCGGCCGCTCGGGGCCTTCGGCGGCTGCAAATCCCCAGAAACCGTGCCTAGGCAGCCAAGGCCTGCGGCCACGCGGTCCCCGTTCCCGAAGAAAGCGTTCCGGGTCCACGCGTTTGAGTGCCTTGGACACGGCCTCGCTGATTTGCTTGCCCAGATCGGCGAAGTCGAAAGGGGCACCCGGTTTGCCGATCCAAGGGAATTCGAAGCTCTTTACGGATCCGGGCGGTTCTGGGGGCCGCTCGGGCCGGCCTGGCCCGTGGGGTGGCGGTGGGGCTCCGGCGGCTCCATGGGGTGGTGGTGGAGGAGGCGGTGGGGCGCCTGCGGGTCTGTGGGCGGCGAGGGCTGCAATCAGCTTCGTTGCGTCTTCTGCAGTGATCTTCCCCTCTTCCACCATCTTAAGGATGCGAGCGATGTTGTCTTCCATGGTGTAGGCTCCTTGTTTCATGAACTACATCTCTTTGAGGCGGCGGGTGGCCTCCTCGGCGGTGATTTCCCCGCGATCCAACAGTTCTAGAATGCGCGCGCGCTCCATCTCCAACGCGGTGTCGGGATGTGCGGCTGGGGGGGATGGCGTGCTTTGGCTTCCGGGCAGCAGCCCCAGGGCGGCAAGTAAGGCATCCAATCGGCGCGTTGCCGTAGGGAAGGACACGCCTAGGGCATCGGCCAGTGCGCTGATATTTCCCCGAGATTGCAGAAAGAGCTCCAGAAGCTTGTGCTGTTCTGGCGAAAGGGTGCAATAGGGGGGCACTTGGAAGGAACTGCGAAGGGTGGCACCGCAGTGGGCGCATCCAACCTCGGTGATGTGAGGGCGTTCCCCGCATACCGGGCACCGACTAGGCAAGGGGTACATGGCATGATCCTCCTTTGCCATTCATACGGATCACAAATACGTAAAGTTTCAGTGCCGGAGGATTCTGATCTATGAAGAAGGATTTGCGTGATCATAAATACGGCGAAATGGTGGCCGTCCCTTAAGTGCCAGGATTACCAGGAAGGATTCCCTAAGGCAATCGCGAACCTACTAGCGCAAGTACCGCTTATCTCCAAGAGGAGCTCGCACCAATATGTCCATCCCGCACACCACGCTCAAGTCCCTTGTTCATGCCCGTTCCGCCAGAACCCGCCGATGCTCTAGCTACGACGTTACCGGCGGCAACCGCGACTTCTGGTCCATTCCCGTGGGTGAAACTGCCGTTTTGGCCGATATACAGGGCGCAGGATGCATCACCCATATTTGGTTCACCATCGGATCTCCAGATCGTTACTATTTGAGGCACCTGGTGCTCCGGATGTATTGGGACGGTGAGGAGAATCCTTCCGTGGAGTGCCCGGTAGGCGACTTCTTCAACGTTGGGCACGGTATCGCGGCATCCAACGCTGCCATGCCGCTCACCACCGTAGCCTCCCGAGAGGCGGAACGCAAGCTCGGTGGCGCCATGGCAATGAACTCCTATTGGCAGATGCCCTTCGCTACACGCGCCTGCATTACGGTGACGAACGAGGGCACGGACCCGGTGAACTCCTTCTATTTCTATGTGGATTACGAGGAGTACGCCGAGCCGCCGGCCGACACTCTGCGCTTTCACGCCCAGTGGCGCCGCGAGAACCCGACTAAAGGAGTGCGAGGCGATCTTACCGCCCAAGGGCTCAACTATTGGCGACTGCAGGATGCCTCAACCGGGGAGGACGTGAAGAACACCGACGGCGCCGAGAACTATGTGATCTTGGAGGCCGAGGGATCAGGGCATTACGTGGGATGCAATTTGAGCGTGGATAACATTGATCCTACGCCGGACGGTCTCACCTGGTGGGGTGAAGGCGACGACATGATCTTTATTGACGGCGAGGAGATGCCTTCCCTGGTGGGCACCGGCTCGGAGGATTACTTTTGCCACGCCTGGGGCATGCATCCGTACGGCTATCCTTACGCGGGAACGTCCCTTCACGAACACGATCCCGAGCATCCCGGCCGGCACAAGTGCACCTCGTATCGTTTCCATATCGAAGACCCTGTGTGCTTCACGCGATCCATCAAAGTGACCATTGAACACGGCCACGCCAATCTGCAGAACAACGATTATTCCAGCACGGCGTATTGGTATCAAACGGAGCCGCACAAGCCCTTCCCGGCCCTCCCACCTGCGGTCGCGCGAAGACCCCGGCCGGATCTACGCTGAAGTCTGCATGGGATACGGCATGGTAGCGGAAGGGAGGAGTTCCTATGCACGGCCACAGAGGAGTGGCACCTCCGGAAATGATCCGTCAGGATTTTGCCGTGTTGGACGCCCGCGAAACGCTGCGCACCACGTGGCCCAACGAGCAGCTCATCCTGATGCAAAGCGTGCAGGGCCATTGCCATGAGGGGCATGGTGTGTTTCGCGGGCACGCCTATCCCAACACCACCATGGATCATGTGGTGCGTGCTCTTCGTTTGGATCCCGCGGCCATCAAGCGCGATCGGCAAGCTCTGATTGATTCCGTTGCGGGATACTGCCGCCGCACCTTAGATGGGAAGGCTCCGCCGGCCCTGATAGACGAGGGCGGTGAGCCACTGATAGGCATCTCCACGCTAAGGTATCTTCGCGTGGACGCCTGGGATGTAGTTCGCGGCGTCTACCTGGGCGGGCTTCGGGATGATGCCGACATTCGACACCAGGTTGAAGAGGAGCGCGGCATCCGCATTGGGGGCGGGCGGTGCTACCTTGTGGACACCCGGCGCATGGAAGAGATGGACCTAAACGCCGATGAACTGGCCCATGGAGAATGGGAAACGCGGATTGAGGACTTCAAACGAGAAGGCCTCATTGTGGCCGAGGATCGGCGGGACGAACCAGAAGTAGTTTGGCAGTACATCCGGCACCGCAAGGGACCCGGCGCTTCAGACGATGCTGCCATCGTGGCTGCCGGCCTGCTTTGGGGCCTTGGGGTTGCCGTGGGTGTGTTCCTGGCGGACGCCATAGACACCTTGGAGAAGTACGTACCCACCTATTCCGATCAGGATCGCGATCTGGCTGAGGAGGTTGCAGCGCACGCAGGCGGGTTGGGAATGGGCCTTCCGGAAGCGCACTTGCTCACATTCCTTGCAGCAATTCCGGAGGCCCAGGAGGGATCCATCCCCGATAGCTCCCTCCGCCATTTACTCGCCATAGATCGGCACCGGGATCTCTGCGCGCTGGAGGCACATCTTCTGCACGTAGACGGGATCCCCGCTCCGGCGATTGCGCTAGGGCACGAGCGCGTCAGCAGCAGGCGATTTTACGAATATGTAGAAGCGCGCGTACGGGAAGCGCAGGGCGTTCATCCTTGAAGTACCTGAAGGCGGGCCGTTAAGGTGGAACGTTTGTTTTGTAAGGACTGAAGGCGGCTCCGCTCTTGATCCACTACGTGGGCCGGTGCGCGGCTGACGAATTGTGCATTCTGCAGGCGGCCTTCAATCTTGCGGATATCGGCCTCCACCGCTTCCAGCTCCTTCTGCAGCCGCCGGAGCTCCTTGGCGATGTCCAGGGCCTCTCCTACATGCAGGAAGACTTGCCCCGCGACCGTGTGGCTTCCAATCCAACGATCCGATGGATCATCGGTTTTTGCCGGGGGTTCCGCCCACATTCCCAATGTGGAGAGGCGAGCTAGGTGTGTAATGATCTCGCTGTAATCCGAGAGGGTAACGCCGGCGGCGCGGGAATTGGGCACGGCGGCGCCGGTAATGCGCCTACCGGGTTCGATGCCGGCTTCTACTCTTAGGTTCCTCAGCGTTCGGGTGGCATCAATGATCAGAGCCATCCGCTCTTCAGCCGCGGCATCTAGCCATTCATTCCTCGGTGCAGGGTAGGAGGCCAGCATAATAGTGGGCGCGCTAAAGCCGGAGGGAACGGGCGCCGGCCCCCTGGTCGCAATGTTTTTGAGGGCCTGCCAAAGTTCCTCGGTTATGAAGGGAATGGCAGGATGTGCCAGTCGAAGGATCGTTTCCAGTACGTAAGCTAGCGTAGCCAAGGCAGCCGTGCGGGCAGGTTCATCGGCGCGGAGGCGCACTTTGGCGATCTCAACGTACCAATCGCAGAATTCGTCCCAAACGAAGCTGTACACGGCCCGCATGGCGTCGTCCATGTCGTAGTCGTCTAGGCATCGGTTCACCGTGTCTACCGTGGATTGGAGGCGGCTAAGGATCCATCGTTCCGGGATGCCCAGTCCCTCTGCAAGAGTGGAAGGATCGGGCGGGTAGGCTTCGGCGGCATGGAGACTCGTTAGCACGAAACGAGCGGCATTCCAGAGCTTGTTGCAGAAGTTCCGGGCTATGCGGATGCGGTCTTCGCTGAAGCGGATATCCTGGTTTTTGCCTGCCTGCTGCAACAGTGAGAAGCGCAGGGCGTCGGCGCCGTACTTCTCAATCATGTCCAAGGGATCTACGCCGTTGCCCTTGCTTTTCGACATCCGCTCGCCGCGCTCATCCAGAATGGTAGCGTGGACGTACACATCATAGAAGGGGATGATGGACCGCATTTGGCCATCGGCGTCTACGATGCCGTCGCCCTCGGGTGTAGTGTCCGCCGGTCGCTTCACGAAGTCCAGACCGGTCATGATCATGCGGGCAACCCATAGGTAGAGGATCTCTTGGGCGGTGGAGAGGAGATTGGTGGGATACCAAAACTCCAACTCGGGCGTTGCACGGGGCCACCCAAGGGTTGCGTGGGGCCAGAGTGCGCTGGAGAACCACGTGTCCAATACATCCGGATCTTGCTGGAGGGAGTCCACGGGCACACCGAGCTTCTTGGCGGCTTCCTCGGCATTGCGGGCGGCTACGCAGCGGCGATCCGGCGTCCACCAGACGGGGATGCGGTGGCCCCACCAAAGCTGTCGCGAGAGGCACCACGGCCGGATATTCTCCATCCAGTTGAGGTAGATGCGGCGATATCGCTCCGGAATGAAGCGGATCTTGTTCTCCTCCACTGCGCGGATGGCGGGGGTTGCCAGTTCCGGATGCATGCGCGCGAACCATTGCTCGGAAAGCAGGGGCTCCAACACCGTTCCACACCGTTCGCACAGAGGCGTCATGATGGCGTAATCTTCGATGCGCTCCACCAGCTCCAGTTCTTGCATATGCCGCACCACGGCCTTACGTGCCTCAAAGCGATCCATCCCTTGGTAGCGCGGGCCGGCTGCGGCAGTCATCGTTCCGTCTTCGGCGATGACTACTATTTGCGCCAGACCGTGGCGTTGGCCTATCTCAAAGTCATCTAAATCGTGGGCGGGGGTAACCTTCACGGCTCCGGTGCCGAAATCCATTTTCACATGGGTATCCGCGATGATGGGTGCCTTCCGCCAACGTTCGGAAGGGTGCCCAGGCGGCGCCGCACCCGCTTCCGGGTCCCAGGTGAGGGGGATCAACACCATTTCGCCCAGGAGATGGCTGTAGCGGCTATCCTCAGGATGTACCGCCACGGCCGTGTCACCCAACAGGGTTTCCGGGCGGGTGGTAGCTACAGGTATAAAGCCGGAGCCGTTGGCCAACGGGTAGCGAAAGGTATAGAGCTTCCCGGCGCGCTCTTCACTCTCCACTTCGATATCGGAAATTGCAGAGCGGCACCGTGGGCACCAGTTGACCACGCGCACGCCCCGGTAAATCAGGCCTCGTTCCCACCATCGGATGAATTCTTCATAGACGGCTTCCACGTAGGCATCGTCCAGGGTAAAGCGAACGCGCTGCCAATCGTAGGAGCAGCCCAGTTTCTGGAGTTGTGTCAGGATGCGGCTGCCGTATTCATTGCGCCATTGCCAACACCGCTCCACGAATGCTTCTCGGCCTAGGTCATGGCGTGTAAGCCCCTCCTTCGCCAGCTCCCGCTCCACCACGTTCTGCGTGGCGATGCCTGCGTGGTCTGTTCCGGGGAGACAAAGGGTGTTGTACCCCTGCATCCTACGGCGCCGCGTCATCAAGTCCAAGATGGAGTTGTTGAGTGCGTGGCCGATATGGAGGCTCCCGGTGATGTTGGGGGGCGGGATGGTGATGCAGTAGGGCTTGCCCTGGCCTGGCTCGGAGTGGAACCAGCCAGATTGCATCCATGTGGTGTACCATTTTTGTTCCACCAGTTTTGGTTCATAGGCCTTACTGAGTTCCATGGCGTATATCCCTCCCTTCCCTGGATGCCGTTCCTACGGCCCTCCAGCCAAACTATAAAGCAGCACCGAAAGCACGGCAATCGTAACGGCTACATAGAGCCAGTCCCGCTGAACCGCGAAGGCCACCACCGAGAATGCCACCCGGGCAATGGGCGTAGCCATGAGGATCAAAAGGCCCAATTGGATGATCGCCCTCCCCTGGAGCGTAACAGAGGCGCGTAGGATGGCGCCCACGGTGCGAAGGGTCTCGGGTTCTCCGCGGAATGCCCCATAATGGGGCTTTTCCATGCCGTGGCGCGCGAGGAAGATGATGCCGCCCAGAAGCACGACGGCCGATGCTAAGGTCACGCCCGCGCGCAGCAGATGGCCAATCACTTCATCCATGCGCTGGTCCGGCGAAACTACCTGCGTGTCCTTCTCCATGCTAGATCCTTCCGGTGACACTGTTGAAGATCATCTCCACGCCGAGGGCAAAGATGACGGCTGCAAATACGAGCCTTAGCGCCTGCGTTTTGGCTTTGACGAGCACTCGGGTGCCGATGACGGATCCCATCACTACGCCCAGCATCACGGGCATGGCGAGGCCCGGATCAATGTAACCCTTGTTCAAATAAACGCCGGCGCTGGCGGCAGCAGTAACGCCGATCATGAAATTGCTGGTAGTGGTGGACACTTTGAACGGGAGGCGCATGGCCTGGTCCATTGCCAATACCTTCACCGCCCCGGAACCGATGCCGAGGAGACCTGAAAGAACGCCGGCCAAACCCATTAGGCCGAAGCCGGCGGGGACATTGCGGACGTTGTAGTGTTTTGGGCCATCGGGTGTGGGATAGGTGCCGTTCATGCGTAGGCGCGTCGCGAGAGGGTCGGGTTTGTCGCTTAGGGGGAGGTCGCGCTGGGGCTGGCGAGAGATGAAGGCCGAGTACATGAGGACGATGCCAAAGATGATGCCTATGGTGGAGGCGGCCACGTGGGCAGCCAGATAGGCACCGCCGATGGCGCCTAACGTAGTAGCGATCTCAAGGAACATTCCGATGCGCACATTGGAATAGCCCTCGCGCACATAGGCGGCTGCTGCACCGGAGGAGGTTGCGATGACCGAGATGAGGGATGCGCCCGCTGCATAGCGAATGTCAATTCCGAAGCCCAATGTAAGGAGCGGCACAATCACTACGCCGCCGCCCAGGCCGGTGAGGGCGCCCAAGAAGCCGGCGCCTAGGGATGCGCTCCACACCAACAACGCCATTTCGAGTGTATTCATAAGTTAACCAGACCTACATGCACAGAGCGCCCGCGTCCCTCGAGGGACGCGGGCGCTTGATCCCGCGCGGTACCACCCACGTTCGGTTCCACGGCGCAGAACAGCGCCGAACCGCACTCTTGCGCGCTATCGGGCGCACCCGGAAGGCCTACCGACATGCCACACGGCAGTCCTCAGCACTTCAGCTCCGGGGCGACGTTCGACCGGGCCTCATCCGGGCGGCTCGCACCTTCCCGCCCTCGCTGGGGATGGCCTGGGTCTACTCCTCCCCATCACAGCTCTACAAATCTTGGCCGCACGTATTATATCCGTCGCACTCCATGTGCGTCAACCAGAGGGATCCGGCCGGTTTACAAACCTCGCTCGTTGGAGGTATAACGCAACCGTTGTTTCCACCCATTCCCCGCCATAGGAGTTCTCCCGATGACCACGATCACCGATGTAGTAGCCCGTGAGATCCTCGATTCGCGCGGCAATCCCACCATAGAAGTTGACGTGTATCTAGAAGACGGTTCCATGGGGCGAGCCGCAGTTCCGTCAGGTGCATCCACGGGATCCCACGAAGCCGTGGAGCTTCGCGATGGCGATGCCTCTCGATATGGCGGCAAAGGCGTGCTCACTGCCGTGGATAACGTGAATGATAAGATCGCTCCCGAAGTGATTGACATGGATGCCACCGATCAGATTGGCATTGACCATCTTATGATCGAGATGGACGGCACGCCGAACAAGGCATCTTTGGGGGCGAACGCCATCATGGGTGTGTCCCTAGCCGTCGCCAAGGCTGCGGCCGAGTCCTTGGGCCTCCCTCTGTTTCGGTACATCGGAGGCGTTTATGCCAGCACCCTTCCCGTGCCGATGATGAATATCCTTAACGGAGGCAAACACGCCGATAGCAATGTGGATCTGCAAGAGTTCCTGATCATGCCTGTGGGGGCGGAGACCTTCTCCGACGCCCTGCGCATGGGTGCGGAGTGCTTCCACGCCCTTAAGAAGGTCCTCAAAGGGCGCGGACTGAGCACGGGCTATGGAGATGAGGGCGGCTTCGCACCGAGCCTGCAATCGAATGAGGAGGCCATTCAGGTGATTGTGGAGGCGATAGACCAGGCGGGGTACCGGCCTGGGGAAGAAATCTACATCGCCCTGGATCCTGCAGCCTCTGAATTCTACAACGAAGGCAGCTACAACCTTAAGGGAGAAGGGCGCGTCCTTACACCCGCCGAGATGGTGGAGTATTACGTGTCCCTCATCAATAAGTACCCGATCCTCTCCCTGGAGGACGGGTTGGCCGAGGACGATTGGGAGGGCTGGAAGCTCTTAACCGAGCGGTTGGGCAGTCACGTACAACTTATTGGGGATGACATCTTCGTCACCAACACCCAGCGCCTTGCCCGCGGCATCAATGAAGGCGTTGCGAATTCCATCTTGATCAAGGTGAACCAGATCGGCACGCTCACGGAAACGCTAGAAGCCATTGAGATGGCGAAGCGCGCTGGGTACACCGCGGTAATCTCCCACAGATCCGGAGAAACGGAGGACGCCACCATTGCGGATATCGCCGTTGCCGCGAATGTGGGCCAGATCAAGACCGGAGCGCCCAACCGTACGGATCGCGTGGCTAAGTATAACCAGCTCCTCCGCATCGAGGAGAATTTGGGCGAAACTGCGCGCTATGGGGGCTGGAGGGCACTTTACAACATTCGCAAGCCGGCTTAGTCACGGTGCCTGCGCAGAGCTAATTGCACCATGATGCATGGGCCGCCATACACCGCAATGAGGCCGTGTTCCTCGGCCAGGCGTATGGCGGCTTCGTCTTCAGAACCCGGTTGCATCCACACGGCACGTATGCCGCTCCGTACCGCCTGGGCCACCACGTTGGAAGTTACCGCCGGCGGCACTACGGTAACCACACAATCCACGGGTTGAGGTAGCGCCTCTATATCGGGGTAGGCTCGGTCGCCTTGCACCTCGGAGTGGTTCGGGTTCACCGCGAAGACTGTATAGCCCGCTTCCTTTAGTTTACGGTACACCCAGTAGCCTGCTTTTTCAGGGTTGCTTGACGCTCCTGCAACAGCGAAGACCCTGCCCCCGAGGATTTTATCCATGCGGTCTTCTAGATTCGCCATCCTTCTCTCTCTTGCGTGGAATCACCGGCCCGCGCAAGTGATTGCGGCGCAGGGTAGGGAACGGGCCGGGATCTGCGCGGGTACAATGTGAGTATGACCTACAAAGCCCATCGCGCGGGCTACCGGCCAAAGGCTGGGTAGGCACGGAACAAGCGCTCGTCCGAAGAGTAACCAACAGGAAGGCGCTGGATAAGAAATGACGATGAACACCCATACCATGAAGCAAGGCACAACAGAATCCGCCCATGATATCCTGGGGCAGCGCAGACATCCCCTCCGCGTACTATTTGCCCCCCAAGCGGTTGCCGTAATCGGCGCTTCAGAGACGCCTGGGAGCGTGGGGCGCACCCTTTTGTGGAACCTGATCAGTAGCCCCTTTGGGGGCACTGTGTTTCCCGTGAATCCCAAGCGCAGCAGCGTGCTTGGCATCAAGGCATATCCCAATGTGGCGGCCGTTCCCGAAAAGATAGACCTCGCCGTGATCGCCACACCGGCCCCCACGGTGCCCGGCATCATTCGAGAGTGTGCCGAGGTGGGTGTGAAAGGGGCCATTATCATCTCGGCGGGTTTTAAGGAGCAGGGCGCGGAAGGGGCGGCACTAGAGCAACAAGTCCTGGCTGAGGCGCGCAAGGGGGGCATCCGAGTGATCGGCCCCAACTGCCTAGGCGTCATGAGCCCCCTCACGGGCCTGAACGCAACCTTCGCTGCAGCCATGGCTCGCCCAGGACACGTGGGCTTCATCAGCCAGAGCGGAGCCTTGTGCACCGCCGTGCTGGATTGGAGCCTTCAGGAGATGGTCGGCTTCAGTGCCTTCGTGTCCATCGGTTCCATGCTGGACGTGGGCTGGGGTGACTTGATTGACTACCTCGGGGACGATCCCTATACCCGATCCATCGTAATCTACATGGAGTCCGTGGGGGATGCCCGATCCTTCTTATCTGCTGCACGGGAGGTGTCGCTCAATAAGCCGGTTATTGTGATTAAGGCAGGTAGATCTGCAGAGGCTGCTAAGGCTGCTGCCTCGCACACAGGATCCCTCACGGGCAGTGATGAGGTTTTGGACGCGGCGTTTCGCCGAGTGGGCGCTTTGCGCGTGGGGAATATCGCAGACCTCTTCTACATGGCCGAGGTGCTTTCCAAGCAACCCAGTCCGCGGGGACCTCGCCTCAGCATCCTCACCAATGCCGGCGGCCCAGGAGTGCTCGCCACAGATGCATTGGTGGCCAACGGTGGACAGCTTGCACCGCTGGCGCCGGAAACCATCGAGAAACTCAATGCCATCCTTCCGGCCCATTGGAGCCACAACAACCCTGTGGATGTACTAGGGGACGCCGATCCCGATCGGTATGCCAAGGCCATAGAGATTGTGGCGGCCGATCCCAATACCGATGGCCTGCTTGTGATCCTTACTCCCCAGGCCATGACAGATCCCACGCAAACGGCGGACCGAATGAGGCCCTACGCGAAGTTGGATCGAAAGCCGATTTTGGCCAGTTGGATGGGCGGGGCGGACGTGATGGCCGGCGTGTCCATCCTCAACAAATCCAACATTCCCACCTTCGATTATCCGGACACGGCGGCTCGCGCCTTCGATTATATGTGGCGATACAGCTATAACCTGCGCGGCATCTACGAAACGCCATCTGCCCGGCCCGACGAAGAAACCAACCCTCCCGATCGAGAAGGTGCTTCCGCCCTCATCGCGAGTGTGCGGGCCTCCGGTCGCACGGTTCTTACAGAGTACGAGTCCAAGCAACTCCTTGCCGCCTATCGCATTCCCACCACGGACACCCGTGTCGCCCGGTCTGCCGAGGACGCGGTTGTGGCTGCGGAAGCATTGGGCTACCCTGTGGTGCTTAAGCTTCATTCGGAGACAATCACGCATAAAACCGACGTGGGCGGAGTAAAGCTGGGCCTCGCGACAGCCGATGAGGTGCGCCGGGCGTATGAGGATATTCGGACCTCGGTGCAGGCTAAGGCTTCGCCAGACGATTTCCTTGGGGTTACCGTTCAGCCGATGGTTCGCTGGCAGGACGCATATGAGATCATCCTCGGCAGCAGCGTAGACGCCCAATTCGGTCCTGTGCTGCTCTTTGGCGCGGGCGGCCAATTGGTTGAGGTGTTCCAGGATCGGGCTCTGGCCTTGCCGCCCCTCAATGCCACGCTTGCACGGCGGATGATGGAGCAAACCAAAATCTACACCGCCTTGAAAGGCGTGCGGGGCCGCAAGTCTGTGAACATGGATGCTTTAGAGCAGTTATTGGTGCTCTTTAGCGAGCTGGTGGTGGAGCAACGCTTCGTAAAGGAGATTGATATCAACCCGCTTTTAGCCTCTCCACAGGGGCTTCTGGCGCTGGATGCCCGCGTGGTTGTATACGACCAGTCGGTTACCGAAGCCGACCTCCCGCGCTTGGCGGTCCGTCCGTATCCGGTGCAGTATATTGCTCCCTTCACCATGAAAGACGGTACGGAGGTGCTGATCCGCCCAATTCGCCCGGAGGACGAGCCACTTCTGGTGAAGTTTCACGAGGGGCTCTCGGAACGTTCGGTCTACATGCGCTTCTTCCATCCCATGAAGTTGAGCCAGCGGGTGGCCCACGAGCGCCTCACCCGCATCTGTTTCAACGATTATGACCGCGAGATCGCTCTTGTGGCCGACCACAAAACGGCAACCGGCGAGCACGAGATTCTGGGTGTGGTTCGCTATGCCAAACTGGCGGGAACCTCGGAAGCAGAATTCTCGATCCTGATCAGCGATCAATATCAGGATCGTGGTTTGGGCACCGAAATGATGACGCGGCTTTTGCAAGTGGCACGCGACGAAAAGATCACCCGCATCAGTGCAGATATCCTTACAGAGAACCACCCCATGCAGCACGTGTGTGAGAAGCTGGGCTTCAAACTCCGCCGCGTCATCGGAGAGGACGTGGTGAGCGCGGAGATCTACTTGTGAACGCTCCTGCAAGGCGATAGGGGCCCGCACATGGGTGCATGGATCGGTGTACTCGCCGCGTTGGTTCTCGTCCTTCCTAGCCCGAGGCAGACGGGAGACTTCCATGCGTGGGGAGACGAGGCGCTTGCGCGCATCCGCAAGGCGCTTTATCTGCCGAACATGGGGCTCTATGCCGAAGAGCGCGACTTCTCACGCGCAGCCCCTCAGCACCCCGCCTTCTTGTGGGGCGCGGGAGTTCAACTAAGTGCTCTGGCTGCAGCAGCGCGCGTTCAGCCCTCCACATATATGCCGCAGATGCGCGCCTATGTAGATGCCCTCGACGCGTATTGGATTACCGCAGGGGGCCTCGGCGGCTATGACGTCCTTCCCCATGCCACTTCACCGGATCGGTACTATGACGACAACGCGTGGATGGTACTGGATCTGCTGGAGGTGTACCGCCTCACACATAGAAAGGAGGATCTTGCGCGAGCAGAACGTACGATGGCCTTTGTGCTGAGCGGCGAAGACCTTGCATGTGGCGGAGGTATTTACTGGCATGAACAGCAGCACACCTACAAGGCAGCGTGTTCCAACGCTCCCGTGATTGTAGGGCTCATCGCTTTGTATCAGGCAACGCGTACGCCTGGGTATCTGCGCACAGCAAGGCGCCTCTACCAGTGGATGAATACCACGCTTCAGGATAAAGATGGCCTGTACTTTGATGGCGTCCGCACGAGTGGCAACGTAGTCACGCGCAAGTGGTCCTACAACTCGGCACTGATGATTCGGGCGAACTGCCTATTCTATATGGTTACGCGCGATAGGCAATACCTGCGTGAGGCCGAACGCATTGCCCAGGCTGCAGAACGCCATTGGGTACGCCCGGACACCGGCGCCATTGACGACGATGCCTCGTTCGCCCATTTGCTGTGCGAGGCATTGGTAAACGTCTATCAGCTTGACCACCAGCGGCATTGGCTGGACGTAGCTGCCCGAGCGGCAGAGTTCGTGTGGAAGAAAGGGCAAGCGCCGAACGGATACTTCGGCCACAATTGGGCAACGGAATACCGGGAGGCGCTTCGCAAAATCACCCTCCTGGATGAGGCCAGTGCCGCACGGGCATTCTGGGTGCTGGCGCAATTCCATCGTGAGCTTAGGAGCGCCCCTGGTAGTCCCTAGTCCTCAGCGAGGGCGTTGTCCAGATCCTCAAGGAGGTCTTCAACGGTTTCGAGCCCTACATGGATACGCGCGCCCCAGCACTCGGGCGGCGATGGCGGGGCGGGAAAGCGCACGGGAAGGGCGAGGCTCTCAAAGCCACCCCAGCTCACCCCAATGCGGAAGTACCGGAGCCGGTCCAGCACTCGGAACACATCCTCGCGGGTGGCATCCTTTAGTTCGAAGCTCATAAGACCGCTTGTGCCCCGCATCTGGCGTCGGCCTAATTCATATTGGGGATGGGATGGCAGGCCAGGATAGTGCACACGGGACACGCGCGGGTGCTGCTCAAGGAACCGAGCAACCGCCAGCGCATTGCTTTGGTGCCGTTCCATGCGCAGCGCGAGAGTACGCAATCCTCTCAGCATGAGCCATGCGGCGAAGGGATCCAGGATGGATCCCAGCAGGGAGCCTTCGCGCGAAGCAATGGCATCCACGTGCGTACGCGCCCCCGCAACTACTCCGGCAACGAGGTCACTGTGCCCGCCCAAGTACTTTGTAGCCGAATGGATCACCAGATCCACGCCCATGTCCGCCGGGTTTTGGAAATAGGGTGAGCACCAGGAATTGTCCAGCGCGGTTACGATATTGCGCTCTTTGGCCAGGGCAGTAACCGCGCGGATATCCTGTAAGCGGAACACCATTGTAGAGGGGCTTTCCAGAAAGATAAGGCGCGTGTTGGGTTGGATGGCCCGGGCGAAATCGTCTACTTCCGTCCCCGGAACGAAGGTGGTAGACACTTGGAAGCGGGCAAGGTAGTTGGAGAGGATAGCCTTCGTTGGTCCATACACCGTGTCCACAGCTACCACGTGGTCGCCGGCACCTACGCAATGGAGGATTGCCGCAGCCACGGCTGCATCACCGCTGGCAAAGCATCGGGCTGCCTCACAATGCTCAATCGCGGCGATCTTCGCCTGGAGGATATCCGTAGTAGGGTTCGCGACGCGGGTGTAATCATAAACCTGGGGGTACCTTTCGGCGCGGTGAACAAAAGTGTCGCAATCCGGCGAAGTGAAGAGGGAGGCTTGGTAGATAGGGGGCACAACGGCGCCAAGATATCGTGTTGGATCCTCCCCAGCATGCTGACACAGAGTTTCGAACCCGGGTTCTCTCAAGATTGTGGCGTCCTTTCGTAATACCGTGTGGCTCGGATGGCCTGGCGCAAACGGCGGCGGAGGGAGCTTATTGGGAGTCTACAGAGAATGCTACCTCATACGATCCGCTGCTTGACAGGGGCGGGGGCTTGGAGATATAATACGCGGCGGTTGAGTGGGCGGCTGTTGGCGGAGGAGAAGACGCCGGGCTTCCGCGACGCGTGCCCGAACCCGGATACCGGCAACAGGGCGCCATCGTCTAGAGGTTAGGACAGCGGGTTTTCATCCCGCAAGCCGGAGTTCGATTCTCCGTGGCGCTACCCCATGCCGAGGTGGCGGAACTGGTAGACGCGCACGGTTGAGGGCCGTGTGCCGCAAGGCATACGAGTTCAAGTCTCGTCCTCGGCACCAATTACCATCGTATTCAAGAGGCGCAAGCAGCGGAGAACAGCTCCGCTGCTTTTTCGTTTCCCGCCCCTAACTTGGTTCCCGTGGCTGACTCTGGCTCGGGCGGGGTGGCCGATCAGGTGCCGCTTGACGTAGCCACAGGTGGAGTCCCACCTTGGCCACGGTTTTAGAGGGCGTGGATCACCAACGGTCCGGATCCGCCGAGGCTAAGTCGGTGGTGCGAACCATCGTCCCCCGCAAAACGTCTTGCATATCCAGAGGCGATGTGATAATATGCATTCATCCCAACCCGACTCTGCCGCGCACCCGCCCGGAGCAGCCCAGCGCTCCAAAGGGTGGAAAGGATTGAGTGGATGACGCCTAGTCGGGCCCCGGGCCGGGGTCGCCTTCTGATTGCATTACTCTTTGCCCTGTTTGCCCTCTGCGCGCCGCCGCTTCGGGCGGACGTAGATCCCAAACTTCAGGCTGCCTACCGCAGGCTCTGGTCCCAGGTGGAACCGGCGAATCTGCAGCAAACGGTGCAGACGCTGGCGAGCTTCGGTTCTCGCGTGGCCGGTTATCCTGGAGATGCCAAGGCGGCGGATTATGTTCTGCAGGAGTTTCGTAAGCTTGGCCTGCAGGACGTCCACGATGAGGAATTCGACGTTACCGTTCCGGTGGACAAAGGTGACGCGACCATCACCATCCACAATCTGCCCTCCAACGGTGCTGCGGCCTCCGACCTCTCGTACCACCTCTATCCCCTCTGGCCCGACCTTGTGCGCACGTCCCAGCTTCCTGTGGGTGGCCTCACCGCTCCGCTTATTTATGTGGGCAATTCCAAGCTTGCCAATTTCAATGGGCAGGATGTTGAAGGGAGCATCGTTCTCGCAAACTTCAATAGCCGTTCAGAGTGGTTGAATGCGCCGCGCTTAGGGGCGAAGGCGGTCATTTTCATCGCGCCGGAGGAGACCATGCGCGGTGAGGCGGAAGCGAAATTCATTTCGATCCCGATTTCGATCCCGCGCTTTTGGATCTCCAGCGCCGATGTGGCGCCCCTCTTAGCTGCCACGGCCGGTGGGCGCAAGGTGGAATGCACACTCAAATGCGACATGCCGTGGGAGACGCGCAAAGCCCGCAATATCTTCGGGTACATTCCGGGCACCGATCCCAAGCTCCGCAACCAGATTATCGTAGTGGAAGGGTACTACGACTCCATGTCGGTGGTGCCGGCATTAGCTCCGGGTGCGGAGTCGGCTTGTGGCATCGCATCACTGTTGGAATTAGCCCGCATCTACAAGCAGAACCCTCCGGCTCGGACGGTGTGGTTCGTTGCCACGAGTGCTCATCATTTGGCCCTCCAAGGTATTCGAGAGTACTTGGAGCGGCACTTGGATGAATGGACGCCTCCGTCCTTCGCCGAAGCCGCCATGGCCCGCGAGAATGTATTGCGGACAGCCTTGTGGCTAGGCGCCCTCTTAGCAATCTTCGTGATTTGGTTTGCTTCTAGGGCCCTCCGCGGTAAGCGCAATGGCGCTACAAAGTTGGATGCCTTCTCCTGGGTGTTGGCCGTGCTGAGCTTAGTAATGCTGGGGCTCAATGCCGGGTTCTATCTGAGCAGCCACGACCATCCTCTGCGTAGACCACCCCAGATCTACCTGTGGGCTGGGTTGGACCTTACCAGCCAAACGCGGGGCGTGGGCATCTTCTACAAGGGCTGGTTCTACGATATGCGGGAAGACATTCAGGGGCGCTTCTCGGATATCGCCCGCGTGTGCCGAGAAAATGCCGAAAAGATCGGCACCACCCTGGGGTTTGACAATAAACGCGTCTTCGCAGACGGCGTGAACCCGGTAGACGGCAAGAATTGGCGTAACTACATCCCCGGTAAGCCGGCCTTCGACTCCGAGGTGGTGACCATGGCCCAGGGCAACGGCGTCACCTTTGCCTCCATTGATGACGCGCGCGCCCTGGTGGACACGCCTCTGGACACGCCAGATCGTGTCAACATCGCCAACCTTGCATTCCAAACAAAGCTTCTGGCGTGCGAGTTCTACAACATCTTCAACGACACGAATGAACCCGGGGATGTGAATGCCCAGCGGATGCCCATCACAGATCCGTCCAAATGGTCGCGCATGGCTCTTCAAGGTGGCTTTGCAACCCTTAAAGGAAGGGTGGCTACGTTCAATCCTAAGAAGAGCTTCATGGCGTATACGGATCCCGCGTTGCGCAATTCCCTGGTAGTTGTGCGCAACCGCACCAAGAGCTTTATGGGCGTGCGTGGAAACATGATCCAGGCCGTGTTCGATGGCAAGGACGCCAACCACCGCAATATGTACGAGTTCCACGGCATCGCGCCCCTCACTGCTTTCGGATGGAACAAACCCACCACGGTTGCAGCCTATCACCTGGACACGCGGCCCGACCATTTGGGCGAGATTGACTACGCTCCGGATCTCGGCGTTACCGGAGCCAAGTTCATCCCCCTGGATGTGATGGTTACCACCGCTGTGAAAGAGGCACCCATTGTTCTTTTCCGATGTGTGCCTACGGCAATCTATGATTTGGTGGATCAGCAGTCTTTACGGGCGCTCTCCACCATAGATGTGCTGGATGGGGCCACGAACGGCGAACCCCGGATGTACGGGTATGCCATAGATCCCCAGGATCCTGCCATGGTGGGTTCCTACGTAGAGGATATGGCCGTCATCTTCTCGCAGCCCGGTTCGCGCCTCAAGATTATGATGGGAGTGGGCCCTGGGGCCATACGCCTACTGCTCATCAACCCGGTATACGATCCCAACGATCCCTTCAACCACAAGCACGATCCCAACTACAACCCCGAGGGGAAGGGATATTTGGTGGGGGGCAATCCCAACGAGGCCCAAAACGCGGATATCACGGGGCCGGTGGCCATGGAGCCGTACAATCCCAAGGTCGAGATTGCCCGTAGCGGTGCCATCTACAACACGCCCCTGCATGTAGCAGAGGATATGTGGAAGCTGGACGATTACCGTATGAAGCGCCTCGCCAAGTACCGCATCATAAACGAGGGCATCAGCCAGCTTCACGATTTGGCGGCCAAGGCCATAGAACGTACCAAAGAGGCCCAGGCCGATAAGGATTGGGAGCGCTTTTATTGGACTTCGCGCGACGCCTGGGGATATGAATCCCGTGCATACCCAGACGTACAGCGGACGGCGGTAGACGTAGTGCAGGGCGTACTGTTCTATCTGGCCCTGCTCTTGCCGTTTGCGTATTTCGGCGAGCGCCTACTCTTCGGGTCGTACGACCTGCGGAGACAACTGGGATACGCTGCCATCATTTTCATCGTGATCTTCTATATATTTAGCCAGGTGCACCCTGCCTTCGACATCACGATGAACCCGGTGATTGTGCTGCTGGCGTTCGTGATGCTTGCCCTTTCTTCCATCGTAATCGCGCTGATCTCCGGTAAGTTCGAAGAGCAGCTCAAGCAGATGAACCGGCAGGTTTCCGGAATTCACCGGGCCGATATCGGTAGGGTGTCCGTGGCTCTAGCGGCCTTCAACCTGGGCATATCCAATATGAGACGGCGCAAGGCCAGGACCATCCTCACAACGATCACTCTAGTCCTCCTCACGTTCACGGTCCTCTCGTTTACCTCCGTGGTGCAGACCATGCGCTTCAATGTGGTGCCGGCCGCCGGCATCCCCCGCTACAACGGCATCATGATCCGAAGCCCCATGTGGGATCAACTCCAGGATCCAGCGTATCGCCTGTTGGATGATCAGTTCGGCCGCCACGATGCAGTAGCTCCTCGGGCGTGGTTCTTTGGAACTCAGTTAGGGGAGCAGTCGTTCCTCACCATCAAGAGGGCCGATCGGCAATTCGATGCTAAGGCACTCGTGGGATTGACGCCGCAGGAGGCCAGGGTTACCAAGCCCCAGGAGGCGCTACTTGCGGGGCGGTGGTTCCAGCGCGGCGACGTGTACGATGTAATCTTGCCCGACACGATTGCTGCCGCGTTGCGTGTGGACGCCAAGGACGTGGGCAAGGCCACCGTGTCGTATGCAGGCGTAGATTACACCGTCATCGGCATTCTCGACACGCAGAAGTTCAAACAGATTACCGACCTGGATAACGAGATCCTTACGCCTGTAGACTTCATCCTGATGCAGAAGCTCACGAACCAGGGCCGGGCCGGCAGCGAAACAGGCTTCCGCGAATACACCCATTTGGAGCCGGACACGGTCTTCTTCATCCCGTACCAAACGGCGGTGGATTTGGGCGCGGAACTTAGGTCCATTGCAATTGACTTCGGGAACCCGCAGGCGGTGCTGAAAGCCCTGGGTCCTTTGATGCACCGGTTGAACCTCAACCTTTACGCCGGTCGCACGGCTACGGCTACCACTAGGGCAAGCATCGAACGCTATTCCTCCATCGCCACCACATCGAGTAAGGGGCTGGAGCTTGTTTTCTTCCCCGTGCTCATCGCGGCGCTCATTGTGCTCAATACGATGCTCGGTTCCGTTTATGAACGGGTGAAAGAGATCCACATCTTCTCATCCATCGGTCTGGCGCCATCCCATATCGGGATGCTCTTCATCGCGGAGGCCATGGTATATGCGATCCTGGGTTCCGTGGCCGGGTACCTTTTGGGGCAGGTCACCACCAAGATCCTGGTGTACACAGGCGCCTTCCAGGGCCTCTACCTCAACTTCTCCTCGGTGTCCGCGGTGATGACCACGTTGGTGGTGGTGGGCGTGGTGCTCCTTTCCACACTCTATCCCGCTCGAAAGGCCGCAGAGGTAGCTACTCCGGCCATTGATCGCACGTGGCGCGTGCCGGAACCGGATGGGGATCGGTGGGTGATTCCTCTGCCCTTCGCAGTGACGGGCGAACAGGCGACCGGCCTCAACCAGTTCCTGGCGGAATGGTTTGCTGCGTATGAGGAGTACAGCATCGGCGACTTCGTTACCCAGGGTGTAGAGACCGAGGAGTTTAAGGTTCCAGCCACGGGCGTTAACGGTGGAGAAGAAGCTTCACCGGCCACCACGGCCACGGGATACCGCATTCGGTGTACAGCCTGGCTGGCTCCTTTTGACCTAGGGGTAAGCCAGAAGGTAGCTATTGAGACGCTCCCGGCCGCCATGGAGGGAGTGTACGACATTCGGCTGATCATCAACCGCGAGAGCGGCGACATTTCGAACTGGAAGCGCGTGAACCGCCGCTTCCTCAACACCCTGCGCAAACAATTTCTTATCTGGCGCACGCTTAAGCAGGGCGAACGGGAGCGGTATCTAAAGCAATCCCAGCCGGAAGCATCGCCCACGGCGGGGTAGCACGATGGGCGCCGCCCACCGATGGCGACGTTGGGATGTGTCCGGTTCCGCCTCCATCCTGCGCCGGGCGCTGTTGATGTAAGCTCGAGACCGGTTCATTCTACGCGGATGAACGCGCAAGGGTGCGCTTGGCATTCATGAACGACACTCGCACGCAAGGGGGACACTCGCTTGCCGGTTGACGAAGTAGCTGCGGTTCGGGCGCGTGTGGAGCGAACCTCTACCGAGGAGGGAGCCGAACTTAAGGCCCCGGAATTCGAGGACGGCTTCACCACGAAGTCCATCATCGGTGCCCTCTTCGTGGGCTTCATCATGCTTCCTGGAGCCCTGTACCTTGGGCTCGTGGCCGGGCAGGGATTAGGCCCGGCTGCCGAATGGGTAACGATCGTCCTTTTTGCCGAGGTGATGCGGCGGTCCTTCCTGCCCATGAAGCGGCAGGAGATCTACATCCTGTACTACGTTGCCGCCATGCTCTCCAGCGTGTTGCTGGCAGACCGCGGGATCTCGGGTGGGCCCTTCGGCTACCTCATCTGGAACCAATACTTTCGGCAAGCGCCCCAGGCCGCCTTGGTAGCCCGAGAGATCCCAAACTGGGTGGTTCCCCCTGCCGGATCACATGCCCTCATCAATCGCACCTTTTTCGATGCCATGTGGATCTGGCCGATTGGTCTGCTCGTGCTCAATGAGGTTTTGGGCCGCCTCAACTGGATGAGCATGGGGTATGCCCTCTTCCGCATAACCTCGGATATTGAGAAGCTTCCCTTCCCCATGGCGCCCGTGGCGGCATCAGGAGCTACGGCTCTTGCGGAGGCGGCTACCAAAGAAGAGTCCTGGCGCTGGTCTGTATTTTCCATTGGCACTGTGGCCGGGCTGGTCTTCGGCTTCTTCTACGTTGCCATCCCGGTGTTTACAGGGGTTGTTTTCGGCAAGGCGCTCACGCTCATCCCCATTCCGTTCTTCGACCTTACCCTCAGTACCGAGAGCATCCTTCCGGGGGCTACAACGGGGATCTCCGGCGACGTGGGCAAGATCCTTGTGGGCTTCGTGCTCCCATACCATATTGTGGCCGGGATGCTGGCCGGATCCTTCTTTTCCCGCGTGTTTCCCATGCCCAACATCTTGTACCACCTTGGTGCCTTCGGCCATTCGGCGGACACGGGGTGGACGCGCGGGATGGACGCCTTCTACACCAGGCAGGCCACAGAGTTGACGTTTTGGATGTCCGTAGATGTGGGCCTGCAGTTTGCCGTGGGCATCATCGGGATCGGATTGGTGGTGAAGGCCCTCATCGGCGCACGGCAACAGATGCGCTTTCGAGGGATGCTCTCCGACGTGCCGAAGGGCCGCGGGGATATTCCCATCTGGATCCCGCTAAGCGTGTGGTTCCTCATCACGTGTTTCTATATCGCCCTCACCGAGTTCTTACTGGCAAAGGATGGCCATACCTTCCCGCTGTGGCTGCTGATCTTCTTTGGCCTTGTTTGGACGCCTCTCAATTCCTTCGTGAGCGCTCAGATGGTGGGGCTTACGGGATCAGGCGTTACATTCCCGTGGCTTAAGGAGGTCGCCGTCATCAAGACGGGTTATCCCCATGTGGACATTTGGTACGCACCGATTCCATTGGCGGATTACGGTTCGTTGGCACAGCGCTTCCGGGAGGTGGAACTTACCGGTACGAAGTTCATAAGCGTGGTGAAGGTGGAGTTGCTGGTGCTTCCGGTATTCCTGCTTTCGTCCTTCATCTTCTGGGCGTTCTTCTGGCACACGAGCGCAATCCCTTCCTCGCAGCACCCGTACGCGCAGCGCTTCTGGCCTCTCATTGCTACCTTCCAGGCGACGTTCCAGTCTATCAACAAGCAAACGGGAGCCGCCCAGTGGATGAAGAATGCCATCAACGGACCGCGGATCATCGGAGGATGCGGGGTCGGCCTCGTCCTCTACGGCATCTGGTCCTTACTCCGACTGCCGCAACTGGCCTTCTATGGCACCATATCGGGCATCGTAGGAACGTGGCCGCAAGATGCTCTGCCGATGTTCTTTGGGGCATGGTTGGGGCGTAGGTACTTCGCGCGACGGTTCGGATTGGATCGTTGGACCATGTATGCCCCGGTATTGCTGGCAGGCTTTTCATGCGGCACAGGGTTGATCGCCATGGCTTCCATTGCACTAGCCCTCATCGCAAAATCCGTGAATTATCTGCCGTATTGAGGAGCGTGCTGCCGATGGCTCCAAGCCACATATCCCGGATGGATGGGTTTCATACCGAATGGGCATTGTAGGCGATAGCACCCCATCGAGGGGATCTTTTGTGCGGGGATTGATCTTAGCCGTGCTGCTCTCGGTGCTGCTAGGATGGATTCCATGGGTGGGGGCCTTTCTTGCAGGATTGGTGGGAGGGCGCGCTGCCCGACGCCCGGTGGCAGCTTTCGTTGCCGGGCTCATCCCCGGGATTCTTTGGGGCGCGCTCTTCATGTGGTTGTCCCGCCAAGAGATACAGGTAGGCAAGCAGACTGTTGTGGCAGGGCCCCTCTTTTATTACGGCCCCCTGGTGGCTTCGGCGCTCACAGGGGGAGCACTGATTGGGGCTGCCGGTCTGGTGCCCAAGCTCGTAGGTGTGGTTGTGGCGGCAGCCGGGCTCTTTTACTTTATGCCGAACGTACGCACGGTACGGGACACGCTTTTGGCCTTTGCTCCCACCAACCAAACGCCGGCCCGTACTCAGACATCCTCATGCCCGGGCAATTTGGCACAGATCTATAAAGCTCTGCAGTTCTACATGGACGACTGGGATGGTAAATTGCCGCCTGCAGATCGGTGGATGGATTGCATAAAGGACCGCGTGCCGGAGGATGCAACGTTCCACTGCCCAGGTGTGATCCCGGCATCGAGCACGCGCTTTGGCTACTCCATGAACCCGGCTCTGGGAGGAAAATCCCCTTCGATGTTGCCCAAGGCGGCAAGTACGCCGCTTATATACGATTCCATTGACCTTACAGCCAATGCTCACGCGGATTTCGGAAGTTTGCCGAAGCCCGGTCGCCATGACGGCCGCGATTACGTGCTCTACGCGAATGGCGCTGTGAAGGCAGTGTCGCCACCTTAGGGGCCCGGGCATGCGTTTGGATGAGACTGCTACCGGGAGCTGGCTGCGCATGGTGCTGGTAACCGGCCTGTGCGTAGTGGCGATTGTGGCACTCGTTGGATACCTGTTGCGGGGGATACTCATACCCCTACAGGCCCAAGGGCAGTCGGTTTTGTGCAGTAGCAACGTTTTTCGCCTTACGCAGGCCATGAGGATGTATTCGGATGATTACGACCAACGCTTCCCGCCTTCCGCAGGATGGATGGAGCGTACTTTGTTTTATGCGGGGGATGAACGACGCTACCATTGCCCTGCTGTGAGTAGACCCGGGGAGGCACGGTATGGCTACGCTATGAACGACGGGATGTCGGCTAAGTTCCGAAGCGACGTGGATGATCCTGATCATGCGGCGATCGTATATGATAGTGGGAACCTTGCGCGGAATGCCCACGACGCCTTTGCCAGCCTGCCGCACCCTGGCCGGCACCTTGTGCGGGCCCAGAAGGGGGCACCGCTAGCGCGTGGAAACTTTGTAGGCTATGCCGCCGGCTTTGCCAAGTTCGTGTCCGACGCCGCAAAATCCGGCAAGCCATCCAGTTAGAACAATGCCCACTACTGCACCCAACATAACATCGGCAAAGAATAAAACCCTTATTGGGTGGCAGGGGATCCGCTTTGTTCTTCCGGCGGACTGGAACCTAACCGGCTTCTCCATGGAACCCAACGGCGGCTATCTCAAGGTCGATTCTCCCGGCACCATGTTTGCTCAGGTTCGGTGGACGGAACGCTCGGCTCCGAAGCCAAGAACGCTCTTTGATTACACGCTGCAGGCGCTCCGAAGGCTTAGGATCATCAAACCGAAGGTGATGGATGAGCCGGAGCTGCGGTCGGTGTTGGAGGCTTTTCTTGTAGACACGCGCAAGCAAGCCCGCAAGAGCAAGAGCGCCTTCGAGTATCGCATCAAGCCCCGCGTGGAAGAGGCCGGCGGAATGCGCCAAGCGCACCATTTCAGTTGGACCGGCGGCGATCAAGGTCAGGGAAAAATCTGGCGGTGTTCCGCGTGCGGGAGGACGGTGATTGCCCAGATTGTAGGGCGAGCCAGAGACGAGGTGGCACAAACGGCGGCGGGCTTCTTCAGTTCCATGACGGATCACCCAGAGGATGGCTGGGTTACCTGGGCCCTCTATGACTTTGTGGGTGCGGCTCCGGCCGATTTCCGGCTCGTGCGCCACAAACTCATGTCCGGCTATCTCCTGCTTGAGTTGGAGCGGCGGAGCGAGCGGCTTCGGCTCGAGCGCTGGGGGCTGGCAAGTGTGGCGCTCAAGCGTTTTACATTGGCCGATTGGTTCCGAAAGGTGTGCGATCCGCCCGTTGCGGCACTAGAGGAGGGCGTGGAACGGCATGGCCACCCCTGCGTGCAAGCTCGGGGTAAGCCGGCAAACCTGGTGCGCACTGCGGTGCTGTGGTTTCGCAGTGGCGCTACCCTGCGACCGGCGCTTTGGTATTCCGGCTGTGCCTGGGCCTGCCAAGAGAGCAACCGCATCTATGCGGTGCAGCTCTGGCGGTCGCGTCGCTCCCCGGACCTTCTGGACGAGGTTGCAGACCGTTGCGAATGCCATGGATCGCAAAGCTGAGAACTATGGCAGGGCGTGCCCTGCCATTCCTGAAACTGGCGCCGCATGTGGATCGCCAAGTCGTATTCCGACTTCGACCCGTGCGCAATGCGTTGGTGGAATGGGACGTGAATGCCGATGGCGAAGCGCTGCTGCGCATTCCGCTTCGGGAAAATCGGGTGTCCCGAGTGCTGCGCATTATTGCGCCGGTACCCAGTTCGCGCTCCATCCAACTGGACGAGGTGGGTACCTTCGTTTGGGGATTGTGTGACGGTTCGAATACCGTGGAGGGCATCGTTCAAAAGACGTGCCTCCAGTACAAGATGAACCGCCGCGAGGTGGAGCTTTCGGTAACGGCATACTTACAGATGCTGGCCGAACGGAACCTTATCGGTTTTTACGAGAAAGCGAGGGCTAGCAAATGAGTGTCAACGGAATACAGATCAAACCGGCGGGGAAGGCGGGGATAGACAAGCGGCGGATGCGGCTTCCCTTCTCTAAAGCGGTGGAGATCAGCTTGAAATCCATCAGGATCCGCTTCTGGCGCTCGGTGATTACGGCTGCGGGCATCTTCTTGGGCATCGCCTTCTTTACTTCCGTACGAATGTCGGCCACGTTTTCGCAGATCCAAGACCGCATCATTGCCGAGAAGCGCATCGCCATTGAGCAGGGGCGCCTCAAGCCCACCGCCGAGGACACGCGGCAGATCCTGAGTGCCTCCTTGAGTGCGGCCGATCGGCGCTCCGCTGCGGATCGGCTCCAGTGGCTCTCCATCATGGCCCTCATCGTGTGCACAGTGGGCATCACCAACGCAATGCTGATGTCCGTGACGGAACGTTACAAGGAGATCGGGACGATGAAATGTTTAGGCGCCCTGGATTCCTTCATCGTGAAGCTCTTTTTCATCGAGTCGTGCTTGTTGGGACTGATTGCATCCGTGTTGGGGTTCATAGCCGGATGGATGGTCATCTCCCTGGTTCATCTCCTTAGTGACGGCGCTGTGGTCTTCGGTGGGTCATTCTGGAGTTCCAGCGGGATCTTAGGCGTGGAAGCTGCCGCCATCGGCACCTTCCTTACCTTCATTGCGACCATCTTTCCGGCCATCCGGGCAGCTCAGATGCCTCCGGCCGCAGCTCTGCGGGTGGAAATCTAGCCCTCGCCAAATTGCCAAATCATACGACGTTGAAACGAGGATCTATCTATGGCTACGAATGAATACGTGGTGCGGACCAAGGACCTTGTGAAAGAGTACGTGATGGGCGATCAGGTTCTGCGTGCCCTGAACGGTGTGGATCTGGATATCTACCGCGGGGAGTATATCTCCATCATGGGGCCTTCGGGATCTGGGAAATCCACGCTCTTCAATGCCATCGGTGGGTTGGACAGGCCCACCCACGGAACGGTCTTCATCAACGATGTGGACATGGCTCAGTTGGATGCTCAGGAGCTGGCATACCTCCGCTGCCACACCATTGGATACATTTTCCAGACCTTCAACCTTATTCCCGTGATGACTGCGCTGGAAAACGTTACGCTTCCCACGGTGTTCGCAGGAATGCCCACGGACGAGGGCATCGAGCGAGGCATTGAACTGCTGAATATGGTGGGCTTAGGAGAGAGGCTCCATCACAAACCGTCGGAACTCTCCGGAGGGCAACAGCAGCGAGTGGCCATCGCTCGGGCTTTGGCCAACAATCCCTCCATCATCCTTGCGGACGAACCCACAGGCAATCTGGACCTGAAGACCGGTCAAGAGATCATCGAGCTTCTTCGCAAGTTGAACCAGGAGCAGGGCGTTACGGTAATCTCCGCCACCCACGACCTTAAGATGCTCAATGTGTCTGACCGCATCGTATGGATCCGTGACGGAAAGATCGCAAAGATTGAGGACCGCAAGGACGTGGCCATCAGTCTGGGCGAGATGGAAGGCGAGCACGTGTAGCGGACCGGTTCGCTCAGCTCACGGGCAGGGCTTGCCCCAGGTTCATGGCCATGGGCCCTTCTAGAACCTCCAGATGGGCCTGCATCGGCACTTCGGGCAAAAGCGCCTCCGACACCTCAATTAATCCCAGTCGCTCGGTATTGCGGATGCGTACGAGGCGCACCTCTTCGGGGCGTCCGCGCCCACATGTGGCGATGGCGGCGCGCACGCATTGGGGGGCGTCTTCCAGAATGATGGGCAGCTTCAATCGGCGCACGCCGCCTTCATGGCTTGTTCGCGAGTTGGTGAAGGTGGCGCCGAAATCGCACTTTTCGATGAGGCTCCTCGTGGTGAAATCTGCCAATCCCAGCCCGGCAGCGTTGCCGTGCGAGGCATCGGTAAGCTCTAGAACACAGATGCACCGCACGTAGGGACCGTTCCACTCATGCTCCGGGATGGAGGGCATCTCCACACGGCCTATTACATTGGTATCCATGCCGGCGCCGCTGATGTCTTTGCCCATCTCGTCCACTACTAGAACATCTATTTGGGAGAATGGGAGGGAGGGCATTAATTGCCGGGCCCGCTCCAACAAGCGCGTCTCCGGATCGCGGGCCATGTCCTGGGCGGGCAGCGCATGGATTTCTGCGGTACGGCCGTATTGGTTCTCCAAGATGGCTATTCCGCCTACGATGGGGCAGGTTTCCACGAGCTTGCGGGCAACGCGCGGGATGATCTCTTTAAGCCCTGTGGCCCCAAACCGGTGTATGGTCAAGGCGCCTTGCTGCTTGCCCAGCCCAATCGCGCACATTTTGGAGGGACCGCTCTCAACAGGGCCGTGGAAATCCGTGTGCGGCTTTACGCGGTTGATCACTATCACGGCATCGGCGGTGAATGCGTGGCGATCAAAGTACACGGGGTACCCATCCTCGAGGGTGCCCACTTGCACAACTTCCATGGTCGCCCGGATCTCCGCTCCCACGGCTTCGGGCGTGATGCCATAGGACGCGAGAACGGCCATCTGCCCTTCGGCCGTTGCGCCGCCATGACTGCCCATGGCCGGCACGATGAAGGGATTGGCGCCGCGCGCTCTGAGTTCTGAGATTACCGCTGCAACAATCTCCGGGAGCCTCCATATGCCGCGGCTGCCCACGCCAACGGCCACAGAGGCGCCTGGGGCGATGCGCGTGTCCCGGCAGAGGGTGGCTGTGGCTTGCCCGGCAGCGCGTGCCACGTCGGCCAGTTCCGGGGCAGGCCAGCGTTGCGCCACGCGCCACACCTGTGGCAGTGGCGTTTGCGGGAAGGCAAAGGCCATCGTGTCTAGTTCGATGCGCATGGGCAACGGTGCGCCTCATAGGGCAATTGTGTAACTGCCCGCAATATCGGTAGGGCGGCATCCGCCACGGTGACGTAGTCGGCATCCCTTATCGGTATGAAGCGTACCCGGTGAGGACGCGCCTGGGACGCCGCGAACCCACGACCCTGTGCATGCAGGATCCGTGCCTACCCTGCCTTTTGATGATCCGTCGGCAGTGGTAATTTGGCCCTTTGGGTGATGTTTCCTCCTTAGCGCGCTTGCAGAAGGAACGATGCCGTCGCGATAGAAATACGGATGCAGGTTTCTATTAGCGTTAAGTTGTATAATATAGCCCATCTAGATGGGGAGGGATGTCATGGAGCGCAACGGCGTTGCAGCAGTGCTGAACAATCCCGGCGAGGATGCGGTTCTCGAAGAGATTGTGTTGGATGCCCCTGGGCGAGATGAGGTTCAGGTGCGGCTGGTAGCAAGTGGTGTTTGCCACACGGATCTTACCGTAAAGAACCTTGCGGGCATGGGGATGCCCTTCCCCATCATTCTGGGCCATGAGGGCGCAGGGTACGTGGAAGACGTGGGTGAAGCAGTGACGCACCTTCAGCCCGGGGATCCTGTGGTGATTGCATATCGCGCGCCTTGTGGCCTATGCCCGGCGTGCCGTAGGGGCGATCCTCGCCATTGCTATGCGGCCCTCCGCCCGGGACCCCGCATTCGGCGGAAGCGCGATGGCGCAGTGTGCTCTCAAGTTCTGCGGTGTGGCACATTCGCCACGCGCACCATTGTTCACGCGAAGGCAGCCATCAAAATGCCGCCCCAAATCCCACTCGATCGCGCGTGCCTCATCGCCTGTGGGGTGGTAACGGGCGTGGGCGCGGCGCTCAACACCACGCCGGTGTGGGCGGGGGCTCGGGTGGCCGTAATCGGATGCGGGGGTGTGGGCCTCAATGTGATCCAGGGCGCACGGTTGGCCCATGCCAAACAGATCATTGCCGTGGACATCAATCCAACCAAGCTGCAATGGGCCCGCAATTTCGGAGCCACCCACACGGTGGATGCTTCACGCGAGGAACCCGTGAAGGCGGTGCGCAGCCTTACCGAAGACGGCTATGACGGCGGCGTAGAGTTCGCTTTCGAGGCAACGGGTGTCCCCGCGTGCATCGAACAAGCTGTGCGGATGCTTGCCTACGGAGGCACCGCCACCGCCATCGGCCTCCCCGCCGAGAAGGATGCCGTGACCCTGAACCTGGGCGATATGGCTACCGGTGTCTATTGGAACAAGGCTGCTCTTAGGGTGTGCCATGCCGGGGACACGCTGCCTTCTCATGATTTTCCGTTGCTGGCGCAGCTCTATCTGCAGGGAATGTTGAACCTAGACGACATGGTGTCGCGCAGGATCTCTTTGGATCAGGTGGAGGAGGCCTTCCACCTGATGGAGGCTGGCAACGTGATCCGAAGTGTCATTACATTCTGATTGGCAGCCCGCCGATTGACAGAAGTCTACCCGAGTGGTACACTACTGCCGCTTTGGGACCAATGATCGGCCCCTTGGGAGGCCGTACGACATACCGGTTTCGGGAGCTTCTGTCGTTTGAAGTGTGCGCCCTCCCGAAGCGCCCAAAAGGGGATGGAATATGACCGATCTGCTCTCCCGCATCAACAGCCCCGCAGATCTTAAGGGCCTCAGCGTGGAGCAGCTCAAACAGGTAGCTGCTGAGCTTCGCCAGGCCATCATTGACAACCTTTCCAAAACAGGAGGGCACTTCGCTTCCAACCTCGGTGCCACAGACCTAATCTTGGCCCTCCACACCGTGTACGACGTTCCCAAGGACAAGATCATTTGGGACGTAGGGCATCAGTGCTATGCCCACAAAATGCTCACGGGTCGCCTCAAAGATTTCCCTACCCTTCGGCAATATGGGGGGATTAGCGGTTTCCTTCGGCGGGATGAGAGTGAGTACGACCTATACGGGGCCGGGCATGCATCTACCTCTATTTCCGCGGCGTACGGGTTCGCCGTAGCGCGGGATCTTACCGGTGAGAAGCACGCCGTTGTAGCAGTCATTGGCGATGCCGGCCTCACCGGAGGATTGGCGCTGGAGGGCCTCAACAATGCCGGGCACAGTGGGCGCAACTTCACCGTGGTCCTCAACGACAACGAGATGTCCATAGCGCCTAACGTAGGCGCCCTATGCAAATACCTGGCGAAGATCCGCACTTCAGGTTGGTATCAGGATATCGAGAGGCGCACTCGGAGTGCCTTGCGCAAAATCCCTGCCGGCGATCTCGCCTCTCGAGCTGCCGGTGGGATGCTCAAGCATAGCTTCACCCATTTCCTTGCGCCGGAACATACCGGCCTCCTGTTCGAGGAGATGGGCTTTACCTACATCGGTCCCCTGGATGGCCACGACCTGCCCCTGATGCTCGATGTGTTTCGCCATGTGAAGCACATGCAGGGACCCGTCCTGGTTCACCTAATGACGGTGAAAGGCAAGGGGTATGAGCCGGGTGAACAGGATCCCCGCAAATTCCATGCGGTAACGCCCTTCGCTCCGGAGACCGGCGAAGCGCACAAGAAGCCGTCGGGTGCCACGTATACCAGCATCTTTGCGGACACACTCGTAGAGATGGCGGAGAAGGATCCCAAACTCATCGGTATCACCGCCGCCATGCCCGACGGCACCGGCCTCAATAAGTTCCACGATCGTTTCCCAGACCGCTTCTTTGACGTGGGCATCGCCGAACAACATGCCGTATGCTTTGCTGCTGGGCTGGCAGCGTGTGGGCAGAAGCCCGTGGCCGCCATCTACTCCACATTCCTGCAGCGCGCATTCGACATCATCATCCATGACGTGGCCTTGCAGAATCTGCCCGTGATTTTCGCCATAGACAGGGCGGGCCTTGTGGGAGAAGATGGGGGCACACACCACGGCGCCTTTGACATCAGTTACTTGCGACCGGTGCCCAACATGGTGCTGATGGCTCCCAAAGATGGCCGCGAGCTCGCCGAGATGCTGCGCTTCGCTTCCAAGTATGTGGAAGGGCCAGGCGCCGGCCCTATCGCTGTGCGCTATCCTCGGGGAAGTGCCGCTGAGATAGATTGGGGATGCCCGCCTCAACCCATAGAGCTAGGCCGTAGTGAGACACTGCTGGACGGCGACGATGTGGCTATTATCGCTTACGGATCCATGGTGTATCCGGCCTTTCAAGCCGCCCTCAAACTGCGGGAGGAAGGGATCCACGCAGGTGTCATCAATGCACGCTTCGCCAAACCTATGGACGAAGTGGCGATTTTAGGAGCCGCGCAACGGACGGGGAGACTGGTGCTGGCCGAAGAAAACGTCAAGATGGGGGGCTTCGGTGCCGGTGTCCTTGAGCTGTTGGCCGCTAACCGCGTGACGAACGTTCAGGTGCGCCAGATCGCCATACCCGATCGCTTCATTGAGCACGGGAGTCAGGAGATCCTGCGCAAGATCTGCGGCCTCACCGCCGATGACATTATGGCGGCCGCTCGTGAGATGATGGCGATGCCCTTGCCGCTGATGAACGGGCGCGCCGTGGCCTCCAAGCGCTAATCATCCTCGTGCGGGTGCCGCGCAGCTACCAGCCAGTCGCGAGGCGGCGGCTATTCCACCGGCCAGGGGCTCTAGCGCCGATCTTCTTTATCGCTTGCGCTGCTGCCACGGTTGGGGTGCGTACTCTTCCCCGAGTTCTCCACGAAGCATGCTCAGAAGCCGATCGCTGAGTACTTGGCGCCCGTCGTCTTTGAACTGCTGGAACTCTGCACCGTACAGGTGACCGTCCGCTACGGCGCCGGCCACACGAACGATGCGAACCACTCCACGGATCGAGGTGAGGGAGCCTAGCCAGATCTCCACCTCTACCAGGTCTCCCAGTTGATATTCGAGGGGTGAAAGGAACTGAATGCCGGACACGCTGATATCCAACACGCGGCCCTTAATGGGGCCTTTGCGATGCCCTGCCCGAATGTGCCAGTTGACCATGAAGCGGCGCTCGCCGCGCCGATCCCGCAGAACTTCCTTACCCTCTGCCATAGTGCCTTGCCTTCCTTACGCAGCCTTCCGCCAGAGGTATTGGGCCAGCACGGTGCGCACCCGATCGAATTCGCGCTTCATGGCGTTTAGCCCCGTCCGGCAGGCTTGTTCGTCACCGCTCCTTCCTGCCTGCTCCAACTCCCAACACGCAGCGCCAAGGGCTTCGGCGCCCACCGTGCGCGCCGTCCCTTTCACGCTATGCGCTGCCAGTGTCACTTTTGCCCAATCCTTGGTGTCAACAGCCGTGTCCAGCACCTCAATGGTCTCTTCGGTGGTGCGCAGGAACACGTCCACCACCTCGCGGGCAAATTCCTCATCATTGCCGCAGTTCCGCTCCAGGCGCTCGCGGAGGAATACGGCAGGCGCCTCTTGCTGGATAGGGGTAGGCGCGGCCGGAGGCTCGCCGGCCCGCTTGGCAACGGACCTCAGCACATCCAGCAACCGATCGGGATCCAACGGCTTGGACACATAGTCGTCCATTCCGGCGGCAAGGCAGCGTTCGCGATCGCCTTCCATGGCGTGGGCGGTCATGGCGACAATGGGTGTCCTGGCGACCTCCGGCGCAGACATTGCCCGTATCTGCGCGGTAGCCTCGAAGCCGTCCATATCCGGCATCTGAACATCCATCAGCACTACGTCAAAGCGATTGTGGCTTAGGGCTTCTACCGCTCCACGCCCCGTGTCCACCACGTGCACGGTACATCCCCATTTCTCCAATAGGCGTACCGCCACCATCTGGTTGACACTGTTATCCTCGGCAAGGAGTACATTTAGTCCCAGGGCAACCGTAGCGGGTATGGCGGGCGCTGAATGTTCCTCGGCCGGCCGATGCCCGGATCCCATGGCGCCCATCACTGCGTTGTAAAGGAGGGATCGCCGCACCGGTTTGGTGAGGATGGCCGCGAAGAGCTTGGTGTCTTCTTCGGGCAGCGCCTCGGGGCCTCCCATGGAGGAGACCAGGATGACGGGCACGGTCGCAGTGTGCTGGGATTGTTTGATTGCGCGTGCCAGACTTGCTCCATCCATATGTGGCATCTGCATATCCACCACAGCCAGGCGGATGGCGCCCTCATGCACCGACGCATCCAGTACTTTCAGGGCTTCTTCGCCACCGGCGGCTTCCACAGGCACGCAGCCCCATGACTTGAACTGTTCCCGAAGGATGAGGCGATTGGTGGCATTGTCGTCCACTACCAACACGCGCGCCCCACGGATGTCGGCAGGGAGGGCTTCCTGGGGTTTCGCGATGGGTTGCTTGGGCAGGCTGAGGTACAGATGGAAGGCGCTGCCCTTGCCCGGCTCGCTCTCCAGTGTGATGCGACCACCCATAATGTGTGCGAGTTCCTGCGAGATGGTGAGCCCTAAGCCGGTTCCCCCGTATTTGCGCGTGGTGCCGCCATCCGCTTGGGTGAACTTTTCGAAAATGGCTGCTTGCTGCTCCACGGGAATGCCGATACCGGTATCAATAACGTCTATGCGCAACGAGGCCTGGGCGGGTGTTTCTTCAATAAGAACAGCCTCTAGCCGGACTTCGCCCTCTTCCGTGAACTTCACGGCGTTGCCCACAAGGTTCGTCAGGATCTGGCGAATGCGCAGGGGATCGCCGCGCAGGAGCGTGGGCAGATCGGGCGGCACTACGCACAGCAGTTCGATCCCCTTTCGATGGGCATTTGCTGCTTGTAGGGCGGCTACCTCTTCCATAATTGCGCGTAGGTCCAGGTCCGTAACCTCGATCTTCATCTTGCCGGCTTCGATGCGCGAGAGGTCCAGAACGTCATTGAGCACGGCGAGGAGGGCCTCAGCGGACGACTGGATGGTAGTGGCGTACTCCCGCTGCACGTCGGTGAGAGGCGTGTCCAGGAGGAGGCGCGTCATCCCCAGGACGCCGTTCATGGGGGTGCGGATTTCGTGGCTCATGTTGCTGAGGAATTCGGATTTGGCGCGGGTAGCCGCAAGTGCTTGATCCCTGGCCCTCTCGAGTTCCACCGCTTGCTCCTCTAGTAGGCGGGCTTGGTCCTCTGCAAGCTTGCGCGCGGCTTCCACTTCTGCCAGGTACTGAGCCTGCTTCTCCTCGGCTTCCTTGCGCTCGGTTACGTCCCTGCCGATGCCCACCAATCCGATGATGTTGCCTTCTGCGTCCCTCATGGGGATCTTTGTGGTCCAGATCCATCGCGGTTTGCCGTCCGCACCAACGTAGGGTTCCTCATGGTTGATGACGGGCGCACCGCCCTCCATAATACGTACTTCGTCAGCGCGGTATCGTTCTGCCAGCTCCCTGGGGAAGTAGTCGAAATCGGTAGTACCTATCAGGGCATCTGGGTCCGACACTCCGGCGCTCTCTGCCACAGCGGGATTGGCGATGAGGAAGCGCCCCTCCCGATCCTTCACATAGACAAATGCCGGGGTGAGATCCAGAATGGTGCGTAGGAGGCGACGTTCCGCGGCTTGGGCTTCCAATGCCTGTATGCGTTCGGTCTCGTCGGCGATAATCAGCAGGGTTGCGCCCGATCCATTGAGGGTGGATGCCGACACGCTGCAGGAGATCTGTGCACCATCTCTCCGGAGGAGCCGCATGTGCAGTCCCGCCGAAGTAATCCCACCGGTTTGGGTGCGGCGGAGCGCCTGGAAGGCGTCTTGATCGTTCGATGCGAGGATGGGCAGCTCCTGGCTCAGGATCTCTTCTGCGGACCACCCGAAGATGCGCTCGGCTGCCTTGTTCCATAGCGTCACCTTGCCTTCGGCGTCCAGGGTAACGATGGCCACCGGCGCAGCGTCGAATATCGCACTCAATGTGGCATTGGATGCCTCGAGGGCGGCTTCTACCTCCTTACGCTGGGTGACTTCCGTCGCCACTCCTATAAGCTCCCAGTGGTGCTCGGCCAGTGGCGTGATCCGCACAACCTCATACATCCACTTCACTTGGCCATCGGGCGTAAGCCACCGAAACTCCTGTTCGTAACCATGCGCGCCCCCAAGAATGGCCGTGCGGGCGCGTTCGTCCATACCCGGGCGATCGTCGGGATGTTTGGCATTGTGCCAGGCATCGCTTAGGGGCATGCCTTCCGGAACCTCGAACGGGAAGAACTCGCGCGCCGTGTCTGGATTCTCGATGGTGAGGTTCCAATAGAGAAGCCCCTCACGCTCCTCCACTACGGCTTGCCACAGGACGCACCGCATGCCGTTCACCAGTGCTTGGACGCGGTCTTCCGCTTGCTGGCGCTGGGCGATTTCGGCTCTGAGCATTCGGTTGGCATCTTGAAGTTCCCGCGTGCGCTCTGCCACATGGGCTTCCAGGGCTTCATTGGCCTGGGCCAGGGCGTATTCCGCCTCGGCTTCTTTGGTGCGGTCATGCATCACTACCAGGAGTTGCATGTTCTCCGCGAAACGCATGGCGGTGATGGCTACGTCTGCAGGGAATGGTGCTTCCGCGCCCCGCCTGGCGCGTACACGAAGTCGCACGGTGTCACCCGGCGACGCCTCAGCTTGGCGCACCGCCGCCAGGAATGATGGCACGTCCTCATTTGCCAGCAGATCCGTGCATGGGCTGCCCAATAGGTCCTGTGCGCTGCGGGCAAACATGCGCTCGGCAGCGGGGTTCACCGAGAGCATCGTTGCCTGGTCGTCTAAGGTCATCACCGCGTCCGGGATGGATCGCAAGGCGGTATCGCTCAGCAATATGTTGCGGAGTTGGCGGGTGCGCAGGGGGCGGATCACCAGCAGAAAGACTGCAGGAGCAGCGAATGCGGTGGCGAAGGCTGCCATGGCAAGGCCGTGGGAAAGGGCGATGGGGCGACGGAACAATGCCACTGCGCCTTCGACGGCCACGAATTGCCCAAGGAACACCAATCCTACCACGCGGCGAAGGTATACGCAGCCCGAGAATTGGGTCCATAGATCCGCATCGTCGCCTCCGCCGGCGAAGTATCCGACGCCGGCAAAGACAAAGGGCATCAGGTTTAGGAGCCATAGCGCCGGATCGTGGATCTCTGCAGCCGCTAGATCTTGCCAGGTGGACATGCCCATGCGCGTGTATTCTGCAGCGGCGCCGATGACGGGGAAAATCGTGCCGAAAAGGAATCCCAGGCAGATGCTGCGCCACGCCGACCGCAGCGTGCGGGGAGGTTTTGGGTTCATAGGCGATGGTTCCTGCGCGAATGCTTAGATAGGTGTCGCATTTGTGTGGCCCGCCGGTTTCCGGAAGGCAGGTGATGATACCATTCTGGCCCCGCTGCTTCGTTTCTTGAGGGGCGAAAGGAACTTGTGGGCGCGCCGCATGCGTAGAGGGGAAATGATACGGTACGGGGGTATGGTATATGACGCCGGAAACAAAAGCCGATCTGCTCCTAAGAATGAAGCGGGTGGTTGGGCAGGTGGCGGGCATCGAGAAGATGATCGCCGAAGACCGATATTGCGTGGAAATCTTGAACCAAATCGCTGCGGCACGTTCGGCTTTGGATGCTGTAGGCGTGAACTTACTCGTGTCGCACGTGGACACGTGCCTGATTGGGCACGGCACGGGGTCGGAGCACGAGGAGTGCAAAGCCAGGACGCCCGAGCAAATGCTGGAGGAGATTAGGCTGGCGCTTGCACGCTTTATCAAATAACGCGTACCGAGCCGGTACAAGACGCAGGAGAGGAGAAGCAGAGATGGAGATTACGTTGCGCGCCCCGGCAATCGAATGCGACGGCTGTGCCAGGAGCATTAAGAAGGCGCTGGGCAAGCTGGCGGGCGTGGAAAGTGTAGAGGTAGACGTAATGCGCAAAGAGGTAACCGTGCTATTCGACGAGGGGCTGGTGCATCGGCAAGACCTGGAGGCGGCACTGGCGCGGGCAGGTTTCCCGGTGGCCTAGGCGTGTGAGGGGAGGCTCATTGTGTCGGGCGAACAGGCAGGGATCTTAGGGGCAGGTGCGGGCGCCTTGGTGCTTGTGGCGTGGTTCTTCTTCGGCAAATCGAAGAATCAGCAACAGCAAGCGCCGGAGGTAAGGGAACCTGCGGCTTCCACGGAAACGTGCACGCTTGCCATCGGCGGGATGACGTGTGCGGCGTGCGTGGCTCGGGTGGAGAAGGCCTTGCGGCAAGTGCCGGGGGTGTCCGAGGCGAGGGTGAGCCTCCTGGAAAACCAGGGTCTGGTTGCCTTCGACCCACGGGTCGTACGGCGTGAGGCGCTGGTGGAAGCCATCGAGGACACGGGCTACGATGCGCAGGTAATAGGTGATCTGGAACAGATGCGCGCGCGGCAGGCTGAGGTGCAGGCAGCGGAAGGCCGCAGTCTTGGCCGCCGCTTGATGGTGGCTGCCATCCTGAGCTTTCCGGTGCTTCTAGGTTCCATGGGCATGGATATGGGCCTCCATGTGCCGCCCTGGCTACAGAACCCCTGGCTGCAGTGGGCGCTCACCACGCCGGTGCTTTTGTGGTGCGGCCGACCTTTCTTTACCGGGGCAATCGCCAGCCTCAGGCATCGCGGCGCGGATATGGACGTCCTCATCGCCATCGGCACAGGCAGCGCCTACGTTTATTCCGTGGCCGTTACCCTAGCCCCGCAGATCTTTGCCAAGGCCGGCGTAATGCCCCATGCCTACTTTGAGACGGCGGCGGGCATCATCACGCTTATTTTGACCGGCCGCACGTTGGAGGCGCGGGCGAAGGCGCGCACCGGTGCCGCCATCGAGAAGCTGATAGGATTGCAGCCGCGAACGGCACGCGTGTTGCGGGACGGGCGAGAGACGGATATCCCCATCGGCGAGGTGGTCCACGGCGACATCATTCGCGTACGGCCCGGGGAACGCATCCCGGTAGACGGCACGGTGTTGGAGGGGAGCTCCACCGTAGACGAGAGTATGATCACGGGCGAGGCCATGCCGGTGCAGAAGCAGCCGGGAGATGCTGTAACCGGAGGCACCGTGAACCGGTCTGGTTCGTTTCTGTTCCAGGCCACCCGCGTAGGCAGTGAAACCACCCTGGCGCGCATTGTAGAGTTGGTACGCAGGGCGCAATCGTCGCGGGCGCCCATCCAGCGGCTGGCCGATGCCATCACCGGCATCTTCGTGCCCGTTGTGGTAATGATCGCCATAACCTCCGGAACGCTCTGGCTTGCCTTCGGACCCTCGCCGGTGATGGCCCTTTCCAATTTCGTGGCTGTGCTCATCATTGCCTGTCCGTGCGCCCTAGGACTGGCCACGCCTACTTCCATCATGGTGGGCATCGGCAAGGGGGCGGAACTGGGCGTCCTGATTCGGGATGCCGAAGCTTTGGAACGGGCCCGAATGGTCCAGGTGGTACTGCTGGACAAGACCGGCACCATTACGGAAGGCCATCCCCGCGTGGTGGACGTAGTGCCACTCAACGGCATGGCTGCAGAGGACGTTCTGCGTTTCGCCGCTTCGGCCGAACGCCTTTCGGAACACCCCATCGCCGATTCCATCGTGTCGGCAGCGCATGGGCAAGGGGTGGAACTGCTGCCGACCGAGTCCTTCCATGCTGAGGCGGGCAAGGGCATCCGGGCACTGGTTGGGCGTCACACGGTGGTGGTGGGGACGCTGCGATTTTTAGAAGAGATGGGCGTGGATGCTCAGACCATGGGCGAACGCGCAGCGCAGTTGGCGGAGAGCGGAGGTACGCCCGTCGGATTGGCCGTGGATGGCAAGGCGGCAGGGCTGGTGGCAGTAGCCGACACGCTCAAGCCCGGTTCCGCTTCGGCTGTTGCGGCTCTGAAGCGCATGGGGCTGGAAGTGGTTATGGTGACGGGCGACAACGCACGCACGGCCCAGGCCGTTGCCCAAGCAGTCGGCGTGGACAGAGTGCTCGCCGAGGTGCCGCCCGAGCGGAAGGCAGAGGAAGTAGCACGGCTTCAGGCGCAAGGGAAGCGGGTGGCCATGGTAGGAGATGGAGTGAACGATGCACCCGCTCTGGCGCAGGCGGATGTGGGCATCGCCATGGGCCATGGCACCGACGTGGCCATTGAAGCGGCGGGGATTGCGCTGCTCTCCGGTGACCTGTGGGGGGTCGTAACGGCGTTGGAGCTCTCTCGCGCGGTTTACCGTAACATCGCCCAGAACCTAGCGTTTGCCTTTGGCTATAACAGCCTGGGGATTCCCATCGCAGCCGGGGCGCTCTATCCCTTCACCGGCCGGCTTCTTTCCCCAATGATCGCCTCGGCGGCCATGGCCTTTTCAGACGTGTCGGTAATCTCCAATGCCTTGCGCCTACGCAAGTGGCGACCGAGGCATGCTACCACCCTCAATCGCCCTTGAGGACCACATCGAGTTCTGCCTGCGTTTCTGCAGTAGCGTCATCCAGGGCCTGTTGGGGCGTCTTCTGACCGTAGAGGGCGGCATCCACGGCCCTCTGTAAAGCTCCCATGTAATAAGCCTGCACGGGCATCACGGGGCGTTGATGGCGAGTCTCCAGAAGGATACGATAAAACATATCGAAACCGGGCTCGTGGCTTAGTACCCGGAAGGCGGGCGAGCGGCGGTATCCCGGCATGAGGCCCATTTCCGTGCCTACGATGCGCGTCCCTTCATCATCTCGGGTAAGCCAGCGGATCAGATCCCATCCTGCCTGGGGATGGCGGGCGCCTGCAGGAAGCGCCACACACCAACCCCCCACCCAACTTGAGTGGCGCTCGCCGCCAGGGGGATAGGGGATGAACGTAATGCCGTATTGCAGATCCGGGGCATATCGGCGTATATCTTCGATACCGCTGATATGCAGGCACCGCATGGAGAGCTTGCCCACATAGAAGGGGTCCAGTTGGGCGGTTCCGAAGCCTTGCTGCAGACTTGTGATGCGCGTGATATCGTACTTGCGGGCATAGCTCACCATCCATGTGAGGGCCTGAACGATGCGCGGATCATTGGCCGTAACGCGATGGTGCACGTCGTCATAGAAAGATCCACCGAAGACCCAGCCCCAGGTAAAGAGTGAGTTCGTGTGCCCATACTGCTCCCAGGGAATGATGCCCATTCGGGTGATGGCGCCGTTTTCGATGCGCGTAAGCTTTTGTGCCATGGCATCCATTTGATCGAGCGTGATGGGCGGCTGGTTAGGATTCAGCCCCGCGCTTGCGAAGTCCCTTTTATTCCACACGAAGGCGAAGTTGGGGTCTGCGCAGAAGGTAAGGGCCCATACGTGATTGCGGTATACGTTCTGGCGCCAACAGGGAGGGAAGTAATCGGTTGGCTGGATGTGGGCCGCTTGAATAAAGCGATCCAACGGCTGTAGCGCTCCGCGTTCGGCCCATTCGGCTACTTGAGGGCCATCCACGAAGATGACGTCCGGCGGTTTGCCTGCGGCAACGCTGGTAAAGAACTTTTGGTTGTTGGAAAGGTCGTTCGGCGTGAAAAGGACGCGCAGCTTGATATTGGGATGGGACTTGCTGTAGGCGGCGAAGACACGTTCGATGCGTGAAGTCATGGCGCCGCCCCAGGGATGCCACACGGATACGATGAGGCGCCCTTCTCTATCACGGTCACTTTCTTGAGTGGCGCATCCAACTAAGGAGAGGGCGAGGACTACGGCAGCAAGGCGGCAGATCGTAGAAGTGGTTGCAGGGTGGCTACGTAACAAGCGTTTGATACGTATCATGAGCAGGGAAGCACTCCACGCAGCGGGCATTCGCTCTCCCGGCAAGGGCACCTAGGGATTGCGGCTCTTTAGCAGTGAGTGTAGCACATGCAGGGGCGTGGCGGCTTCCTTGTGCGTGTGGCTAGGGTCTGCTATACTTAGCCTAAGGGTTCGAGGGACCAGGGGGCACGGGCGGCGCCATGAATCAGACACAGATTTGGAACGTGCTCAAGGGTTTCAACTACTGGGTCATTGTAGATATCCTTTGTGTGGCATGGCTGATTTACCGGCTCTTGCTTCTGGCGAAGGGGACGCGGGCGCTTCAGATTATCTATGGGCTCACCATATTCTTCATCGTGGTCTTCCTTTCGGACCGATTGCACCTCTACGCACTCCATTGGCTCCTTAGGCAGGCATTCCCCTTAGGTCCTGTGGCCATTGTAATCCTATTCCTCCCCGAGCTTCGGCATGCTCTGGAGGAGTTCGGGCGCCCCGGCTTCTGGGGCAGGAGCCTAGCGCTGGGGCGCAGCGAAGAGATGATGCGCATGGTGGATGCCGTGGTAGGCGCAGTGTGTACCCTTTCCGTGAAGAGACTGGGCGCTCTGATTGTGTTTGAGCGGGAGATGGGGCTGGAGGATATCGCTGCCACCGGTACGCATCTGGATGCCACCGCCAGCAGTGCATTGCTGGGAACCATTTTCTACAAGGGCACGCCCCTTCACGATGGCGCCGTGATTATTCGGCAGGACCGCATCGCAGCGGCTGGGTGCACTCTGCCCCTCACTGCAAGCCCAAAGGTGGATGGTACCGTGCACACGCGCCACAAGGCGGCGCTGGGCATTTCTGAGCAGAGCGATGCCGTTGTGGTGGTGGTTTCGGAGGAGACGGGAACGATCTCGATTGCCGTGGAGGGGCGCTTGATCCGCGGCTTTCGAGAGGACACCTTGCGTGAGCGGCTTGTAGAGTTGCTGAAGATTGGGGAAACTCGCGGTCGCCTTGGCCCCTTGCCTATCGGGCAGATGGCAACGCGCGTTGGTGATGCGCTAAAGACTGCCAGAGAGGCGCGCCGGAGCACAGGGGGCTCCTGAGATCTGGCGACGCATGTTGAAGGGTGCAGATGTTTAGACACTTCGGCGAGAACCTGGGCCTCAAGCTTTTCGCCCTGGCCACATCCGTGATGATTTGGTTCTATGTGGCCGCGGAACGGAACCCCATCATCACGCGCACCGTTAATGCCGAACCGCGTATTGGCGGAATTGCCCCGCCCGACGTAATCATTCGCCTGCGCTCCGAAACGGTACCTGTGGAGATTACCGGGCCGAACAATGAGGTGGAGACTGTGGGGGAGAATGACGTTAAGGCCATCGTGTCCGTGCGGAATGCGCGGCCCGGCGTGTCGCAACTGCGCATTATGCGGTACGAAGCCCCTCCCTCGGCGCCCCACATTACCTTCCGGGCCTTGCGGCAATACGTGGCTGCGGATGTGTTGGCTAAAGAGCGCAAGCAGCTCCGTATCGAGCCCCGGTTCACCAATGAGGCGCCGTTTGGTCGAAGTTATGGGAAGGCACGGCTGGATCCAGAATGGGCGTGGGTCATCGGTACAAAAGATGATCTCCTCCGTGTAAGCCGCTTGGTGGTCTATATAGACACGCGGGGCGGGAGCGTGCGCGCCGACTTGCCCATCCAAGCAGTAGATAGGGATGATGTGGTTGTAGACACCGTAACCATTGATCCCGAGAAGACCCACGTGGAGCTCAACCTGGTAGAAGCCCCGGCCACTCGTACCCTTTTGGTGAGCGTGCCCTTCCGTGGCAAAACGCGCTATCCCTACGAGGTGACGGACGTCGAGGTGGATCCCGCTCAGGTTACGGTGTCTGGAAAATCCGATCGCCTCCTGCAGATGACCAGTGTGAGCACAACGCCGGTATCCATTGATGGGCTCACTGCGGATACCACGCGTGAAGTGCCGCTTGAGCTGCCTCCGGATGTTAATGTGAAGGATGGGCATTACACGGTGAGAGTTACCATTCGCGTGAAGGATGTTAGTAAGGGGGGCGTTTAGGGATGGAGGGGGACGGTTCTGGCCGGGACCTCATCCTGATGAGCCTGGGCGATATCTTTGATGAGGCCTTCGAACTCTACAAAACGAATTTCCGGCTCTTTGCCGGGATTGTAGCTTTGGTTCAAGCGCCTGGCCTCGCCGTGTACGATTGGCTTGCCTATATGATCGGTGTGGAGCCCGGGGGCACGCCCACCGCCGGAAGCGAGACGCCTCTGAACTTCACGGGAACCACGGCTCTGCTCTTCTTCCTCTTTGTGCTGGTATGGGGGATCGTGTCCCTCTTGCAGAATGGCACCCTCACGTGGGCCATATCCCGTCGCTATTTGGGGTACCCCGTGAGCGTAATCGGCGCTTACCGGGGCATCCTGCCCATGCTGCCCCGCATCCTTACCACCACATTCCTGCTTACGGCAATTCTGGTAGGCATCTTTATCGTCGTGGCATTCCCGGCAACCATCGCAGTGGGTATGATTGCAGGATTGGCCGGGGTGGCGTTCGGCAATGCGGCGGTGGTTGCAGGCTTGGCAGTATTCGGTGTGCTGTTGGTTTTTGGGCTGCTTATGGGTGCTGTAGTGGTGTGGCTCGCTCTCTTCGTGATGCAGATTGTAGTGCTGGAAGGACAGAGCAACACACGCGCATTGCAGCGGAATGTGGATCTTGTGCGCGGAAGCTTCTGGCGCCTGCTAGGTGCCGCAGCCGCACTCATCTTGGTGACCTACACGTTAACCGCTACCATTGAAAGCTCCGTTTTGCTATTGCTCCAACTATCTGTATTTGAGCAGGCGCACGTTCCCGTTGTATGGCAGCATGTGGTAGTGAGCATATGGACGGCCTTAGTCTCCATGTTTCTGCAGCCCTATCCCCTCATTGCCATAACCTTGCTCTATTATGACCGTCGCATCCGCAGGGAGGGCTTCGATATTGCGTGGCTCAGCCGGATGCTGGCGCCTGCTCAGAGTGGTGCGGCGTCATGAGGGTGCGTTTGTGGGTGGCGGTCTCGGGAATCCTGTGCCTTTTCATGGCCGGCTACACCGCCGCCGCACCGGGCACCGTGTCCCGGGCGGAGCGCATCCGGAGTGAGGCCCGCAAGATCTTGGCCTCACCGGAATTCCAGGACCGATCCCTGCACATTCCGATCCTGGAGAAGATTGCCGGCATCATTCGACGCGCCCTTCGTGTCCTCGCGGATTGGCTGGATCGGCTCTTCCGCGCCGGTCGCAATGCCGGCGGTGCCAGTGAGGCAGTGCTTTGGGCAGTCTTCACCGGGTTGGTGGTGCTCATGGCCTTTTTGATAGCTGCGACAATCACGCGCCTATCCGGCAAAATCCGGCAGCGGCGGTCGGCATCGGCAGGATCAGCGGCGGCTTTCGTGGAGCACCCTCAAGATCCTGATGTGTGGCTGGCCCGTGCCCACAGCGCCTTGGCCGCCGGAGATCTGCGCGCTGCGTTCCGGGCTGTGTTCCTCGCAATCCTCATGCACTTGGACCGGGCGGGCGTGATGCGATACCGCGACCAGGCAACGAACGGCGAGTACCTTGCTGCTTTGCGCAAACGCCCGGAGCTCTATTCTGTGATTTGGCCGGTGGTCTTGGAGTTCGATGCCCATTGGTACGGATTTCGACCGGTATCCCGGGATGAGGTAGATCGCGCGTTGGCGGCGTTCGGAAGGGTTCAAACGCTCACGGCTGCGCTTCAGGAGGGTGCGGAGGTACGCGGCTCATGATGGTGGACACCCACTGCCATCTGAACCACGAGAAGTTCCGGCAAGACGCCGCGGATGTCGTGCGCCGGGCCCAAGCAGCCCGGGTGGAGCGGATGATCGTCGTGGGGTATGACGTGCAAAGCAGCGAAGCCGCCGTGCGCCTTGCCGAGGAACACTCCCAGATCTTCGCCGCTGTAGGAGTGCATCCGCATGACGCGCGGACCTATGACGCGGCGGCGGAGGAGCGCATCCGCAACCTCGCCCGGCACCCGCGCGTGGTGGCCATCGGGGAGATCGGTCTGGATTACCATTACAACTTCTCCGCCCCGGATGCCCAAAGAGACGCATTCCGGGCACAGTTAGGATTGGCGCGCGAAGCCGGTCTGCCCGTGATCATCCATTGCCGCGAGGCTTATGCGCCGACGCTAGACATATTGGAGAACCTCATGGATCGCCATCACGGAGGTGTGATGCACTGCTGGGCCGGCACTCAGGATGAAGCGCAGAGGGCGTTGGACCTCGGCCTGTACTTGGGCTTCGGCGGCGTCCTTACCTTCAAGAATGCAGAGGACCTGCGCCGCATTGCTGCGAGCGTTCGCCGGGATCGCATCCTTTTGGAGACGGACGCGCCCTATCTTGCGCCCGAGCCGCACCGCGGCAAGCGCAATGAGCCTGCCTACGTGCCGCTGATCCTCCAGCGCCTGGCTGCAATCTGCGGCGTGGCATGCGATGAAATGGAGGAACAAACTACCGCGAATGCCCTTCGATTGTTTCCGATGCTGGCCGCTGCAGGCTAAGGCAGCATCTGCGCGGATTAGGGCGCTGGCGGTTCTGCGGAACGCATGTAGGCGTCCACAACTGCGTCTACGTCACCGTCCATGCGGATGATGCCGTCGTGAAGCCAGATGGCTCGGGTAGCCACTCTCCGCACCACATTCATGTCGTGGGAAACAAAGAGGATCGTCTTGCCGCGTTGTTGGAGCTCGGTGATCTTGCGTAGGCACTTCTGTTGGAAGGCTTCATCGCCTACGGCCAAAACCTCATCCACAATCAGGATGTCGGGATCGGTATGGATGGCCACCGAGAAGCCCAAGCGCATCTTCATGCCATCCGAGTAGTTGCGCATGGGTACGTCTATCTTCTCGGCCAAGTCCGGCGTGTCAAAGGCGAATTCCACGATTTGCGCCGCGCGTTCCCGGATTTGGCGAGAAGTGAGGCCAAGGATGGCGCCGTAGAGTTCCAGATTCTCGGCCCCGGTAAGGTCCGGATGAAATCCGGCTCCAAGCTCCAAGAGGGGCGCCACCGTACCGTTCACCTGGATGCGGCCGGACGTGGGCTTGTACACCCGGGCGACAAGGGCGAGGAGGGTAGACTTACCGGATCCATTCCTCCCGACGATGGCAGCCGTTTCCCCTCGCTGAATCGTGAGATTTATCCCCTTAAGTACCTCGCGTCGCTCCACCGGGTTCCTTAGGAAGGCATTGAGAACGGCACGCTTGATTGTTCCTGCCGTGCGATGCCGCAGGAGGAAGGTTTTGTGAAGGTTCTCAATACAGATGGCGGGGCGTGCCATCGGTTCTTCAGTCCCTGCGAGGGAGGCGGATGTCATGGCCGTTCCACAAACTGCCATTTGCGGCTATTGAAGTAAGCGTAGCTCGCCACGAGGAGGGCGAACGAGATTAAGCCGGTAAGGAGCAGGTTCCCCACATCCAATGGCAGGGAAGGGCCGCCAAGCACAGATCTGGGAGGCGGTTCCAGAAGAGCTTTGCGGTACCCCGTGATGAGGGACGTAAGGGGATTAAGCATATAGAGTTGGAACCCAATCCCATGCAGCCACCGGCTCCCTCGATACAAGGGCTGCTCCACCACGTATATGATAGGGAGTACGAAGAGCGCTAAGCTCATGAGAATGCTCACGATGTACTTCAC